>WNFF01000992.1_pt1 | contig 30320 bp, 29 predicted proteins | sample 5400441 | NCBI WGS metagenome assembly WNFF01 (sample SAMN13153345, study PRJNA577476) | soil metagenome | isolation source: 120 cm saprolite under Douglas fir tree site 2 hole 3 replicate 1 | place: USA:California | collected 2015-04-18
AATTTGAAAAACCGACTTCGCGATATCGAGACCGATCGTGCTAACCTCGCCCATGGACGGCTCCCCTCAAGTGGTGCGTTTCGACGTAACCACCCTATGGCACCTTGATGCCGCAGAGTGGGCGCCGTCCACAGCATCAAAAGCGGAAAGGCTCAGAATGAGCAGATGTTGTCCGCTTTGCCCCCGAAAGCGGGCTTTCCGACGTCCCAGATTTTTTAATGAGTACACACCCTAAGCACGCTCCCCATGCCAGCACCCGAGCTCGTCGTCGACTACGTACAGCGCACTCAGTTCATCGCCTTCCACCACCGCTAGCAGCGCTTGGCCTGCGTCGTGACGCACCGCCGCGCCGGCAAGACGGTGGCCTGTATCCACGACCTGCAGGGCGGCGCGATGCAATCGGACAAGATTAGGCCGCGCTTCGCCTACCTCTCGCCCTTTCTCAAGCAATCGAAGGCGGTGGCGTGGGACTACCTGCGCGCGGCCATGGCGCCGCTGCGCGCGATCGGGGCGAGCACGCACGACACCGAGTTGCGCGTCGATTATCCCAACGGCGGGCAGGTGCGGCTCTACGGCGCCGACAATCCCGATGCGTTGCGCGGCATCTACCTCGACGGCATCGTGCTCGACGAATTCGCCGACATGGATCCGCGGGTGTGGTCGGAGATCATCCGCCCGGCATTGGCCGATCGGCAGGGCTGGGCGGTCTTCATCGGCACGCCCAAGGGCCGCAACGCCTTCTTCGAGCTGTGGCGGCGCTCGCAGTCGGAACAGGATTGGTTTTCCCTCATGCTCAAGGCGAGCGAGACCGGCCTCATTCCCGCAAGCGAGCTCGCGCTCGCCAGGCGCGATCTCAGCGAGGACCAATACGCGCAGGAGTTCGAATGCTCCTTCGACGCCGCGGTCGTCGGTTCCTACTACGGCAAGCTGATGGCGCGCGCCGAGCAGGATCGGCGCATCGCTCCCGTGCCCTATGATCCGGCCGCGCTGGTGTGGACGTCCTGGGACCTCGGCATCCGCGACGCCACCGCGATCTGGTTTGCACAGGTGATCGGGCGCGAGATCAGGATCATCGACTACTACGAAGCCTCCGGCGTCGACCTCGGCCACTACGTCAGGGAGATCGGCGCGCGGCCTTACGTTTATGCCGGTCACATCGTGCCGCACGATGCCCGGGCCAAGGAGCTGGGCACCGGCAAGAGCCGGCTCGAAGTGCTCGAAAGCTTGGGCCTCAAGAACATCAGCATTGCCCCGCTGCATCGCCTGGAGGACGGCATCAACGCGGTGCGCGTGTTCCTGCCGAAATGCTGGTTCGACGCGACGAAGTGCGCGCGCGGGATCGACGCGCTCAAGCTCTACCGCGCCGAATACGACGACAGGCTGCAGGCGCTGCGGCCCCGGCCGGTGCACGACTGGACCTCGCACGCGGCCGACTCGTTCCGCTATCTCGCGCTCACCCTCGACCGCAAGGCGATGCAGACCGGCTTCTACCGCCGCATCGAATATTCGCAGGTGGGGGTGGTGTGAGCGCCGGGCTTTCTTTTGCTCATCTCCCCCGGCTCGTCGTATCCGGGGCGGGGCAGTCTTTTCGTTACGCGCAAGCAAGCAAATTGCCGCGATATTTAATGAGAATTTTACCTGACAGTTTGGAATGTTCAGCCCATGCTTTTTCTCAGCGTCAGTTGTCCAAAGGAGGAAGTCATGAAGCGCGCTTTGATCGGTGGCCTGAGCGCCTTGGCGATGATCGTCGGGGTAGAGGCGGCGAATGCGCAAGCCAATATCAACCCGAATGTTTACCCGAATAATACGTCCGAGCGGTACGGGGCGCAGGCACCGTGGGAATGGCCCGCCAGCGTCGGCCCGGTTCGCCGCGGCGGTCAGTGCGTGGTCGATGTCGACATCAATCGCGGTTACGGTTTCATGAAGGATTGCCCGGCTCCGCAGGGGCGGGCTGCGGCCGCGCCTCGGCGACCACGGACCGCTCACCGCTACCATCGAAAGAGCAGCAGCTGAATTGTCCTGGGGAGTCTTTTGGTGACAGTTCCTGGCGGCGCTCTTGGTGAGGGCCGCGGGGGCAACCAAAGGGAAGAAATCGCGCGACGTCTCCAGCGCCTGGAAGAGGCGCTGGAGGGGACGGAATACGGCGCGACCTCGAGAATGGCCCGTCGCCTCGAAATAGGATTCACGAGGTGGCACAACGCAAAATCGGGTGGGGGCCTCAGCCAGAATCTAACGCTGATCCTGCTGGAGCAGATTCCCGGCTTGTCGGCAGACTGGCTGTTGAGGGGCAGGCCCGAGGGGCTATCCTACGAGATGGCCCGTGTGCTTGGCGCGCCCGACCGAACTGATTGAACGCGGACGATCCCGCGACCTTTTATTTAAAATACCATTGGAACCTCGCATGAGGATAATGTGACCCGGTAAAGAGGTGCTCCGCTGAAGGAAAGAGGACCCTTCGGGAAAAATAAAAACACCTCCGGGCGGATTTTCGCTGCGAGCGAAAGGGGGTGTTCATGAACAAGCTTGTGGTCATGATGGCCGCGGTGTCTGCCATCGCTGCCATAATTGGTGTATCCGATGCTTCCGCCCAGTCGTGGGGCCGCCGCGGCGCCAATGTGCGCTGCTTGAACGGCGGTGTCGTGCAGGGGAGATGGTACTGCAATCTCAAACACGCACCTCCCGGAGAGTGGAACAATTACCGCTCAACGGGGCGGTACAAACTGCGGGCCGGCATGCAAGGAAGGTAGGTTTATCTCTCCCGTGCTTGCCCCTTCGCGTGCGACTGCTGTCGTAGATCACTCAAACTGAGGCGCTACCCACGTTCCGCTTGCGTGTCGCACGCCGGAAAATAACCACGTCCATTGTGAGCCAGTTCACAGCCTCCGTCGGCGCGTGTCGTAGTTTGGCGGCGTGCCCGGGCACGGAGGAGCCTTGGCCAAGAGATGGTGGCGACAAGGAGGACATGTCATGAAAAATTGCCTGTCAGGCCTGGGATCGGCGTTGCTTCTGTCGCTGACGTTGGCCGCGCCGGCGAATGCCGGCGCTTGCAGCTACAGGATGGGGCCGTTCTTGAACCAGGACGCCGCGCAAACTGCTGCGCAACAAGCAAGGTATCTCGGGTTCGAGGCTTCCGGCGTATGGGGGCAGGGCGGCCTCTATTCGGATTGGTCGAACCGGCGATACTTTTTCAACGTATTCTACGACTGCTGAGCGGTTTCGAGATCGCTCAACGCGGCCCCCGCGTGCGCCAAACCCGCGCCTGCCGCGCCGGTTCCGGCCGTTTCGCGCCGGTCGGCGGCGCTTTTTGCTCCCGGTTTCCCCGGATGCCGCATTTTGACGGGAAAATAGGCGGGAAAACGCGCTTTCGAACGTGAACCTTTTGTTTCGCCGCCGCGACTAACTCCCAGAACCCCCGAGCGCGTCCGCGGCGCCACGGGGGCGGCTGGGTGGGTGGTTAAATGTCCGTCTTCAGGCTCGTAGCTGGCGTGACCGCGCTTGCAATCGGCGCTGCCGTGGTGACGGCGCTCGCCGCCAATCCCGAGGTAAAGACCGACCCCGCTGCGGCCGCTACCGTCGCTGCCAAGTCCGAGGCAAACGCCGCCCCGGCCGCTGCCAAGAGCGATCGGCTTTCCGTTCGCCGCCCGCTCAAGCCCGCCGCTCCTCCTCCGGCTCCGGTCACCTCGGCCTGTCCGCAAGAGCCGTGGCCGTACGGCTGCCAGTGGCGCACACCTCCCGCGCGCAAGGTTTACCGCCCTTCGCCGCGGCCGAGCTGACCGCTCACAAAAAAAACGGCATTGGGCGGCAAACCCGCGTTCTCAAACTGCCAACCAAGGCCGCTTCCCCCAATGCCTGCGATGAAGATCGCGATGAGCGTCCTTGTCTGCGCCACGGCGCTGTTGGCGGGCTGCGGAATGGCCGACCAGTACGCCACCTTCGTGCCGAAGATTCTCCGGCAACCGAGCACGGAGCCTCCGGCGCCGGAGCCCGAGCCCGACGTCAAGCAATTGGTCCGCGCGGGCGCCGATACGCTGTTTGCCGCCCATCCAACCGCGGTGGCGGTTTCGCGGCCGCACCGCATGGCGGGGCGAGGATTTAGTGCCTGCGTGAAAGCGATGGTCGTTGGGCCGATGAACCCCGATCCGCAGCCCATCACGCTGCTGGTGACGATCGACCATGGCAAGTTCACCGACCGTCACCGCGCGACGGAGCAAGACGGCTGCGCGACCGAGAGCTATGAAAAGGTTGAAACAGCGCGGTGAATTTGCCGAACGCAGCCCATTCACGAATTAGGTCACGCACGTTCTGTTCTGTTTTGGCGGGTCCCGCCAACGCCCGAATTGAGCGGTTCAATGTCCGCTTCGCTGCGAAAGCGACCGGATTGCTGCGCGGCAGCGAAATGACGCGATGTGCCACGAGCAGACATATCCGAACTATTCGATCACCTCGTCGGCGCGGGCAAGCAGCATCGGTGGCACTTCGAGGCCGAGTGTCTTAGCAGTCTTGAGATTGATGACCAGTTCGTAGTTCGTCGGTGCCTGCACTGGTAGGTCCGCAGGCTTCTCACCATTCAGGATGCGGCTGGCATACCGCCCAATCAGATGGTAAGCCCCCGCGATGCTGGGGCCATAACTCATCAGCCCACCGGCGTCGGTATATTCTCGCCACGGATAACCTGCGGGCATGGCGTGGCGTGCCGCGAGCACCACGAGTTCAGCACGCCGCCCCGTGAAGAATGGGTTGGCGCTGACCAGGAGCGCGTCGACCCGCTGCTGGACGGCGGAGACGAGCGCCGGTTCGAAATCACTCTGCGCGCTGGCGCTGAGGAGAACCATTTGCTGTCCGGTTACGCGCATCGCGTCTTCGATGTATTTCATCTCAAGTTCGTGAGCGGCATCGCTTGGATTGACGAGCAGCGCGATCCTCGCGGCGCGCGGCAGCAGCTCATTTAGGAGTCCCAGCCGCTTCGGGAGCAAATCCGAAGTGTCCAAAGCCACGCCGGTGGCATTGCCGCCCGGCCGGTTCAGGCTGGTCACGAGGCCATCGCTAATTGGATTAGGGCCGACAATGAAGAGGATTGGAATGGTCGCGGTTGCCTCTCTTGCCGCCCGGGCCGACACTGCGCCCCCGGCCGCCACGATCAGGGATACACGGCGGTGCACCAGGTCGGCCGCCAGCTCCGGCAGCCGCGCAAATTGACCGTCCGCCCAACGGTACTCGATCGTGACCTGCCGGCCTTCGATATAGCCGCCTTCGCGCAGGCCCTGGCGGAATGCATCCGCGAGCCGCCCGAACGGGCCGGGCGAGGCGCTGTTGAGAAAGCCGATCACCGGAACAGTTGGGTTTTGTGCGTTTCCCGCAAGCGGCCACGCCGCCGCCGCACCGCCCAGCAGCGTGATGAACTCGCGCCGCCTCATTCGATCACCTCGTCGGCGGTAAACAAGAGATTCGGCGGAATCGTCAGGCTGAGCGCCTTGGCGATTTTAAGGTTGATCACCAGCTCATACTTGGTCGGCTGCTGGAAGGGCAGATCGCCAGCCTTCTCGCCGCGCAGGATGCGATCGACGTAGGAGGCGCCGCCACGGTATTGCTCCATGCGATCGGCGCCGTAGGAAACCAGCCCGCCGCTCGTCACGAAGACGCGCTCGGAATAAATCGCCGGCAAACGATGCCGCGCAATCGTCGCGATGGTCTCATGCATGAACGTGATGATGGTGACGTCCAGGGGGACAAACATGCCGCCATTGGGCTGCGCCGCTGCCACTGCTACGGCGCGCTCGATGTCCTCAAGGCTGTGAATGTGCGCGATGATCGGCTCGATACCGAGTGGGCCGGCGGCGGATTCAAACGCACGGGCATAAAGGGTCGCTGTGGGGTTGTCAGGATTATAAATCATGGAAACGTGGGCAACGTTGGGCGCGATCTCTTTCAGCGTCTGCAGCATCTTGCCGATGACCGAGAGCTCAATTGTGCCAAAGCCGGTCACGTTGCCGCCGGGGCGAGCAGGGCTTCCCGCATAGCCCCGTTCGATAGGGTCGGAGGCGCTGGGCGTGACAATCGGAATCGAGCGGGTCAATTGCATCAGGATCGGAACAACGCGAGCGCCGGAGGCAAAGATCACATCCGGGTTAAGTTCGACAAGGTTCGTGGCTGCGGAGCGAATGAGGTCCATGTTGTCGCTGGTCCAGCGCTCGTCGAACTGAGCGTTTACGCTGGCGGCCCACCCACGTTTGCGCAGTTCCTCGCGAAAGGCGCGCACCCGCGCCTGCATTTCGACGTTGGTGGGCGGGTACGGCATCAGAATCCGATCCGGCGCACCCGCTCGCCTTGCTGCGCACGCGCCGCGAGCGGCCACGTCACTGCCGCGCCGCCGAGCAGCGTAACGAACTCGCGGCGCCTCATGTCGAGCATCGGGCTTCCTCCCCGCCTTGGCGCTGCCGGTCAGTCTACCTCAGCCTCAACCTGCCGCAGAGGGGCCGCCAAGTCCTTGGAGACGACCTGAATTGTTCTGAATCGAGACGCGGCGCGCTGTGCGGACCCCGCGCATGTCGGCATACGATGCGGCAGGAGGCCGCCGCACTGCGGGATTTCAGTCCCGTCTATGTCCGCTCCGGGTCGATAGCGGTCATTGCGCCTAGGCGCCGACCTTGTCCGTTGCTCTTTGCCGGGCCTGCGGCGCCAGATCGAGGAAGTCAGCGCGGGAGAAATGACTGCGCTTCGAGCTGTTTGACGAGTGCCGCCAGAGACGGCGGGACAGGCGCTGCAAGCGCGTCGTACTGGTCCCTCAACGAGCGCCCAATAGCGGCCAGTCCAACGTGTAGGTCGGCAGCGGGCGCGTTGCTTGGAGTGGCACAGGTAACGATATGCCGACGTATCCAGTAATCAATTCGGTCGGCCGCGGTGGCGACGTGGCGCATTGTCTGGCCCCTTGAGTTAGGGCCATCATTACCCACCCTTATTAACGAACAGCGCGCGATTTCGATTCAATTTTCAATATCGGCGGCCGTCCCGCTTACTTTCTCCCATTCGGCGGTTGCCGAGAATTTTGAGACCAATGAAGAGCCAACATCCGAGAGGCGCAAATGTGCGACGACAGTCTTACTAGGCGCCTCTCGAGGTCCGCTTAGTGCCAATCGCGACCTAGCGCATTGCAGCAAAAAGCACCACTATTCGATCACCTCGTCGGCGAGCGCGAGTACCGTTGGAGGCGAAATTAGGTAATTGCGCGCACTGTCACGCCCGACTGGTGGCAGCCATCATCATGGGAACGTGGGAGGGTCAACATGAGCAAGTTCCTGCGTACAGTATGTGCACTCGGACTACTTTCATCGTCTGCATTCGCCCAGGAGAAATCTCCGGAGCAGATGCTGGAAAAACAGCAGCTTGCCCGCGTCGTCACTTCTGGAACAAACCAGCGGATCGGCTTCTTCTACGCAGTCAACCCTGACTGCTCCGCCAGTGGTGATGTCAATGTTCGTGTCACGAAACAACCAGAACACGGCGCAGTCGAGACTACAGCTGCAACCGATTTCCCCACCTTCCCAAAAGAAAACATGCGCGCCAGGTGCAATAATCGCAAGGTTCGTGGGGTGCAGGTTAATTACAAGTCGGCGGAGAAATACGTCGGCGCCGATACACTCCACCTGCTCGTCCTCTTCCCAGGCGGATTTGGCCAAGAAGTTCATCTCAACATAAATGTGCGTTGAATGGGCCAACCACAGGGGTGTGATTTCGCGGCGATCAATCGCAAAACCGTGGGACTATACTCCGGTCATGAAATATCGAAAAAATCACTCATGAACCGTACTTGTTTCCAGACGGTAATGGCGGCCTCGCGTGTCTCAGCGTACCCGCGCGCGGCTCTAGCGCGGCGGACCTGACGACCAGGAGCCGCCAGTCCCATACGCCGTCCCGGGGAACGGATTGGGTCGGCAAAACCCGCCGAGCCCCCACACCTGGGCCAAACACTGTTGTTGCGTGGCATAGCTGCAGTTGTCGCTGATGCCCTTCCTTCCATAGGTCGCGCACCAGCTTCTGCTGGCCCCCGCCGCCTGGCTCCCTTGCGCGCTCGACCGGCGGCGCTTGGCGTCAGCGTCGGTGAGCAGCAAAGCCATTATTGCGATACTGAGCAAAACAAGACCGATCGCGCGCATGCTGTTCTCCCTGTCCATCTTTTCGCCGGCTGCTGCGCGAGCGCCGCGAGTGGCCATGTTGCCGCTGCACTTCCGAGCAGCGTGATGAAGTCGCGCCGTTTTATTTGATCGAATTGCATTCGGTCCCCTGCCAGCAAGTCAGGGCCGGATTGCAGGATATCGAACAGGCGACGAATAGTCAGCGGGTATTGGAGCGGCTCCCGCCCCCGCCACCAGCGCGTTTACGCGCGTCTTCAACGCGCTATGCGCGGGAGTGAACTCCAGCGGTAGCAAACCTTCTCCGCTCATTCCCGCGCTATGGGCCGCGGTCCGTGGCTCTGGACCCCCGCCACCAGCGCGTTTACGCGCGTCTTCAACGCGCTATGCGCGGGGGTGAGCGGAACTAGAGCCCGACTACGAAGAGAATGACCAGCCGCCGCCTTCGGGCGGCTTTTTTCATGGAGAAAGCGAATGGCTCCGACGCCTGAACAGACCGAACTCGGCTACCACCGCATGTGGGACCGCGCGCAGATCGCCGCGGGGAAGCTCGACGGCGCGCGCAAGATCGCGCGCGCGATCATCGCCAACCGCGCGCGCTACGCGGCGGTCGAAGCGGCGACCGGCGTGCCGTGGTTCATGATCGGCCCCATCCACGCGCGCGAATCCGACATGGATTTCAAGACCCATCTCCACAACGGCGACAGCCTCAAGGCGCGCACCCATCACGTTCCCGCCGGCCGTCCCAGGCGCGGCAATCCGCCGTTCCAATGGGACGCGAGCGCGATCGACGCGCTCACCATGGCGCCGCACGAGCTGCAGAAGGTCAAGGCCTGGTCGGTCGAGCGCATCCTCTACGAGACCGAGAAGTACAACGGCTGGGGCTATCTCAAGCGCGGCAACAGCCCGTATCTGTGGTCGTGGACGAGCGAGTATCACGGCGGCAAGTACGTGCGCGACGGCGCCTACGATCCCAACCATTGGGACGAGCAGGCGGGCTGCGTCGCGCTGCTCAAGGCGCTCGCTTCGCTCGAGCCCGCGGTCGCCGCGCGGCTGACGCATCGCGAGGCGGCGCCGCCCGCCGAGGTCGAGGCCGCCGCCACCAAGCGCGAACGCGTCGCGCGCGCCGGCGCGGTTGCGACCGGCGCCGCCGGCGGCGGCAACGAAACCGCCAAGGCGGTGATGGCGCAGCCGGACACGCCCATGGTGCTGCTGCCGTCGCTCGCCGCCTGGTCGCTCGTCGGCCTCGGCGTCGCGGTGGTGCTGGTCGCGACCGCGCTCATCGTGCGCAAGCGCGCCGCGATCCTCGCGAAGTGGGCGGGCCCTTCGCCCGCAGCGTCCTCCGCTGCGACTACCTAGTGCGCACGTTCATGTGACGTGAAATCAGCGCGAGCGGCGAACTCGGTCCGACCCTCCCCCTTGTGGGGAGGGTCGCCCGCCGAAGCGTAGCGAAGGCGGGCGGGGTGGGGGTCGTGCAGTGATCCGCCGACGGACCCCCACCCCCAACCCCTCCCCACAAGGGGGAGGGGAGCGCACCGAGTTCGCGGGCGCAAATCTAAATCTCAAGGAGTCCATCATGCTGATAGTTTTCTTCGTCGCCGCCATCGCGATCACTCTTTACTACTGCCTTGTGCTGCCGCGTCTGCGGCGCCTCGCTTGGTGGGACGGCGCCGCCGCTGAGGTGCGCGCCGTCCTCGAACGCGCGTGCGGTCGGCTGCGCGCGTTCTGCGGCAACTCCAAGACCATCGCCGTCGCCTACGCCGCCGAGCTTCTCGGCGTGCTCGACGAGGCCAAGGTGCTCGACTGGTCGCAGCTTCTCGGCGCCGAGAGCGCCGGCCGCGTCATGGTGATCATGGGCGCGCTGATGATCGTGCTCCGCCTCGTCACCCGCACCGCCGTGAGCTTCAAGCCGCAGCAATAATCAAGCGCTCGTCGTCCTCGCGAAAGCGCCTGACTTAAGGTCATCCGCGAGAGCCTGGCGTCGCTCTCGAAAACCGGTGACGGCCTTTGAGGAGCAAGTGAATAACGTTTTCAGTCTGTTTTGGTCGATGCCACGCGGTGTCCCGGCACGCCGGCGCGCTCGATGGCCTGCTGCACCAATCCCGAGGCCTTGGCCTGTTCGATAAACTCGCTGATGTAGGCGAGTCGCTCGGTTTGACCCTTCGGCACCACCATGCCGAGGAGGTTGGCCCCGTAGTGCTCCTCCAGCACCCGCGAGCCGGGGAGCCTCGAGGAATACGCCAAAAGCACAGGGCGGACTGATGCAAACGCGTCCGCGTGTCCAGTACGCAGGAGATCGAAAGTGGGGTCGGGAGTCGCGGCATAGGTCAGTTCGGCGTGCTTGAATACGCGGCTCAAGGTCAAGGTCGAGGCGTGATCGCGCACGACCGCGATGCGAACGCCGGGCCGATCGGCGTCGGCAATCCTCTGGATCGAAGAGCCCGCCGGCACGAGAAAGGTGTAGTCCAATTGCACAATGGGCGGCGAGAAGTCTACGCCAGCCCGAGACCGATCGGGCCCCATAAACCCCATGTCGCACGCGCCAGCCGTAAGGCACGTCAACATCTCAGGGATGGTCGGATGTCCGACCGGCAGGACCGCAACGCCCATCCGCGCTGCAAGCGTGCGAGCGAGGTCGAGAAGAATGATCCCGGTCGAGGCCGCCTTCAGCTCACCGGTTTGGGAATCCTTCGTATACATAATGGAATGCACCCCGACCCGAATTTTACCGGCCTGCACGAGGTCGGCGATCCGAGGGTCGGGCATCGGCTGCGCCTCCGCGAGACTTGCCAACATGGCGGTGAACGTGACCGTGAGAAGTAGCCTTGTCATGCGGTGGCTCCAAGGAGTCCGATCTGCACCGGAAGCGAACGCGGTCCGCGCAATGCACGAGTGTGTCGGATTTTGACACCTTGAAGCCGATTGACGCAACGGCGCTTAGAGCCTGATGGCCGGGTCATGGTGATCATGGGCGCGGTGATGATCGTGCTGCGCCTCGTCACCCGCACCGCCGTGAGCTTCAAGGCACAGCAATAGGCTCGCCGGCGAACAAAAGTTCGTCGTCCCCGCGAAAGCGGGGACCCATTCATCAACGCAGCGTGCTGCTCGATGGATCCCCGCCTTCGCGGGGATGACAACGAGACTGTTGGAAAGGAAGGCCCATGCTGCAATGGCTTGCACAATTTCTCACCGCGCCGATCGTCAACGGCTTTCTTAACGCCTACAAGGCCAAGCTCGCCGCCGCCAATGCGCAGGGCGCGCAGGCGGTCGAGGTCGCGCGCGCCGCGCTCATCGCCGAGATCGAGGCGCGCAGAACCGCCAACGCCGTCATCCTGGCCGAGCAGGGCCGCTGGTACACCGCCATCATCCGCCCGCTGCTCGCCGCGCCCGTCGTCATCTATCTGTGGAAGGTGATCGTGTGGGACATCGTGCTCGCGCTCGGCACCACCGATCCGATCGGCGGCGACGTCGCCGAGTGGGCGGGCTGGATCGTGACCGCCTATGTCGGCGGCCGCTCGCTCGAGAAGATCGCGCGCACGATCTGGAGGCGGCCATGACCGCGCGCCGTTCGCCGAACGAGCGGCTTGCCGTGCTCGAGCAGAAGGTCTCGCACATGGAGGCCGAGCTCGTCCGCATGTCGGCCAAGGTCGACGAGATGCACGCCGTCCTGATGCAGGCGCGCGGCGTGCGCTGGGCGATTATCGCGGTGGCGGGCCTGGTGGGCTTTCTCTCCGGCCTCTCGCATTGGATTATTGCGCGGGTGTGAGGCGGGGGGGGGCATTGGCGGCGCTGACCTGTCGCGGTGGTCGCTCCGAACCAAGGTCGCACTGAGAGGGCCTCACATCAGCGCCGAGTCTGCGACAATACGCGCCGCAAGCGACGGGGTTAGGCCATCCATTTGCTGAGCGAACGCTCCGCCGGTAAATCGATTAAATCGCGATGGCGCATGCTGGGTTAGCTTGCCATGAACAACGCGACGACGGGTGAAACTCATAATACAGGCAGCTCGTGCCCGGGTTATGGATACGTAGAGAAGCCGTGCGGCCTCTTCGACGAGGCCCGGATAGGGTCGACGACGAGGACCCGGAAACACCTCTTCCTCCAATCCGGGAATGAATACAACTCGCGCGCTGAGACCTTTGGCACCGTGCATAGTCATCACCCGAACCTTATCTATAGGCTCGTCAGCAGCCGGTGGTTCTATTCCCATTCGCTGATAGGCTTCCGTGAGCAGACTGATTCTCACTTCGTCGGAGGTAGTAACGAATAGTTCTCGAAACTCGCCGATAGTGAGCGCATCGGGCAAATCCGAGAAGACATCTTCAATAGCGTTTTGAACCGGAGTGCCAAAAGCATTTGCCAGCTGAACTAAGTCAGCCGCTCTCATCGCTAGGGTGTCGTCAGTGGTCCACCCAGAGAGCTGTCCGCAAATTTCGCCTAGCCGGTTGATGGCGGTTGTTTCTCGCGGTGAGAAAACTGCATTCGGCAAGGGCTGGTAGAAAAGATTTCGATAATTCAAATTATTTGCCACAACTTTTTGCTTGATCGAGATGCATGTTCCCAGTCCAACTCCAGTTAATAGTCCTAGCAGGGACCGATGTGCAATGTAATCTTCCGAATTGCTAATAATTCTTATGAGATCATACAAAACTCGTCCTTCATCAGAGGAAAGATGATCTTGATCACCACGTGAGTCGAATGGAATGTTGGTGGCACGCAAGGCCGCTGTGATTGGTCCCTCCAAGATATTTCGATCACTGATCAAAACTAAAATGTCGCCGGGCGCCATCCCGGCATCGATCAATGTCCGACAGGAGCGGGCAATGGCCCGGGCCTCGCCCGCACCGTTTTGAAAGATCCACCTCAGTACCGAGCCACCTACAGGCGGCTCAGATGCCTTGTAAAGGGATTCTATATCTTTCGGAATTCGATTTGCCGAAGGGTAGCCGGCTGTCACCGCTTGCGCGGCGGCGAGCACCAATGTTGAGCTACGAAAGCAATATTTGAGTTTGTGATCTCCGCAGTCCGGATAGGTGGTGGGAAATGTCTGAATGCCTCGTGGGAGTGCGAAGCGAAAGGAATAAATACTCTGATCGTCATCACCAGCAATAAATACCATTGCGCCGCCTTCGACAATGGCAGCGACGAATTCCAAGTCCATGGGGTTGAGGTCTTGGTACTCATCCACAATCAAGTGATCGATTGTGACAAGATTTTGCGGGATAACAACCCCGGCTCGAATTTGCTCGACACATTCGCGAACGATTTCACCAACCAGAATACATGAATAGATTTGTTCGAAGCGGGTAAGAAACGATGATAGCTGAGATCGCTCGGCAGTCGAGATAGGTGGATGTGGAGGAATATAATTTGGAGGATTGTGTACGCCTGTGCTCCAGTAAGCCTCATGATCTCGCCGGATAAGACCCGCTCGTTTAACGCCGACTCCATGGTCTGCGCAGAATTCCGCAGTAAATATACGTTCGACCTCCCACTGATCGAGGACCATCGGCGAGACTGGAAATCGCCTTAGGAGACCTGCTACGCGCAACATTCGAAGCGCGAGGGAGTGCATTGTTGTGATATTAGCCGAACTGCCGTCCTGCCCCCGAGATTGGCAGTATTGGGTGATGCGGAGCCGCAGGTCCTGAACTGATGCGTTTGTAAATGATATCGCGAACACGCGGTGCGGATTTGCGCCGTTCTGAAGGAGCCAACAGACGCGGTCCTCGATTGCAAAGGACTTCCCGGTTCCTGGACCAGCGATCAAGCGAACTTGAGCTCGCTCGTCACGCGCTGCTTCCTGCTGACCGGCTTGGGCGAGTCGTAATTGCTGTGCGGTTATCGGCATCGAACGAAACGTCCATCAGGGAGCCGTTTGTCATGCGCAAGAAATACAGCAAGCGTAGGGTGGGCAAAGGCGCGTAGCGCCGTGCCCACGCCGGTCAATAGCCGATCACAACCTCTCAACTCATCCCTGTCGGAATTGAATGCCGCAGTTCTTCTTGATCGAAGCTTGCTCTAGCGCGTCCATCTCGCCTTTGAGCCGCCCGAGCTCAGCGGCGTTTCCTCTATCACCCCCAACGAAGAATGCCGCCGGCCAAAACACAACGATCGCGACTCCAGTTACCACGCTGTCCTTGGTTGCCTGACTGTCCTGTACGCCTGCTGCTTCGGCGGCGCGTCGCGACACTCGCGATGATTCCTCCGCGATCTGCTTACAGCTCAGATTTTCGTAGATGACAGGTGAGACGTAAGTGGCAGGTATCTTTTCTGAATAGCTTGCGCACCCAGCCGTTGCGGCCGCCAAACAGGCGGCCACGAGAAGACCCCCGCGCATTAGAGCGCTCCCTCAGCCTCTGGTTGCCGCGGAGGTAAAATCGCCCGGCAGCGCGTCGGAAATGTGGCCTATGCAAGGGCAGGTGGCGTGTTTTCCCGTTGGAATGGGCGCGCCCCGTAGCTGGTTGAGTCAATCTCGTAATTTCCTCCACAACTTAAATGACAATCGTGGGCGGACGGTTGTACGAGACCCTTCTTTCTTCTCTCTGCTTTTTTACAGGGATTTACAGGGAAGGCGGCCCTTCCGAATGGGAATCTAGGAGAGCTGGAAGGAGCCGGCGTCGGGCCACGTGTGGGCCGCAAAGCCGCTCTGAGCTGCTAACATTTACACATTATGACACCTCGCCGACGCGAGACATTTCCGCCGGTAACGCTCGGTCACATCCGCGGCCACGGCTGTCGTAATCTTCTCGTCTGCTGCATGTCCGGATGGTGCCATCACAGCGCGGTCATGAATGCCGATGGGCTGCCGGACGAGACGCCGGTGCGCTCTTTATGTCCAAGGATGGTCTGCACGGCCTGCGGGCTGATCGGAGCCGATGTGCGGCCGGACTGGTCGCCGCACACGAACCGGCGGCCGTCGTGATCGGCCCTTTACGCAGGAGCTTCACCTATCCGTTTTCGGGTGCAAACGGCAAGACGTTTGCTCGTTGTGAGTTTTTCCGCTTCTGGACCCAGAGCCGACATTAGGTCGCATCGAAACCCCGCAGTGCAGCGGTTGTCATGTGCTATCCTTTCAGTTGGGAAGCGCAGGAGGCTGCCGGGAGCCGGCTCGACCCAGAACAATTCAGCTTTGGCCCAAGGAATAGCCGGCCTCGCTGCGGCAGGCTGAGCGTGCAGTAAACTGAGTGTCAGGTCGTCAAGGGAGGAAAAACATGCGAACACTATTTTTGGGCATCGCCGCCATATCATTCCTATTTGTCAGCAGCCCGGCAAACCGCGCCAATGCGATCACGCTCGGTGGTCCGTCGGCCATCCGGACCGCACTCGCAGACATCGCTGTTACTTACCCGGCCCACTGCCGTCCCGGGCGGACGCATCACCGATATTGGCCCTACGATGGGTGCGCCCAAGGGTACGTCAGTCCGTCATATTATCACTACCGCCGCGGCAGATCGTCAGACTCGTCCAAACACAACGGTATATCTCGCAACAGCATATCCAAGTCGGGCTCAATGGGAGGGCACGGCGGCGGGCACAAATAAAAACTGCATCATGAGTACCTTTAATAGGCGTGTTCAGAGGGCATGGAAGAATCTGAACGAGGTTCGGGAGAACCCCAGGCGCTGGTAGAACCGGTGTGCGTCAAGACGATGTTCTGCACTGGTGATCTCAATCCCTGAGCAGTGATGTTCGCGTGCGAAGTCGGCCGCGCCGGTAAGAAGCTTTTCACCAACACCCTGGCCACGATGATGTGTCGAGACGACGAGACCAGTGACTCTGCAAATTGTCGAGCCGTTCGGGAAATAGGGAACGAGTTCGGCGATAACCAAACCGATGACCTCGCTCGCCGATTGTGCCACGAGAAAACAGCTAGTGTCGCTGTCTAGCGAACGACGGAGGCGATGGCGGACATCTGCTTCCTTCGACGGGTAGCCGAGTTCGGCTAATAGCGACTCGACATGCTTCGCATCAGCGTCCGTCGCACTTCTGAGTACGACTGGCATGAGCGCCTCTCTGGCTCCAATTGGCTCTCTCTACTAGGCAGCAAGCGTAGCGTGGGCAAAGGCGCGTAGCGCCGTGCCCACGCATCGAAGAAGCGCAATAGACTGTCGATCGATGACTTTCACTGGGAGGCCACCGTGGCTGCTTCGGAGTGCGTTTTCTGCAAAATCGTCGCCGGAACCGCGGAGTGTCATGAGCTCTATCGGGACAGGGCGACTCTGGCCTTCATGGACATCCATCCTGCCAATGAAGGGCATTGTCTGGTGATCCCGCAGGCCCATTTTGCAACCGTGTTCGAGATGCCGCCGCAAAGTTTTGCTGCCGTGGGCGCAACGGCGGCGAAGCTGGCTCGCGCGGTGAACGAGACGCTGCAGCCGGGCGGACTGAGCCTCGTGCAGGCAAACGGTGAAGTCGCCGGGCAGACGGTGCCACATGTTCACGTGCATGTTCTGCCGCGGCGCGCAGGCGACAATCTTCTCCTGAACTGGGATCGTAACCGCGTCGGGGATCCTGTGCACGCCGATCCCGTTCATCTCGCTGCTCTTGCCACGCGGATCCGCGAGCGGCTGGCCGACAAGGGGACCGAGTGAAGCCGATACGCGCCGATCACACGAAGGTCGGCGCAACGGCTCGCGTTAAACGTGCATCCGAGCTTGTTTCCGGTTGTTATTAACAAGCGATCGAGCCCGGTGGCTCCTTGACCTCTACCTGTAGTTGTAGTCTACTAGGGCGGCCAGGAGAGAGCCATGAAGACATCACATCTCGCGGTTTTGGCCCTCGCCCTCACCGGTTTTTCGTCGGAAGCATTGGCCTGGGGCGCGGACGGGCATCGCGCGGTTGCCGCCATCGCGCTCAAGCTTCTGCCGCCGGACAAGGCCCAGGCGGCGGACAACCTGTTGAACAATTCCGACGTCGGCCGAGGATTTGTCGACGCCGCCAGCTACGCCGACGAGGTGATCCGCGAGCGCGATCATCGGCACGTGTTCAGCCCATGGCATTTTGTGGATTGGCCTGCCGACGCAGCAACGTATTCCGACAGCTTTTGCGACCCCGATTGCATCGTCAACGAGTTGCCGAAGCAGATCGAGGCGATGCGCACGTCGACGGATATGGAAGCCAAGGCGCTCGCCATGAGTTGGGTGATTCATCTGATGGGCGATCTGCATCAGCCCATGCACGTGACCGATCGCGGCGACCGCGGCGGCAACGAGCTCAAGGTCACCTATAACGGCCGCACACGGTGCCGGGAGAGCAATTCGTCCGGCGCCGAGACGAAGGTCGAGCTCCACAGCGCCTGGGACAGCTGCCTGGTGTTCACGCTCGAAAGCGGAAGGACGTTCGACAAGCTCGCCGACGACCTGCGCGGAAACCTCACCACCTACAAGGGGCACCCGGCCGCGTCGGGGACCATGATGGATTGGATGAAGGAGACCCACCAGGCGGGGATCGACACCGCCTACGACGGCTTGAGCAACGGCGACGACATCGCCGGCGTCTACATTGCGCACGCGCTGCCGGTCGTGCAGCAACAGCTATTGAACGCGGGAATTCGCTTGGCGAAGATCATCGACGAAAATTTTTAGGCGTTGGTGGCACCACGCGACGACCTCGCGATGCGGCGGTCAGGGTCTGCTTTCGGGACGAAGCGGAAGTGGGCCGGGAGGCAAGACCGGCTGACTCGGTCGAAAATGACCCACAGCGGTCATAGGCTGGACCGAAATCCCGCAGTGCAGCAGTCTCCTGCCGCATCGGATTGGGTGCAGCACAGGGGGGTCGGCAGCGCCCGCCTAGATTCAGAACAATTCAGGTCTGCCCCAAGGACTGCCCGTCCGCTCGGTGGCAGGCTGATCGTGCGGGAATTCTCTATTTCGACCGAAGGAGATTCCACCATGAACGCGCAGACTGTACAGGATCGGCGGGGTTGGGCTCCCGACATCGGAGGAATGGTGCTTTATTCGGTCCTAGTCCTCCTCGTCACGCTTCTGTGGGTATACGTTCCGGCCTAAAGACCAGCGCGCGACGCGGCTGGCGACCGGCTAGGGACGGCCATTAAAGGAAGAAGCGCGATGCTCGATATGAGGCGCCGCGAGTTCATCACGCTGCTCGGCGGCGCGGTGATGGCATGGCCGATCGTGGCCCGCGCGCAGCAGGCGGGCAAAGTTTGGCGGATGGGATTTATCGCCCACGGACATGAAAGTTTTTATGACGCGTTGTTCGAGGGCCTCCGTGAATACGGGTACGAGGAGGGCATCGTTGTTCGTGAGCTGGACACGACCGCGCACCTTCCGCCGCAACACGATCAGCTGACGTCGGAGCGCCGCGTTCTCTGCGATTCGGCCACGTAATCAACAAGGATGAGGTTTTCGGTACACACAGGGGCAAGTTCTCGAAGGAGCTGAATGCGTACATCCAGGACCCGAATGCAAACCCGCCGGTCAGAGTGTCCTATGCGCACTGATATAAAGGTCCTTTATTGTTTCCATCAAAATAAACAGATTCTAATGTGTGAAGTAGCTCACACTTCTCCCCCCGATTCCCCGCTCTAAAGTCCGGTACTCCAATTTCGATTTGCACGGGCAGGAGACTTCAATGCGACGCGCAGTCATATGCGTTACCGCCGGGCTCGCCGCGGTGGCGATAGGATTTGGCCTGAACTCCGCTACTAGCAAGTCCACGACGGAAATTTCCATCTCGAATCCCACACCAACGCCTGCAATATCTATTTCGGAAATACACAATCAGGCGCACATAGAATTTCTTCCAGTCCAGCAAATCGAGGATCAAAGCCTAGTTTCCGCTGCGCCGCCTCGCTGAGAGGGAGGGGTTTGTCATGGTAAAAAGCGCCTACGCCGACGCCAGTCACGGCCGGAATGGTTGTCCAAAAAATGCCATCCGGGCAAATGTTGACAAGGGTAGGCAGTGGGTAGGAATAGCGACGATGGATCATCGATCGCTGATCTTGTTCGCATCAGTTATTGCCTTTGCGGTTGCCGGCACTTCCGCGCGCTCCGAAGATGGCGTCACGAAAGACAGGATTGTCTTCGGTCAAGTCGCGGCGCTCGAGGGCCCTGCCCAGGCCCTGGGCCAAGGTATGCGCCAGGGGCTTCTCGCTGCTTTCGCGGAAGTCAATCGTACCGGCGGAGTTGCCGGCCGCCAGCTCGAGCTGAAGTCCGCCGATGATAGCTATGAGCCTCAAAAGACGATCGAGGCGATGAAGAAGATGCTGGCCGAAGAAAAAGTGTTCGCGATTGTCGGTGCGGTCGGAACCCCGACGTCAAATGCCGGCCAGCCGATTGCGACCGAGGCCAAAGTTCCCTTCATCGGTCCTTTTACGGGCGCAGAGTTCCTGCGCACCCCCTACAAACGATATGTCGTCAATATTCGTAGTTCCTATTTTCAGGAGACCCAGGCGTGGATCGAGCATCTGACTAAGGATCTCGGGATTACGAAAATCGCGATCTTATACCAGGACGATACCTTCGGCTTGGCCGGACTCGACGGAGTCAAGATGGCAATGGCCAAGCGCAACATGTCGTTCGTGGCCGCGGGTACGTTCCGGCGCAACACTACCGCGGTGAAATCCGCGTTGCTCGAAATTATGAAGGCCAACCCCGAAGCAGTGGTGACGGTCGGTCCTTACAAGCCGGTCGCTGAGTTTATCAAATTGGCCCGTCAGGCGAAGATGGACGCGGTTTTCGTGGCTATTTCCTTCGTCGGCTCCGATGCTCTTTCCCTGGAGATGGGCGACAAGGGAGCCGGCGTGATCGTGAGCCAGGTGGTTCCATTCCCGGCCGACAAGTCGGTCCCGCTTGTAGCGTCTTATCAGGCAGCGCTCGCCGCACACGATCATGGGGCCAAACCCGGCTTTGTCTCCTTGGAGGGCTATCTCGTCGGCCGCCTGGTCATTGAGGCGCTTAAGCGCGTGCCCGGCGAGCCAACGCGCGAGGCGCTGCTCGACGCCATTACCTATAGCGGCGCCTTCGACCTCGACGGCATCGAGCTCACGTATGGTCCAGCGAATAATCAGGGCATGAACCAAGTGTTCTTTACGATCCTGCAGGCCGATGGCTCGTTCAAGCCCGTCACGCGACTTATCAAGTGACATCACGGCCTACATTCCTCACTCAAGCCGACCGCAACGGCAAAGGACGGGCGGGCGGCTTATCCGGGCTGAGCACGATCCGCGCACGTCTCTACATCGCCTTAGGCTTCATGGCGATCACGACCGTGATTTGCTCGTTGATCGGGCTCTACGCATTCACAAATATTGGCGAGACCACCACCAAAATCGTCTCCCAGAGCATGCCGGCGACGGTGCATTCGCTTCGGCTAGCCGAGGAGACCAGCGGGCTTGTCGCAGCGGCGCCGCGCCTGATGGCAGCAGAGGACGAGTCCCATCGTTCCGAGGTCGCCGAGCAAATCGCCCAGCAAACCCGTGATTTCCTGACGCGGATTGACCGGCTGCCGATGCTGGCCGCAAACATGAGCAAGGAAATCCAAGCAGCACAAACCGCGATGGTCGACCGGATTGCTGCCCTCAATCAGGCCGTGACCGAAAGGATCGCCATTGCTGGCCGGCGACAGGCCATGGCGACCTCCATTCGGAAAACTCACGAGGAGTTGCTGGAAGACACCACACCGGCGATTGACGACGCCAATTTCGACCTGATGACGAAAAGTCAGAATGCGGAAAGCAAAGCGGCCTCGAACGGGGCGGTCGAGTCGCTGCGCCGTTTGCTAGAAGTGCAAGCCGAAGTCAATTTACTTGCTGGGTTGCTAATCGAAAGTTCGCTGGTTACCGAGAGCGTGCGCCTGCAGCCGCTGCGCGAAGTGATTGACGCGGCCCGCGGCAAGATCGAAACCAACCTCAAAGCGCTTGCCAATCCCGAACTGCGGAAAAACTTAATCGGGCTCTACGACAGGCTCGCCGCCATGGCGGGCCAGGATGGGATCATTGCCGTACGCGCGCACGAATTACAGCGGCAGCAGGAAGCACAGCTTGCATTTGCGGCAACGCAAGCCGAGGCCGTCAAGCTCAAGCATGTGGTCGACAGCCTTGTTGCTCAGCAAGGCAAAGACGCGGAGGCCGTTTCCGCGCTCGCCGCCGCCCAAATCCATTCCGGTCGAATCCTTCTTATTGCACTCTCGATCACGGCCCTGATCGCCGCAGGCCTCATTGCCTGGCTGTACGTCGGGCGCAACATCGTGTCGCGTCTCGCGCGTTTGAGCGGTGCAATGCTGGCCATTGCGGCCGGTCGACGGGAAAGTGCCGTTCCTGTGACGGGGGCTGACGAGATCGGCGCGATGGGAAGAGCCGTCGAAGTATTTCGCAGAAACGCCGTGGAGCTGGATCAACTGCTCGCTGAGCGCGCTGACGCAGCCATTAAGTTGGAAAAGATCGTCGAGCAACGCACCGCCGAGCTGCAGCGACGCGGCGAGGTGATGCGCGTCACGTTCGAAAACATGGAACACGGCGTGCTCATATTTGATCGCCGGATGAAATTGGTTGTTTGGAATCCGCAAGTTGCCGAACTGCTCGAACTACCCAAGACCTTCTTGGCTGGCGAGCCGCATTTCAGCGACTTTATTCGCTTCCAAGCAGAAAGAGGCGAATACGGCGACATCGATGTTGACGCCGAGGTCCAGCGGCTCGCGGCAGAGGCTGCCGGGCACTACTTGACGGAGCGGACACGGCCTAACGGTACGATCGTCGAAATCCGGCACAATCCGTTGCCAGACGGAGGTGTAGTCAACATTTATACGGATATTACCAACCGCAAGAATTATGAGAATACTCTTACGGCCGCGCGGGATCAGGCCGAAGCGATGAGCCGCACCAAGTCGACCTTCCTCGCCAACATGTCACACGAATTGCGTACCCCGCTAAATGCCATCATCGGCTATAGTGAAATTCTGCGAGAGGACGCCGCCGCCAAGGATGACAAAGCGCCGATAGAGGACTTGCAGAGGATCGAAAGCGCAGGTCGACATCTATTGGGGCTGATCAACAACATTCTCGACCTCTCGAAGATCGAGGCCGGGAAGATGGATGCCTTCATCGAGGAGGTAAACATTCAAGCACTGGTCAAGGAAGCACTGTCGATCGTGAAGCCCCTGGCCGACAAGAGTCAGAACAGAATCGAGGTGAACTGCCCGACGGATATTGGCAGCTTCCGCTCCGACCAGACCAAGGTAAAGCAATGCTTGCTCAACTTGCTGAGCAACGCCAACAAGTTCACGACCGCGGGCACGTTGACCCTGACGGTCGCGCGGGAGAACAGTTCCTGGGTCTATTTCCGTGTTTCGGACACTGGGATCGGTATGGCAAAGGACCAGGTCAGTCGGTTGTTCGAGGCGTTTACCCAGACGGATGCCTCGACCACCAGGCGCTTTGGCGGCACGGGTCTTGGGCTCGTAATCACCAAGCGCTTCTGCACTATGCTGGGCGGCAACGTGACGGTCGAGAGCACGCCCGGGGAAGGCTCGACTTTCACCATCACGCTTCCGGATCAAAGCGCTGTCCCTGCCACCGCGGAGTCGCTTGCGCCGGCGGCGCAGACGGCAGACGGACGTCCGACTGTCCTTGTGGTGGATGATGATCCTACTGTATGCAGCCTGCTAAACAAAACCCTGACGAAGGAGGGCTATCGCGTTATATCGGCACGCAACGGCATCGAGGCTCTGGCCTTCGCGCGCGAGCACAGACCACAGGCGATCACGCTCGACGTGCTGATGCCGCAAATGGATGGATGGGGAGTCCTCAAGGAACTAAAGGCTGACGCTCACCTCCGTGACATACCCGTGATCATGGTGACTGTTCTCAACGAGCGTGGGATGGCGATCCCATTGGGCGCCGCCGATTTTCTGACCAAGCCCGTGGATCGACAGCGCCTGACGTCGATATTGAGAGAGCATTGCGCTATTCCGAGCAGCGCCTCGATACTGGTCGTCGAAGATGACTTGGCGACCCGGGAAATGCTCTGTCGGTCGCTGATGAGCATGGGATATACAGCCCATGCGGCGGTCAATGGCCGGAGCGCATTGAACTGGCTTGGCAGCCATCCGGTCCCTAGCCTGATTTTGCTCGACCTCCTGATGCCCGAACTCGACGGCTTCGAGTTTCTACAAGAAGTGCGTAAACAGCCTGCTTTCGCGGATATCCCCGTTATCGTGGTCACAGCGAAGGATCTTACTGCGGAGGACTATCGCATCCTGAGCGGACAGACCGAGCGGATTATCGCCAAGGATCAAGCGTATCTGAACGAACTGACCGTTGCTGTGCGGGCACGGCTGGCGCAACATCCCACGCGTGAAGCCGAACGCCTCCTCCACTGAAGAACGAACCGCTGAGAGAACCCATGCCAAGGATTCTATTGGTTGAAGATAATGAGATGAACCGTGACATGCTATCGCGCCGACTGATCCGCAATGGCTACGAGGTCTCAGTCGCGATGGACGGGCAACAGGGTGCCGATAAGGCCTTGTCGGAGCAGCCTGACCTCATATTGATGGACTTAAGCCTACCGGTAATCGACGGGTGGGAGGCAACGCGTCGGATCAAGGCCAACGATGCCACTCGGCGAATACCCATCATCGCGCTAACCGCGCACGCGATGGCCGGCGATCGCGAAAAGGCGATGGAAGTTGGCTGCGAAGATTACGAGACCAAGCCAATCGAAATGTCGCGTCTGCTAGGCAAGATTGCGGATTTGCTCAACCGACCGCGGGTTGACATGGCGGTTCTCGGAGAAGGCTAGCAGCTGTCTCGCGGCCCAGGGAGAAAGCCCCTTGTCGGCCAATGCATCAGACGAGCGCTTCAATCGCGCCGTGACGGCATACTTAAGGCAAGAGGTGCAGGCTCCAGCCGCTGCCGTTTCCGATTTTCTCGACATCATCATCGAGGATGCGCGCAGGCTAAAGCTTGATCATGTGCTTGCGGACCTCGAGCGCATGCGCAGCGCAAGCATCCAGTTGACCACGTTCGTGAAGAGCGTGACCACGGATGGCTCTTCGGCCCGAGGGCAAGCCGAAAATTTTGAAGCATTTCAGCGCCGACTTCGCCACGACTTGCGATCGCCGCTCAATGCCATCAAGGGCTATAGCGAGCTGCTGATTGAGGACATGGATGCGGACAACAATCATCCGCTTCGGGAGGACCTTACTAAGCTGAGAGACTCGGCCGATCAGCTCCTTGCTCAGATCGATGCGATCGTCACCTTGACGCGATCAGACCAGACACCCCAAGAGAGCTGTGCGCAACAAGTCGGTTGTGTCGAGGATGTGTTGCGTACCGTACAGCCACTGCAAATGGGTAGCGCGTCGCCGGAAACGGTGTTGTCAAGTCGTATTTTGGTCGTGGACGACAATGCCGCCAATCGCGACGTCCTTGCGCGCCGGCTCACGCGCGAGGGCCATGAAGTTGTGACCACCGCGAATGGTGCTTCAGCGCTGGAGCTTGTCGCGACCCGAGAATTTGACTTGGTTCTGCTCGATCTCATCATGCCGGGAATGAACGGTTTTGACGTGTTGCGACGGCTCAAGGCAACCGAGCACACCAGCCACGTTCCGGTAATCGTGATTTCCGCGCTAGATGAGTTGGACAGCGTTGTGCGTTGCATTGAATCGGGCGCAGAGGATTACCTTACAAAGCCATTCAATCCCGTGCTACTGCGGGCGCGCATCAATGCCTCACTGGAGAAAAAGCGGCTCCGTGACCGCGAGAGGAAATTCATCCAGGACTTGGAACAGGAACGCCAACGGTCCCAGTCGTTGCTGCTCAACATCCTGCCGCAGATCGTGGTCGATCGCATGCGGGATGGCGAAAAGGTCATTGCCGATCGAATCATCGACGCAACAATCCTGTTTTGCGACCTCGTCGGGTTTACCGCGCTCAGTCAGGAACTGTCGGCCGACCGCACCGTCGCGTTCCTGAGCAGCATATTCTCCGCTTTCGATCGCCTTGCCCTCGAACACGGGGTGGAAAAGATAAAGACCATCGGCGACGCCTACATGGTGGCGGCCGGCGTTCCCGCGCCGCAAGCCGACCATGTCCTTCGCATCGTGACGCTTGCCCCGCGCATGCTGGAGATGGTCGATGTCGTTGCCAAGGAGACAGGCCTTAAGCTGCAGGCGCGCATAGGAATTCACACCGGCCCGATCGTTGCGGGCGTGATCGGGACGCACAAATTCGTCTACGACGTGTGGGGCGATACGGTGAATACCGCGAGCCGCATGGAGTCGCACTCGCTTGCCAGCCGGATTCAGATTTCAGCCGCAACGCGCGCGGCGCTTGGGAATCGATTTGAGCTCGAACCGCGCGGCATGGTGGACATCAGGGGCAAGGGAATGATGGAAACCTATTTCTTAAAGCCTTGATGAGTCGTTTGACGCTCCGAACCAGCCACACTACGATTTACGGCGGCCGTGTGGTCGTCGTTCGTTCATTCCCGATACGAGTTGCTGATGGAGGGCGGGGACCGGCGTCGCCCCTACCGCCCTCGGTGCAAGCATCCCTGAGGCGTGCGAGGGTCCACTATTCGATCACCTTGTCGGCGCGCCATCGCAGGCCCTGTCGCCGTCGAGGAAAGAAAAGCCCCAGCGTGAGCCGGGGCTTCAAATCCTGGGCGCTCGCGAACTCTCGGAGCAATGTGCGGAGATCGAGCGCGTCGGCCAGACTGGCTGTATCGCCGATGCCGGGCCGCGCGTGATCGCCGTTGAGGCGTCGTACCGGACGATCGAAGCCGCGCTCAAGGCGGAGATCGAGAGGCTTCGGCCATAGCAACATTGGCGGTTGGATAGGCCGCCCGATTTCGAGCGCGCCGTAGCGCCTGTCCTCGATAGCACGCATCACGGATGGGCTTTCTGCCACGCGGCTTCCGCGCAGACGCTGGGAGTCGGCTCCAAGAACTTCACGGACAAGTTCGACGGCCACGTCATCCGCTGCGCGCAATCATCGACGCAACGCCCACCGTCGGCGTCAAGACGTTCCTGGTGGCTCACTTCGGCAAGCCCTGCGATGTGACCGTGACGAGCGAACCGGGCAAGGGCTCGGTCTTCACGGTGCGGCTGCCCGGGAGCGTTGACAGCTAATACAAGACCCGCAAACGCCGGCTGAGACTGGTACCAATTTGCTGCATCGCGTTATGACGCGATTGGCACGTCGCGTCCATTCGCGGCAACGCAGCAGTCCGGTCGCTTTGGGAGCGAAGCGGACATTGACTGAGACGGATTTACAGAACCGGATTTGTGAAGGCACGCTCTCGTCATTAGAAGTCAGTCCGCCGCCGGAGCGCCCTGCTGCAAGGACAGGTTGCGTCTTTTTCCTGTTTTCGTGCTGCTCCGTCCTGTTATTTGTCGCGCGCCGGGAGGCACACAGCCGCTATGTCGAGCCCCGTTTCCTGTGTTCATCCGTAGCTTGCGGGGAAAGCATCGGCGGCGGGTTGTACCCGGCCTCCTGTTTTTTTCCTGTTATTTACAGGGAAATACAGGGAAAGCGGCAGAATCGCCGGAGCGCCGTTGCGCAAGCAAGCGGAGATTGTGACCTTCGGCAGCGTGGACGACCGTGGCCGCGAACGAGCCCGCGGCAAACCGCGGTCAGCTCCGCAATTCTGCCCAGAAATCTTGCCGTCTGTTCTCGCCTGCGGCAGGCCACGATCCTCGCTCAGGTTGCCCGCCGCTTGAAAGCTTCGCCGCAGAGGAATGGCTGATGCTTGGGGTCGGGCGATGACAACGCGGGTTGATTTCACGAATCAGGCGTTTTTCCGGGATCCGGCCGGCGGCATCGAAAGGCTGCGGGCTCTCGGACCGGTCGTCGCGACCCGGTTCCCGATCGTTGGCAAGGTCTGGATCACGACGACATACGAGACGACGGCCCGCGTGCTGAAGGACAGCGAGACATTCACACTGCGAAAGGAGGGCGGCGGCGTTGCCGGGCTGCGGTGGTGGATGCCGGCGTTCGTCAGCGCGCTCGCCAACAACATGCTGACCATGGACGAGCCGAATCACACGCGCCTGCGGGGGATCGTCGACGAAGCCTTCCGCCGCCGCGCGGTCCTCGATATGGAGCCGCATATTCGTGCCGTCGCCGACGATCTTGCTAGCCAGCTGTTCGCGGATGGAAGCCCGGCCGACCTCGTCGAGCGATATGCGCGAATGCTGCCGCTGTCGGTCATCTGCGAGTTGCTTGGCCTGCCGCCTTCCGACCGGCCGAAATTCATCGCTTGGGCGAACACGGTCGCGCGGCTCACCAGCGTCATCGGCTTCCTGCGCATGATCCGGGGACTTTCGCAGATGAAACGCTACCTGGAGGAGCGCCTGCGGTTCGCCCGCGAGCATGGCGGACAAGGTCTGATAGCCGAGCTCGTGCGTGTTGAAATGGAAGGCGGGCGCATCAGCGCCAACGAAATGGTGTCAATGATCTTTCTGCTGTTGGGCGCAGGGTCGGAAACAACGACCCATCTGATCAGCGGATCGGTTTACGAGCTTCTCAAAAATCCCACACTGCGCGATTGGCTCGAGGAGGATTGGAGCCGGGCCGGTCTCGCGGTTGAGGAGTTCTTGCGCTTCGTCTCGCCGGTGCAGTTTTCAAAGCCGCGCTTCGTGCGACAGGACATGGAGCTTGACGGAGTTCGGTTGAAGAGGGGCGACAGAATCATGGCCATGGTGGCGGCCGCCAATATGGATCCGCAGGCAAACGAACATCCCGAACAGCTCGATCTTCAGCGACGGCCCAACCGGCACATCTCCTTCGGGACTGGCATCCATTTCTGCCTTGGCCATCAGCTTGCGCGCATCGAAGGCATGTGCGCCCTGCAAGCGCTGTTCACGCGTTGGCCGAGACTCCAGCTGGCGGTGCCGCCCGCCCAAATTCGCTGGCGCAAGCGGCCCGGCCTCAGGTCGATCGAAAAACTGCCCGTGGTGGAAGGCCCTTGATGAAGGCTCGCGGCACGTTCCTACCTAATGGGCGGAGCGAGGTAATCGACAGAACACTGCGAAAGGTGAATACTCCTGCAGTCAGAACAAGCGTGCCGCACTAGGGAACCTGTGGACGCCCGAACCGACCCGACGAGAACGCCTCCGGGCGACAGTGAGGCCGGCGTCGTTGCCGCGAGCGTTTATGCCGGCGGGCGCCGCGTCAAAGATATTGCCATCGAGGAAGCGGGCGAATGGTCGAAGCGGCCAGATCACGTCGTGTGGATTGGTCTGTGGGAGCCGGGCGCCGATCTCTTGCAGCGCGTGCAGGCGCAGCTCGGCCTGCATTATCTGGCAATCGAGGATGCCGGCAAGGCGCATCAACACCCCAAGATCGAGCAGTATGGCGAGGCGCTGTTCGTTGTCGCGCGGACAACGCAACTGATCGACGGACGCATCGCTTTTGGTGAAACGCATCTATTCGTCGGGCGCGGCTACTTGGTGTCGGTCCGCCATGGTGCTTCGAGCTCCTACGCCGTCGTGCGCGAGCGTTGCGAGTCCTGCCCCACGGTCCTCTCCCAAGGCGAAGACTACATTCTCTATGCCATCCTCGATTTCATCGTCGACAATTACATGCCGGTACTGGAAACGCTTCACGCGGAAGTGGAAGCAATCGAGGACAGCGTGTTCTCCAAACCCGCCGAGCAGGTCGACGTGGAGCGGCTCTACATGATCCGCCGCGACCTCCTGCGCATTCGCAATGCCGTGGTGCCTCTGGTCGAGGTGTGCCGTCGGCTCGAGCACGCCGAGGTGATGCCGATCGCCCCCGCCATGCAGCCGCTGTTTCGCGACGTCACAGATCATGTTCTGCGCGTGCAGGAGGAAATCGACGCGCTGCGCGAAGTCTTGGCGTTCGCCTTCGAGGCCAGCCTGATGCGGGGCCAGGCGCAGCAGACGGCCATCACCCGGAGGCTGGCGGCCTGGGCCGCAATCCTCGCAGTGCCGACCGCGATCGCCGGCATCTACGGCATGAACTTCGAGTTCATGCCCGAGCTCAAATGGAGCTATGGGTACTTTCTCGTTATCGGCGTGATCGTCGCTATCTGCGGCACGCTGTACTGGCGATTTCGCCGAAACGGGTGGGTTTGAACCGCGATATCGGCCGCGATATCGGCTCTTGGCACCTACATGCGCGATGCCCGCTGTGAAATGGCCGGAGAAAAATGCCTGCCATCGCGATTCGGCTGCGATAGCGCAGGTTGCTAACTTCGGCAGCTTGTGACGAGCGGGCCCGCGGAAACCGGGTCAGCTTCGCATGCCTGCCCAGAAATGTTGGTGTTTGTGCTCCGTGGCGGCAGGCCGCGATCCTCGCTCAAGGTCGACCGCAGCTTGAAAGGCTCGCCGCAGTCGTGGATCGTCGATCCGTGCGATGTGCTTTTTGAGAATGGTTATTCGCCTCGGATCCTCGAGTGCATTGATCGCCTCGCAGACTTCACCGCTCGCCCTGCGAAAGAAAGTCGGTGCCGATGGCCGCGACTGGTGCCCGAGTGCGTCGATTTCATCGGCCATAGCAAATGCAGCCGCTTGGTCTTTCGCATCGCAGGTGATGGCAAAACGCAGGACGAGCAGGAGCCATTCGCGAATTCGGCCGGCCCGCCAATCCTGCGAACCGAAATGCTGCATCTGATCTCATGCCACCTTGGAGATCGGCTTTAGTTCGCGGCGCCGCGCTGCAACGGCCGAGCCTCGTTCATGCACGGTGCCCGCCTCGATCCGAAAGCCGTGGCTTTCCAGCACGGTGCGAAGCGGTCGACCGGTGGCAAGCTGCAGCGGGTCGAGCCAGACGATCAGCACGCCCGTGAGACTCAGGAAGTCCGCCACCCAATCGAGCGTCGTCTCGATCGCTTTGATCGAACGTTGCCGTCCATCGAGGAGAACCACGTCGTATTGCCCGGCCGGGAGGCCGCAGTTCAACGTAGTCGCTGCGCGAGCGTAACCCAGACGACGCAGATCGATCACGGCCTCGGCGCTGTTGGCGCCGGTCACGATGATTCTTGCGAGTTTGGAGCAATGCGCCAGCGCGATAATCGGCTCGACGATGCGTTCGCCTGCCGCTGTGATTCGGATCGGGCTCATGAGGGGACCATTGCGATTGACTAGGCGGCGCGTGCAACGCGGAGCTGACTGCCGGACATCGCGTCGCCGCCGGCGCGAGGCTTGCCGCTCATGTCGAGCTCGAGAATGTCGGGGACCATGATCACGGCCTGTGGCCGATTGCCG
>WNFF01000476.1_pt1 | contig 30302 bp, 25 predicted proteins | sample 5400441 | NCBI WGS metagenome assembly WNFF01 (sample SAMN13153345, study PRJNA577476) | soil metagenome | isolation source: 120 cm saprolite under Douglas fir tree site 2 hole 3 replicate 1 | place: USA:California | collected 2015-04-18
GGCGAAACGTGCATAGACCTCGCCATGCGCAGAGAAGAGACTCAGGGACTCACGTCTGCCCGGGAGGAACTCTTGAAAGAGAGTTGTCCCCCCAAAGCGTGTCAGCTCCTCAACTGCATGTCGTGCCTCATCGGGGGTCACCACTAACTGCGGCACAATCCTGGATCCTTGTTGCCCGTCCCATCCCCATGACTCCACAGGTTTGACGACAGCCGGTAGTCCAATCTCGTGCAGTGCCGCTCCCACTTCGCTCGCCGCTCCCACAGTGACAGTACGTGGAACCGCCACCCCTAGTTGCTTAGCAATCGCCAGCGTTTGGTCTTTGTTGATGGCCATGCCCAGGGCAGGTTCCTTGGCCAGCGCAATCCGTACGCGCCGCTCGAGTTGCTCACGATGCCGACGTATTAACGCTATCGTGGCATCTGAGGAAGTGATCAGCACCCGTGCATCAGTACGGTCAAGCAACTGCTCCACATAAGTAAGATATGCTTCTGTCCCCTGATTTGCTGGGCAGACAAATCTCTGCTGACACCAGCGCGACGAGAAAGCTGGCACACCATCACTATCAGAGGTTTCCAGTACAGCAACACGCAGCCCGTGGCTACCGAGCGAACGCACGGTAGTCAAGGATTGCCGCAGCCTCCCATCAAGCACCAGTGCATCATATGCTACATTACGAGTCGCGAGTTGCGAGCTGCGAGTTGTGGTCTCTCGAACTTCTGCCGGCAGTTCGCGACTGGAAGTTCGAAATGTGTTTACAGAATCACTCATCATATTCTACTTTCTAGCCCACTTATAATTCCAACGTTACAGGCGTTCACAGCAAGGTTACTGTCCATCCCCTCAACACAACTGGAGAGTTTCACAGTGAAGAAAAGTACCATTTCAATTGGAAAATACCATCTGCAAGTGCTGATATGATGTTCGTTATGGTGGAGAATCAGTGAAGCTCTGGGAAGGAAGTGTGGAGAAATGGTCTCTTTATTTTAGGCAAAAAGGAAGGAGAGGAATATACACTAAGATACGCCTTTTGTAACACCATCGCAACGTCGGCAAATACCGAATTCCCATATACGAGACGGTATCCTCGAGAGGGGAAAGTGAGCAGGGGGCTGTGTTGGTCCATAGTTATGATGGCGCGGTTTTAACGAAATAGTGCCATCATTGAAGCCCGATGATCTAATTCACACCAGACGTTGAATGTATGTCCGTTGAAAAATCAAGGGATGGATCTTGAATCTCGTTGTTTCAAGGCAGATAGTTACTCGAAGGATAGACCTCTCATGAAAAATCCATTTAGCTACTATACCATGCTTGCTAAGCGGTGGGCATGGATGGTAATACTAGGAATCGTTCTTTGCGGTGGTGCAAGCTATGGGATTAGTAAGATTACACATCCTGTGTATCAAGCTTCTGCAACCCTCATTCTCAATGTGGGGACATCGACCTCATCGACCTCTACGAACTTCACCGCAAGTGTGCAGGCTGTACCCACGTATGCTCAGTTGCTTACAAGCCCCGCAGTACTTGACCCTGTCGCAGAACAGCACCCCGGACTGACACCCGATGGACTCAGGGCAATGATCACCGCCATACCCCAACCCAATACCCTACTTATCGAGCTTGCTGTCGAGAATCACAATCCGCGACTGGCGATGGATCTTGCGAACGAGGTTAGTCAGAGCTTTGCGCAATTCGCGAATGCACAACTTCCAGCTACGGTACAGATTTTGCCTGCACAGATGCCTACCGCCCCCGTCCGACCCAAGGTGCTGGTGAATACGATTATCGGTGCATTGGTCGGCCTGGGTCTTGCCCTGGCACTCATGGTTATTTTTGAATGGATCGATGATCGTCCGAAAAGCTCCGAGGAAGTGCAAGAGCTTCTGGGTGTGAAGTCATTGACGGTTCTCCCCTGGCTCTCACGTGGACAGCGTACCAAAAGAGCCGAGGAGATACCGGCCCTGGCTGAAAGATATCGCCTACTGTCCGCCGACCTGGATGTTGCGCAGAGTATCAAACCCTTCAAGCTGGTGATGGTCACAAGCGCCCTGGCAGGTGAAGGCAAAAGTAGCATTGCCACCCAACTTGCCTACTTTCTGGCAATGGCAGGCAAGCAGGTCCTTCTGGTAGATGCCAACTTGCGCAGTCCGGCCTTAGATCAATACTTTGAACTCGAAAAACGGCCAGAACTTACAGGCGCATTTGCAAAGATTGAAGAGTACCTGGATGGCCAGTTGACCGATGTTCCGAACTTGCAAGTCATGACAGCGGAATTGCTTCCCCCCGACTTCATGTACTTGCTCCCGTCTCCGCAGGGCAACCAATTCTTTGAACCTTTCCAGAAGGCACCTTTTGACTATGTTATCTTCGATACCCCTCCGTTGCTTGCGGCGGCTGATACGCAGATTCTGGCTTCCTATATGCAGGCGATGGTGCTGGTTATTGACCCAGCTAAAACGCCTCGCAAATTATTATTACGTACCAAGCGTCTGTTAGACAAAATACACCCCCCGGTACTAATGGCTGCCATTAACAAGAGTCGCTGGCCCGAGCATGGTGAGCTTCGTCAGTATTTGAAGAGTGCACGGCACCAGCGAGCAGCTACTCCTGCTATGACCAGGCCGCCTGAAACACCTTCTGTGAACGGTCTGGTGGAACCATCAGAGGTTGTTACCCTTATCCTACCGCCTGAAATATCTTCGATGAATGGTCTGGTGGAATCATCAGAGGTTGGTACCCTTGTCCTACCGGCTGGAAAACCCTCGATGAACGGTCTGGTGGAAGAATCAGATGTTACCCGTTTCCTACCGCGCCTGAAAGCGAAGAAAGAAGATCAATCGTGATCTTTTCTCTCGTGTAGAACCACAAACGACGACAGCAGAAAAGGAGAAAGCGATGGAGCGCCCATTCCTGGAAAAGGTTTCCACACGGTCCTTGCGTGTTGGCATCATTGGCCTCGGCTATGTAGGGTTACCGCTCGCAGTTACGTTCGCAGAGGCTGGCTTCCACATTACTGGCATTGACGCAGACTTGCAAAGAGTCGACCAGGCCAATCGGGGTGAGAGCTACATCCCTGATGTTTCGAGCAGTACGTTACAGAAACTCATCGATACACAGCGCATCTGTTTTACCAGTGATTACGATGCGCTAGGTGACATCGACGCGGTTAGTATCTGTGTTCCCACCCCATTGCGGAAGACACGCGATCCAGATATCTCCTACATTATCTCAGCGACACAGCAGGTACGAGCACACCTGCATCCTGGAGAGCTCGTTATACTGGAAAGCACGACATACCCTGGTACAACTGACGAAGTGTTGCTGCCGGAGTTGGAATCCACCGGCCTGAAAGTCGGCCTTGACTTCTTTCTGGCCTTTTCACCAGAACGCATAGACCCGGGCAATTCCGACTTCGACACACGCAATACACCCAAAATTGTTGGTGGCATTACACCTGCCTGTACGAAAATGGCACAGGCCTTCTATGGAGCAGCGATCGAGGAGGTCACGCCGGTCTCCTCAGCGCGCGTTGCGGAGATGGCTAAGCTGCTGGAAAATACGTTCCGCGCCGTCAACATCGGCCTGGTGAACGAAATCGCCATTATTTGTGAAAAGCTTTCCATTGATGTATGGGAAGTCATTGATGCAGCAGCAACAAAGCCTTTCGGCTTCATGCGTTTCTTGCCAGGTCCGGGTCTGGGTGGGCACTGTATTCCAGTCGATCCACACTATCTTGCCTGGAAACTCAAGACACTTGATTACACAGCACGCTTTATCGAACTGGCGGCGGAGGTCAACAGTAGTATGCCGCATTACGTTGTGAATAAGATCGGCGAGGCACTGAACGAACAGCGCCTCAGCTTCAATGGTGCGACTGTGCTTGTGCTGGGCGTCGCCTACAAGCGTAATGTGGGGGATGTACGTGAATCTCCCGCTCTCGATGTTATTCAAGAGTTGGTAGCCCGCAAGGCGGTAGTGCTCTACAACGATGAGTATGTATCGTCCCTGACGCTAGGCATTCAGACACTGTACTCACAGCCACTAAAGAGTGAGCTGTTGCAAGCTGCCGACTGCGTCGTCATCGTCACAAACCATAGTTATTACGATGTCCCCTGGATCGTACGTGAAGCACGCTGCATCGTAGACACCCGTAACATGACCCAGGGCTACAAGGATGAAAAAATTTTTCGGCTCTAAAAAGGTGCATACAAATGTCTCTGCCTTCTGGATCTCTAAGCACTACTAGTCCACGCATGGCAGCAATGCCTGCTAAATCTGTCAATAAACAGATTTTTCGTGCTCTGCTGACCCTTTCATCCGCCGCTCTGTTGATCCGGGTAATGGGCATGCTCAATCAGATTGTCGTCACCAGGCGCTTCGGGGCAGGGCCAACAATGGACGCGTACTTTGTCGCCTCCACGCTACCTCTCCTGATGGCCACTCTGCTCAGCACCTCTATTGAAAGTTCTGTCATTCCAGTCTATGCACGAGTACGCGCGCAAGGCAAAGAGCAGGCTTCCATACTCTTCAGTACCTTGCTGAATCTTGTACTTCTCGGTACAGTGCTGCTCACACTGGTAATGCTCATCTTTCGTGCTCAGCTGATTCACCTTTCGGCTCCAGCATTGGATCCATCGCGCACGGCACTTGCCGTGGGGCTGGCCCCATTTATCTTCCCAGTGCTCTTGCTGATGGTGGTGATAAGTTTCCTGGAATGTATTCTCAACGCAGAAGGTCAGTTCGGTTGGCCCGCCTACGCCGGGTTATTGGTACCGCTCACCACGGCCATACTCGCGCAGATGCTAGGTAAATCAGAAGGCGTCGTCATACTCAGTATAGGTATGCTGGCAGGCCTCTGCCTGCAACTTTGCGTGGTTATCGTACGCGCACGACGTGCAGGACTCGTCTATCGGTTTAGCATTAACTTGCGCAATCCAGAACTCCGTTCGGTTTTGATGGTAGCCTGGGTAGCACCTTTTAGCGTATTGCTCAGTCAGGCCAGTCCCTTAGTCGATCAGGTGTTTGCTTCATCTCTTTCGGCAGGCAGTATCTCTGCGCTCAACTATGCACTCAAGCTCGTGAGCGTCTTTACCGGCGTAATTTTTGTTTCCGTCGGACGTGCCGCACTACCCTATCTCTCACAACAAGCTTTTAGAAAAGATATGAAAGCCTTCAAGGAAACGCTGCGTTTCTATCTGTGGCTCGTAGGCATTGGCACAACCGTGCTGGCTGCACTCATGCTTGTGCTGGCGCATCCACTGGTGCATATCCTCTTTCAACGGGGGGCCTTTTCTGCCGCCGACACGAACCGCACTGCAAGCACACTGGTGGGCTTCGTGGTAGGCCTGACACCTATGGCATTAGGCTTCATCATAGCGAGGGCATTTGTCGCTCTTCGCAAGAACCGCTTCCTCCTGGTTACGACTATCTTCGGCGTGATCACCAACGCCATCTTTGACTATATCTTTGCTCGCCTTTGGCAGGGTACTGGAATCGCCCTGGCTACCTCGGCGGTCTACTTTTGCAACCTGTTCATCCTGCTCTTCATGCTACGCCGCCTGATTGGTAAGCTCGACATTCTCACCCCCCCACCTGACTTACTGCGGGCGATAGGGGAGTTGGGCATAGACTTCTCGTTCAGCATTCCCTATAGCCTGCGCCAGTGGGTCCTACGTGTTGGCATCATGATAGCGATCTTTGCAGCCGGGATTGCTGGCATCTTTTGGAACTCTCTCTATACTGCGCGTGTCTCCTTGGGTTCTCTCATCCTGCTGGCCTTCCTGCGCTATCGCTATGCGTTGGTGATTGCCTGGGTGATGCTCGATGTATTCATTGGCTCAACCCTACGGATCTTCAACGGTAATAACTTTGATACCGGCTTGACGGCAGCAACCCTGCTCTTGATGACTTGTATGCCAATCAAGCAAACCTTTCAGCGTATGCCAGCCCTGGCCATCTTGCTTCTCTACCTCATATGGGCGTTGGCCGGCATCGGCATATCCCCCGTCGGCACTGGACCATTCCTGACACAATGGACACTCATGCTGGATTGTGTAGCGGTTGGTGTGTTGACGATCAATGTGCTGACTACGCGGCAACACCTGCTAAAACTCATCGATGCCCTCCTGATAGTGGCGGCGTTCGTTTCGCTGTATGGTATCTACGGTTACTTCACCAGGCAAAATGGAGTGGTAGATCCTACTACGTCGCTTTTCCGCATTTACTCTGTCTTTAGCGCAGCACCAGCAGCGGCTTTATTTCTCTCAGTAGTAATTCCACCTGCGATCTATCGCGCATCCACATTGCGAGGTTTCAAGCGACTGGGTGTATCGACACTGGTCTTCACCTTTCTGGTGGCGATGACGCTCACCTTCACACGTAGTGCCTTTATTTGCGTCGCTTTGAGCATCATCATCATGATCCTCTTTTTACCATCACGTAAGATGAAAATTGGCTTGCTCTGTAGTAGCCTGGTGCTGGCTGCCGGTGTGGTTCTATTGGCGACAATTGGCAATATCTCCATCTTCAGCCGCTTTTTTAACCAGGATCTTGCAACGCTTAATGGACGTACCTACCTCTGGCAGGCACTCCTCGACCGTTTTGACCCGACGCAATTGCTGGGCCATGGGCTTGGTGCTGCCCAATTTTTGTTGAAGAATCTACAAGTAGGCTTTAACGGCGTAATCGCTACTTCGCCCTCGAATCTTTTTCTTGGTGCCCTCTATGACCACGGGATCATTGGCCTGACCTTGCTCACCCTGATGTTTATCGTACTCGGTGCCGGCTTGATCGCCCGAATGCGAAAAACTACCGGTGAACAGCGGGTACTGTTCACAATGGCATTGGCGGTCTTTGTCAACGTGATTTTGCAGTCCTTTGACGCGAACGATTTTTGGGCCCAATCAATCGGTATTTACTTCTGGATTGTTATGGCACTCCCATTTGCACTCTGCTGGTCCACGACGAAACAATCATCCAGGACCAATAAAGAGGCTCTTGATGAAGAGACGGAGCCACGAGTAGAGGCAGTACAACAGGAAAACAGGAGCAAGTTGCTCGTGCCCAGATAGAACGAGAAATGAGACAATGCAGTAAGGAGTGACTTTGTGGAAGATCGTGTTCGGATCTGTTTCGTTCCCTTTACGTTCTCGCCCCTCGTAGGCGGTGCTCCGGTGCAGGCGGAAAAACAAGCCCGTCAGCTTCTGGCGCTTGGGCATGATGTGACTATTGTTACATTCCGGCATTATAGACAGTGGAAACGAAAAGAAACGCTTGATGGCCTCCCAGTTGTACGTGTGGGCGGAATTTACAGGCGTAGTGGACGTCTGAACATCGGCAGGTTAGGACATCTGCCCAACAACGTCATGATGTTCCTGGCGCTCTGGCGCTTGCGTCACACCTATGACGTGATACACGCTTTCCAGTTGTCACCGCCTGCTGCACTCGCCGGTCAGCTCGCGCATAAGCCGGTCATTCTGGGCATCCAGAGTGCGGGGCCAAGCGAGGCACAACGTGTACAGCTCGATGAACGGGGAGCGGCGCTGATGGCCGACACTCTGACCGAAGAGCCGTTCTTGAAAGTCGGTTTGAGAGACTGGACGGCAGGCGCGGGTGATATCGGTCATCTTCCCCAGTTGCCATTGGGTAAGGCGATGCTGGACTTTCTGCGCAAATCGAACGCATTCTACCGGATTCTCAGCACGCGCAGCCACTCCTATCTCACCTCGCACGGATTCCGCGCAGAGCAGATTGTGCATATTCCGGGTAGTGTCGATACCGAGAGGTTCCAACCGGCACCAGAACGACGTCCTGATCCGGCGAGACCGGAGCGCGATATCATCTGTGTAGCACGGATGGATTATGCCAAAGGAGTCGATGTACTCTTGCATGCGTGGGGAAGGATGCTATGTGAACCCACTGAATGGCGCGCGCATCTGAAACCCAGGCTACGCCTGGTTGGCGAAGGCGTGTGCGGGGCGCAGATGGAGCGCATTGTTGCCGGGCTAGGCATCCAGGACAGCGTGGAGTTTCTGGGATCGCGAGCAGACGTGGTCGATCTCCTACAACAATCCTGGGGCTTTGTGATGCCTTCTCGTTGGGAGGGCATGCCCAATGCTTTACTAGAAGCTATGGCATGTGGCCTGCCTTGCGTGGCCACACGCGTGAGTGGCAGCGAGGATATCATCGCTGATGGCGTTAACGGCTTACTGGTGGAACCAGAACACCCTGCTGAGATGGCCCAGGCACTGCGCCGCATCCTAGAGGATGCCGAGCTTGCGCAACGACTGGGCTGGGAGGGACGGGCAACCGTGATTCGCGATTACCAACTGATCACCATCGTTGAGCAGTGCCTGGAACTCTACCGCCGCCTCCTTGCAGGAGAGAAAAACGTTTTGCCCCTTGCATTTGAAGGAAAAGGAAATTGATGAGCAGCCCACGTATCTACATCGTTATTGCTACTTTTCTTCCGTCGGTTGGCGGAGCCGAGAAGCAGGCCTTTGCACAGGGTCGCAGCTTGCGTGAGAGGGGCTATGAGACAACCGTCGTTACATTTCGTCACAACAGGACCTGGCCACAGCGTGAGTTGATTGAAGGTGTGCCGGTTATTCGTGTAGCCGGCACAATACTGGGAGGTCGAGAGAAGCTACCGAGGCTACTGCAAAAACTATCCTACCTGCTGGCTATGCTTGTTATGGGCTGGACGCTGTGGAGACAGCGACAACACTATGATGTGTTACATGTCTACCAACTCAGCCTACTGACACTGCCAGCCGCGCTGCTGTGCCGGTTGGCCGGCAAACCGATGCTCGTTGCAGTACGTTCCGCGGGCTCTAGTTCGTCCACAAGCTCACACGACAAAGTGTCATTACTTGCTGGGCCTCTTGATGCCACTACGCCATGGCTGCAAGTCGATGGGCGGGTCAATGCCAAGAGCGATTTAGAGGGGCTGGCACGTATGGGGAAGCCTGTTGTACGATTTCTCTCTTCTTTGCTCCATAGCAATTATACAGTGGTAGTTGTGCTTAGTTCGCGTATGAAGAGCACCCTTGCCGAACATGGTTTTAACCCGACTGATATGCAGCTTATTCCCAATGGAGTAGACATCACCCGTTTTAACCCTGCTCATGTAGATACTTCTATCGATGGGCGGGAGCAGGTCGCCGTCTGCGTCTCTAAATTGCGCTACGAAAAGGGCATTGATGTGCTACTGCAAGCATGGTGCCTGGTACACCAGCAGGCACCGCAAGCGCAGCTGATCATTGTGGGCGATGGTGGTCTTCGTTTCCAGCTCGAGTGCCTGGCAAAGTCACTTGGTATTACGAATAGTGTCGAATTTACGGGTTTACAGAGTGATATACCCCCCCAACTCCACCGAGGCAGTTTAGCAGTACTTCCCTCCCGTTGGGAGGGTATGCCTAATGCGCTCCTGGAGGCGATGGCGTGCGGTTTACCCTGCGTGGCAACACGCGTCAGTGGGAGCGAGGATATTATTCAGCATGGAGTCAATGGCCTGCTTGTGGGGTCCGAAGATTATCAGGGCATGGCACAGGCACTTCTTACCCTGCTGCATGATCGGCTGTTGGCCCAGAAGTATGGTCAGGCTGCCCGCGAAACAGTCGAAAGGCACTACTCATTTGAACAGGTTGTGGATAGGTATGTAGAACTTTATCAAAGAATTGCAGGGGACGGATGTCAGATCGCAGGGGATGTACAGTCCTCTAGAACTGGCTAGCTGTCGTCTTAGGGTATCCCTTGGATGCTTGAGAAGCATCCAAGGCTTCTAAGTTGTGAAAGGATGGAAGTCAATGTGCGGAATAGCCGGATTTATTGATGGAGAGCGCAGTCGCGAAAACGCGGAGCAGCTCATAGACCGCATGTGCCAGGTCATTCGCCACCGCGGACCAGATGACCAGGGAGTGTGGGTTGATGATGGCGTGGCCCTGGGCATGCGCCGTCTCTCGATCATCGACCTGGCTGGCGGTCATCAGCCGATTTTTAACGAAGATCAGAGCATACTCGTCATCTTGAATGGGGAAATCTATAACTATCGTGAACTGCAAAAAGAACTTCAGGAGCGTGGTCATCACTTTCGTACGAATAGTGACACCGAGGCCATTGTTCACGCTTACGAGGAGTACGGCGACGAGTGTGTCAAACACCTGCGCGGTATGTTCACCTTCGCCCTTTGGGACAGGAAACGCCAGCGCCTGCTGGCGGCCCGCGACCGCTTCGGGAAGAAACCGTTGAATTACTACTGGGATGGGCAGAGATTGATCTTCGGCTCGGAGATCAAATCCATCCTGGAGGCTGGCATCCCGCGCGCAGTGAATGATATCGCCCTCGACGAATACCTCGTGTACCGCTGTGTTCCTGCACCAAATACCCTCTTCAAAGGCGTCATGAAACTGCCTGCCGCCCATATCCTGGTCTACGAAAATGGGCAGATCAGTACGAAGCGTTACTGGGAAGTGCCCTTTACACCAACTTGCAGGGACGATGAAGCCACAGCGATTGAACGCACGAGGGCGCTCCTGAAAGATGCCGTGGAAGTTCGTTTGATGAGCGAGGTTCCCCTGGGGGCCTTTCTCAGTGGCGGGATCGATTCGAGCATTGTGGTCGGGCTGATGAGTTCGATGATGTCTCAACCGGTCAAAACCTTCTCCATCGGCTTCGAGGAAGATGATTTTAGTGAACTTCCCTACGCTCGCCAGGTCGCAAAGCATTTTGGCACCGATCACCACGAGTTTTTTGTTCGGCCAGAACTCATTTCAGTGCTACCACAATTGGTCTGGGCCTATGACGAACCCTTCGCGGATGCCTCGATGCTCCCCACGTATTATGTCTCCAAGCTGGCGCGAGAACACGTCACCGTCGTTCTCACGGGCGACGGCGGTGACGAAATATTTGGCGGCTATACACCCTATAGGCGTGAATGGTTAATCAGCCGTATTCCCCCCATGCTACGCTCCCTGCTAGGATTTGGCAGCAGGTTTATGCCTGATGGCATGCGTGGCAAAAAGCGGCTTGGTGGCTTGCCTGGTGACCTTCCTGCTCGTACCGTGCAGTCCCAGATGCTCTTCGCTGCTGACTCCCGTTCCTCGATGTATAGTCCAGAATACTTCGCTCAGGTGCGTGGCCATAATCCATACGAACGGCTCATCAGTGAATTCCGTGCAGTTTCAGATCTCGATGTAACAGCACAATTGCAGTACGTTGATGTACGGGCATATCTCGCTAACGATATTCTGGTCAAAGTCGATAAGGCCAGCATGTTCAACTCACTGGAGACGCGCGCTCCCTTGCTCGACCAATACATGGTTGAATATGTCGCGTCCCTGCCCTCAACCATCCGTATGCGCAATGGCGTGTTGAAGTACCTGCTGAAGAGGGTCGCTGCAGATCTGTTGCCTGCCGAAATTTTGACGAGACGCAAACAGGGCTTTGGGGTACCCATCAAGCACTGGTTCCGTGGTGATCTGAACGGCTATGCCTATGAACTGCTCCTTTCGACACAGGCGCAACAACGCGGCATCTTTAATCCAGAGTTCATTCGCAACCTGCTGAAAGCGCACGCCAGTACGAAGTTGGTGAACCATAGTTCAGCGATCTGGACTTTGCTTTGCCTGGAACTCTGGTTCCAAATTTATCTGGATGAGCCATCCAGGGATGTTGAGCAGACTATGCAAACGCAGATAACAAGCAATCGTTAGCGGAAGGAAAAGTCTATGTGCGGTATTTGCGGTGTGTACAATATGCGGAGTAGAGAACCTGTCTCACGAGAGTTGGTTGAGCGCATGACGCACCTGATTTCTCATCGTGGGCCTGATGATAGCGGAGTCTATCTCGATGCTGACATGGGTCTGGGCTTTGCCCGTCTTAGTATTATAGATTTAAGCGGTGGCCATCAACCGATGTCGAACGAAACCGGCGACATCTGGATCGTCTTTAACGGCGAGATCTGGAACTATAAGACACTGCGCAAAGAATTGATCGAGAAAGGTCACCACTTCCGCACGAATAGCGATACTGAGACCATTGTCCACGCATATGAAGAATACGGCGTGGACTGCATTGCACGGCTCCACGGGATGTTCGGCCTCGCCATCTGGGATAGCCCAAGGAAACGATTGCTACTTGCCCGTGACCGCGTTGGCAAAAAGCCTCTCTATTATACTCGTGTTGACGGTGACTTCCTGTTCGCCTCTGAGATTAAGTCGCTACTCTGCCATCCACGCGTTAAGAGGCAAGTCGATGCGCAGGCATTGGCCGACTTTCTCAGTGTGCGCTACGTGCCAGCGCCGGCAACACTTTTTGCGAATATTCACAAAGTACAGCCCGGTCATTGGCTACTCTGTGAGCAGGATACTATTCATGAGGAATGCTATTGGGATTACACCTTTAGTAAGACCGAGCGGCGTCCTGAAGAAGAGTACATCCTGGGTATCCGTGAGCATGTCCATCGTGCTGTCGAGGAGCGCATGATGGCCGACGTTCCGGTGGGTGCAATGCTCAGTGGAGGAGTAGACTCCAGCATTATCGCTGGTACTATGAGCCAATTGACGAGCCAGCGTGTCCAAACGTTCTGTGTTGGCTTCGATGTGCCAGACTATAGCGAGCTACCCTACGCGAGGCTTGTTGCGGAGCACTTCGGCACCGAACATCATGAACTGGTCGTGACATGCTCAGACCTGTCGAAGTACTGGCCTCTGCTCACCTGGCATCGTGATGAGCCTGTTAGCGAACCATCCGACTTAGGCGTGTATCTGGTCTCCAAGTTGGCACGGCAGTATGTCAAAGTGGTACTTTCTGGCGAGGGCGGGGATGAACTCTTCGCGGGCTACCCCAAATACGTCGTCGATTGGATGGCAAGGTATTATCACGTCTTTCCAACTCCAATCCGTGACCTGCTGATTACGCCGCTGCTTGACCATCTTCCCTACAGTATGCGCAAGCTCAAGATGGCGGCACGTTCTTTGTCGCAACCAGCACCCCAGCGCTGGATGAACTGGTTTGGCATTTTCAATGGCCAGTTGAAAGAAGACCTGCTCTCTGCCAGCACTAAGGCCAGCATCGATACCGACGCAAGTCGCGCTTTCCGCCGCTTGCTGGAGAAAAATCCACAGAGAGACGACCTCTCGTCGATGCTCTACCTGGACACGAAAATTTGGCTACCCGACAACTTGCTCATGAAAGGCGACAAGATGACCATGGCTGCCTCACTTGAAGGACGTATCCCGCTCCTGGACTACAGACTGATCGAGTACGCGGCGAGCATTCCCTCAAACATTAAGATTAAGGGGCTCAAAACAAAGTACTTGCTCAAGCGCGCCTTCGCAGACTTCCTTCCCGACGCTATTCTGACGCGCAAGAAGATGGGCTTTAACGTTCCGACGGGTACCTGGTTCCGCGAAGGTCAACGTGGTCTTATCATGCAATTGCTGCTTTCCGAACGTGCGCGCAGTCGGGGCTATCTGAATGCTGCATTTGTGGCACGTTTAGTACGTGACCACCTGGAGGGAAGGGTGAACTATCAAGCACAGTTGTTTACTCTCGCTAGCCTGGAACTCTGGTTCCGCGTCTTTATTGATAATGCTTCTTTGGAGTCGCCTCACATGTCAGTAGAAGATCTGTTGTTGGAAGATAAGTGTGTAGTTCCAAGTTGATAATTTCATAGAGAAGGAGAGCGTCTACCTTGACTTCTACAGGCACGACCCAAACTATAAGGCACCCTTTTCGTGTTTTGATGGTAACCGGTGCATACCCGACAGAGAAACTTCCACATAAGGGTACATTTATTAAAAGCCAGGCCGATTCACTCAGTGCGGTAGGCGTGGAAATAGAGGTTCTTCATCCCGGGACCGGTCCGATACTGCTTCGTTATCCCTTGACCATTATACGGGTCTTTCTCAAAACCCTCACAGGCCACTTCGATATTGTGCATGGTCATTATGGTCAGTGGTGCCTTTTTGCACGTATGCAATGGACAACACCCGTGGTTGCTTCCTTTCTGGGAGACGATCTGCTGGGTACCGTGACCACGAGCGGCAGCTATAGTACGATGAGTAGGCTGGTTGTACGTATGAGTCACTGGCTCTGTCGTCGAGTTGATGCTGTGATTGTCAAATCCGAGGGGATGAAAAAGGCCGCATCGGGGGGCAACGTCTTTGTCATTCCCAACGGTGTAGATTTTGCGTTATTTCACCACATTCCACGTGCGCAAGCCCGCGCCGCTCTGGGGTGGGATCACGATCGCTACTATGTCCTCTTCGGCAATGACCCAAAAATACCGGTGAAAAATTTTCCACTGGCGCAGGCTGCCATCGAATGCCTGCAGAACAGGGGAATCTCTGCCGAGCTGGTGGTTGCTAACGGATTGCCACAAACAAAACTCGTGCAATACATTAATGCGAGCAATGCACTCATCCTCTCATCGGTTGCCGAGGGCTCACCCAATATTGTGAAGGAAACAATGGCCTGTAATGTGCCGGTTGTTTCCACGGATGTAGGTGATGTATCCAAGGTCATTGGTCGCACTAAGGGTTGTAGTGTCTGTCCTCATGATCCCGCTGCATTAGCGACAGCACTCGAACGGGCGCTTCGACACACAGAGCAGACAACCGGTAGGGCCGACATCATGCTGCACCTGGATCGCTCAGTCGTGGCGAAGCAGGTTATAGCAGTTTACGAACAAGTAATCAGTAAAAAGACAAATGGGAAAGAAACTACTCCTTACGTAAGAGAGGCAATTGGCCATGGCAACGACTCGTAAAATACTGATGGTGGTAGAAAATCTTCCTGTGCCCGCGGATTCCCGTGTCTGGGCTGAAGCGACCACGCTTCGCGATCAGGGATTTCAGGTGTGTATTATTTGCCCTAAAGGTTCCTCCCAGTACCGAGAATCGTATATCTGTATTGACAACATCCACATTTACCGCTACCAATTACCCACAGCCATGAACAAATTCGCTTCCTACATCGGGGAATACGGCATTGCCCTGTCAATGACATTCTGCTTGAGCTTTACCGTGTTGGCTCGCCATGGCTTTGATGTGATTCATGCTGCTAACCCGCCCGACCTCTTTTTCATAATCGGGCTATTCTATCGTCTCCTCGGGAAAAAATTCGTGTTTGACCAGCATGACCTTGCACCGGAGCTGTTCCAGGTGAAATTCAATACTCGCTTGCAATTACTTTACAAGTTTCAGTGTTTCCTGGCATGGTGCAGCTACCGAACGGCTAACCTGGTTATCGTAACCAACTCATCGCAGAGACGGATTGCTATTGAACGCGGTCACTGTCGCGCCAACAGGGTATTTGTAGTACGGAATGGGCCTGACCTGGAACGCCTGAAGCTGGTTACGCCAGAGCCTGAGTTGAAGAAAGGACGGCGTTATCTACTGGCTTATGTTGGTGCGATGGGTGTTCAAGATGGGGTTGAGTGCGCTCTTTACGCACTCCATGAGCTTGTTCATGAGAGTGGTCGTCAGGATGTTTCATTAGTGCTGATGGGAAACGGTGACTATCTTCCCAAACTACAGGCGCTCGCCCATGAACTCCAGCTCGATGACTATGTCAATTTTACGGGCTGGGTGAGCGGCAGGGATGTCGTGCGCTATCTTATGGTGGCAGATGTGGGACTCTCACCTGACCCACGAAATGACTTGAATGAGTACTCCACTATGATCAAGACGATGGAGTATATGGCGCTGGGGAAGCCTGTAGTGGCTTTTGACCTGATAGAGACACGCTTTTCAGCGCAGGATGCGGCTCTTTACGCCACGCCAAACCTTGTGGAAGACTTCGCGAACAAAATTGAAGTCTTGCTGGATGATGAAGAACTTCGTCTCAAATTGGCTGCTATTGGGCGCAAACGTATCGAAGAGGAGCTAAGTTGGGATCATACGAAGCAGAATCTTTTGCTCGCGTATAAGATGCTCTTCCCCAGCAGTTCCAGCTCACCTGAGCGGTTAGCTTCTGCCGCAGGCTCAACGAGAAACTAGAAACCGGTCAAAAGTACCATGCCGGAGTGAGGGGGCATGGTGATCGTTTGACCAACAAGGTCGCCGGAGACATCGCGATAATGACCATCTGCATTGAGAGTTACCATATAGCTGTCTGTTGCGCTGGGGTTGACGATGCTCAACCCATGACTGTAGTCGCGCATATAGACATTTTGCGTTTGATACATGGGGCCCTTTGGACTACCAATCTGGATATTGTACTCATCGTAGCGGAGATCGGCTCCATACCCTTGAATCGTAGAAATGAACAGTGCTGCGCTGTGTTCTTTGCCCATCAGGTAAGAGGCAAGTGCCCACTGAATCCCGGCATGACCCACCGAAGGAAACTGGTTGATGATGTAGTATGGTTTATGTTGCTGCTGCACACTCTCGATAAGCTGAATCCTTTGCAGCCAGGCACTACCTGTCAGGTAGCCATCTCCATAGCGCGTGAACCCTTCTTCATCCTCCAGACCATCAATGTGGCTTATGACCTGTTGTGTCAGTGGATCGCTTGGAGACAAGCCGTCAATGCTGAAATTGGGTATCAGAGCCAACGGTTGTCGCAGGTGATGCAAAGCCTGTTGCATCTGTGTAAGCCAGTTTATGACGTCTGTGCGCCATCGTGGATCATCAAGCTGCCCGGTGTAACGTTGCACCCACTGGCCATTTATGTAGACGCCGCATGCCCCGAACTGGTTTTGCAGGTCCACATTATCTGCTGCGATACCATCGTACCCGCTTTCGCTGGCTGGCTGGGCATAGGTCTGGATCTGCCATGATAGCACAGCAGGATTGGCAAAATCGAGCGGCATATTTGGGTTGCCGAATTCATAAGCAGGAGTGACTCGATCGCATTTGTAGAGTACCCAGTCTGAGTGGACGGTTTTCCAATAGGCCAGATCATGGTATGCTCCGCTATTAGAGAAAGTTCCGTTGTCACGATGAAAGGGCATATAGTAGCTGATGAAAATGTTTGGGTTGCCTGAGCGGAATGCTGCAACACCGCCAACGCTTGCTCCCCATACAAAATCATAGTGACTCGCAACAGCGGCCGGGTTAGATATCTTATAGTCGAAACTCAGAAAGAGGTGGATATTGTTCCAGGTATCAACCAAAGGGTCTATTCGTGGGGTATTACCAGGAGTCATTCCGGGACTGCTATTCAGGGGAGTGCAGCTACTGAAGATAAGCAAAAGCAGGAGCCCTGCAAGCCAGCAAGGCAGTCGTTGTCCATTCGGTGGATGCAGAAATGACATAACATACCCCATTTGTTAAGTACATGCACTAGAAGGTTCCAAACTCCCAGGGTACCCATCACGGATGTTAGTGTAGCATAGGCGAAGGCACCATGCAAAATTCAACAGCAGCGGTACATTGAAACAGTGATAAACTTCGGGCGCATGGTACCAGGCATATCCTGGCACCAACATAGTATAATATACCAACTAATGTTCGGAAGAATTAAGATATACGGATCGAAGGAAAGGAGACAGCCAATGCCTATAGCCAGATATCTCGTTACCGGTGGTGCAGGCTTCATTGGCTCACACATTGCCGAGGCACTCCTTAACCAGGGAAAGGATGTATGTGTGTTTGATAATCTTGCCACAGGCAAGGAAGCAAACTTGGCGGGTCTCAAGGACTCTATCCAGTTTATGCAAGGCGACCTGTGCGACCTGGATGCCGTAAAGGCTGCGATGCAGGGGGTCGAAGTGGTATTCCACCAGGGGGCCTTACCTTCGGTGCCCCGGTCCATTGCTGATCCGATCACCTCGCTAGAGACCAACATCAATGGCACGCAGAATATACTACTTGCCGCAAGAGATGCCGGAGTGCGGCGAGTGGTATATGCCAGTTCCTCATCGGTATATGGCGATACACTGACATTACCTAAGCGTGAAGATATGCCAACCAAACCCGTATCTCCTTACGCTGTTCAAAAACTCACAGGCGAACTGCTGTGTAGCGTATTCACACGCGTTTATGGGCTTGAGACAGTAGCCCTGCGCTACTTTAATGTCTTTGGTCCACAGCAGGACCCTAACTCCGAGTATGCAGCCGTGATTCCGCGCTTCCTTACGGCGCTTATTGAGAAGCGGCGGCCTATCGTCTTTGGTGACGGCGAACAAACACGTGATTTTACATACATCGCTAATGTCGTGCAGGCGAATCTGCTGGCGGCCACTTCACCTGATGCTGTTGGCTACGCCTTGAACATTGGCTGCGGTGAGCAGATATCCCTCAACACGCTTCTGCAGGTCGCAGGCGAACTTCTGAACGTAGATGTTCATGCTGAATATCGCGAAGCACGTCCAGGCGACGTGCGGGATAGCCGCGCAGATATTAGCCTTGCCCAACGCCTTCTGGGTTACAAGCCCACCATCGGATTGCGCGAAGGATTAGCGAGTACCCTCGATGCGTTGCATAGAAGCACCGGGTAAAACGCAGCTACCGCATGCAACCTTTGCCTCATTTCGCCAAAACTAATAGTCTGCGGCCACCTAAAATGCGAACGGTGAAATCCTCATGAATTGTCGAAAAAAGCTTTTTCGGCACTCCTAGAAGCCCTCTTTTGATTTTGCCAAGGATCTTCCTCAGGAGTAGGCGAGGATTTCTGTTAATCTCGTACCATGGAAGTGGAATAAACTCAGTCGTGTAGGAGTAGTCGAGTACCTGATAGCCAACATCATGTAACCTCCGCAATGCGGTCTCCTTAGTAAAGTAGTGGACATGCCCATAATTGTCGCGATATTCATTGAAATGACCAAGCAATACGGACCGCACTGATATATCCAGCGGGATGTGGAATATCTTGTACTGACTTTTTGATTGTATTGCTCTTAAAAAGCTGAAATAGTCCTCCATGTGCTCAAGGACATCCATCACTAAAATGAGATCAAAGGGCACGTCTTGCTCCTGGGTGATGTCGCCCAGCTTAAAATGCAGCCTTTCATTTCCCCTACTCTGACAAAGCTCAAAGGCCTGTGGAGAGATTTCATATCCCCAAAAGATGCATTCACTGCCCAGCTTCTTCTGCAACAGCCTCAGTATCTCCCCGGCTCCACACCCTATCTCGCAGATAGTTTTAGGTGCAATCTTATTGCGCGCCATCATTCGCATGATCTCCCTTGCCTTCCAGGGGGATTCTCCAACGTGCCAGGTTGGATTTTTCTTGAGGTACTCACCGCTTGTGTACAGCTCTTCAATCATCTCTCTTATCTCCTGATCGCGGGACACATTGCTCCACATCCTGGTACTAGAATCCTCAAACTGATGCTATTGCCTCCACGTTTTGTCGTTCCTGCTTATCTAGTACTGCCTGCGCAGCCGCCAGCACCCGCACGACCTCCAAACCGACACGGCCATGTGCCCGTGGTTGCCCTCCCGTGCGGATGGCATTGGCAAAATCTTCGCACTCCAGGCGTAGTGGCTCAATCCAGTCGATGTATGGAATAGTAATCTCCCCGTTCCGATACGAGACGACCGGGTCGGCGTGAACATCGGCTCCTTTATTGTAGATCTTGAGCATCTCAGCCTGGTTAGTGTCATCGTAGACCACCATCCTGGCGTCGCCGATCACCGTGACGCGGCGGATCTTACAGGGGTGGAGCCAGCTTACATGAATATGCGCGTTCATGCCATCCGCAAATTCCAGGTCGAGATGGGCGACGTCTTCGATGCGTGACTGCAAATGGGCATGCGCCTGAACCTTGATCTTCTCCGGCTTTTTATCAAACAGATAGAGCAGTATCGAAATATCGTGCGGCGCAAGATCCCAGATAACATTGATGTCGTTGCGAAAAAGTCCTAAATTCACCCGCTCTGCTTCGACGCAATAAATTTTCCCCAGATCGCCGCTTTGCACGAGCTTACGCAGTTCGTTCACGGCCGGGTTATACTCAAATGTGTGCCCCACCATCAAGATTCGCTGTCGCTCTTGTGCCAGGGCGACCAATTCCTCTGCCTCCGTAACACTGGCCGCGAGCGGTTTCTCAACGAGCACATGTTTATCGTGCAACAATGCCTCTCGTGCCAGTTGGAAGTGTGTTCGTACTGGTGTAGCGATGACAACGGCATCGATATCTGAACGAAATAGGTCCTCTACCTGTATCGTTGTTTGAATCCCTGGCCGGTTCACCGCCAGCATTGCCAGGCGGCCAGCGTCCGCATCTGCCACCATCGCAACCTTTGCCTGCGGCAATGTATCCAGGTTACGCGCGATCTTAGGCCCCCAGTATCCCCAGCCAATTACCCCGAAACGTAAATCCTGCATTATTCCCCCCAATAGTTGTTACTTGTAACTCTTGTGAACACTCCCTGCAACTCCCAGCGTCGTACTTCTCTTCACTGCATTCACGACCGCCTGCATTTGTTCCGCGGTCAACTCCGCATACATAGGCAAGGAGACGATATGTTCCGTAACGACCTCCGTCACCGGCAGCATGCCACGTACATAGTGGTAGTGTGCACAAGCTGGCTGCAGGTGGATGGGCGTCGCATAATGTATGCCGGTTGCGATACCCTCCTGCTCCAGCAACTTACGGAAACGGTCGCGTTCCCGCACTTGTACGACATAGACATAATAGACGTGTGTTGACCCTGGCCGCACAACCGGGACGGCCTCGACTACCCTGCGCAATTGCTCCGTATAGAAATTGGCGTGTGCCTGTCGAGCCGCATTCCACTGCTCCAGGTAGCGCAGCTTCACCCTTAACACGGCGGCCTGTATCTCATCTATTCGAGCGTTTACCCCGAGGACCTCATGATGATAGCGAATGAGCGAACCGTGATCGCGAAGCTTACGTACAGACTCTGCAAGCACAGCGTCGTTCGTTACACACATGCCGGCTTCGCCATAGGCCCCCAGGTTTTTACTGAAATAGAAACTGAAACAGCCGATATCTCCAATACTGCCAACTCGCTGTCCCTGGTAGGTTGCGCCATGAGCTTGAGAAGCGTCTTCGATCACATGTAGATGATGCGAACGCGCAAAATCGAGCACAGGTTGCATCTCTACGGGATGGCCGTACAAATGTACCGGGATAATAGCACGCGTCCTGGAAGTCAGCACCTGTTCAAGTTGTCGCCAATCCATCGTATACGTCTCTGGATCAATATCGACAAAAACGGGCGTCGCCCCTACCTGTGCAATCGCCTCCACAGTTGCAATGAATGTATTGGCAACGGTGATGACTTCGTCACCAGGACCGACGTTACATGCTCTAAGTGCAAGTATTAAAGCATCTGTTCCCGATGAGAGCCCCACCCCATAGCAGCATCCGCAATACTGAGCAAATTCGTGCTCAAATGCTTGACTTTGCAGGCCCAGGAAAAGCTGCATTCCCTCAAGCACACCCTCAATCGCGGCCATAATTTCTGGCTTAATAACCCGGTATTGCGCCTGTAGGTCTACCAGGGGTACCTGCATGGATATTTGCCCTCCTAATCCTAATAGTCCTGCGTTGAGAATCGCATAACATCCCTTTAACATCCCTTTAACATAGTAAAGGTTGTAAGTACTCGGATGATAGTAGGCTTGGTTGAGAACAGGTGAAACTCGCAGTTCCGCGTTCAGAATATCCAACCGGGCAAACACAAGCATGATACTGGTTTGAGCTTTTATCACCATTTACTCTGTTTCTACCCCGTATTTACATGTCTTCTCTCACCTGCTATGCACCAGCATCGACTATTCTTTTTCATAGAGCAGTAGAAGTAAGCGATTACCGGGGGAATTATGGATATGAAAACTGCTTAGAGTGGGGGGAATTTCATGGCTATTCTTTCACCGCCAACCCAGGAGATCATATATTTTAAGCCACGTTATCTCAAGGCCAAACGTCTCCTTGACATCTTTTTCACCTTGCTGATCCTGCCCCCCTTGTGTCTCGTTGTGGGAGTCATCGCGGTACTGATCCGTTTAGACTCAAAAGGTCCCATTTTTTTCCGCCAGAAGCGCGTCGGGCTAAATGGCGTTGAATTTGAGATGCTCAAATTCCGTTCGATGTATATAAATTGCGATGATGCAGCCCACCGCGAAGCCGTCAAACACTATATGAATGGGGCGACACTCAATGGTGATGCCGACGCAGAGAATTCCTATAAGTTAGTCGACGACCCCCGCGTTACCAGGGTAGGACGGATTATCCGCAAGACGAGCATCGATGAGCTACCCCAATTTATCAATGTGCTGCGCGGCGAGATGTCGCTGGTCGGCCCACGCCCACCTCTTCCCTATGAAGTCGAAGCATATAGTTTGCGGGATCAGTTGCGCTTGTGTGGCAAGCCAGGATTGACTGGCACATGGCAGGTCTATGGACGCAGTAGGGTAACTTTTCAGAAAATGGTGGAGATGGATATCATCTATCTTCAACAGCAATCGATTTGGCAGGACCTCAAGCTTATCGCTCTGACGCTCCCTGTCATGCTCCTGGGACGTGGAGGTGTTTGATCCGGATATCTCTTAGCTGGATAACACTCGTGCTAGTATGACTGTCACTTACGCTGGGTTTTCTGATACGCGAGTAACATCATGATCGAACTTACCTGGAACTGGTGCTTCATGTGTAAATAATATGCTTGCTCTCTGGCATCCCGTGTCCTTGCAGAAAAGGCTTGCCTGTATTGCTCATTCCGCTCGATACGTTGAATAAGTAAGCGCATCCTGGTGGGATCAATCAAAACAGGGAAAATAGCCTGCCCGGTGATTCTCCTGAGCGACTCGATCACAGAAATATTTTGCCGGTCTGTAATGGCAACTGTCAGTACCCCCTGCGCAGAACCAACCACTATGCACTGGAACCGCTTCATAATAGTCAATGGCAGTATTCGGCTGTAGCGCATTGGCACACGCCTCAAGACATACAACTGGGGTATTAGGTTGCCACGCACGCTATCTGCGATATCCTTCATGTTTCCCATACTGCCTATGGTTCCCCACTTGGCTTCTTTACCTGCGCTGCAGGCCAGCCATAATCTTTGGAGCAAAGAGGTCAGCCTCATGAGTGCTGATGTCTAGGAGGCTTGTACCTTCATCAATTGTACAAGACCGCAGTGCAGATGAGATAGTAATGCGTACGAAATTACGGTGTCAGAATGGCTGTACTTGTGCTAGAGTCTTAACTTTTGTTAATCAAAAGTTAAGAAAAATAGAGGCAAAGGGAACCGATCTATGCCGATCCCTTCGTCCCCTGACCGGTTGAAATAAGTTGTGCTAACCAGGCCCGCCTCGCGGGTATGCTAGACGGAAACAGCCTGCAAGGTGCGCGTCAGCTCTTTGGGACTATACTTCGTCTCTTCGGAAGTATGGCGTATCATGGTGTAGCCGACGCCCGGGACGGTGAGAATGTAGGTCGGCTTACCGGGATCCAGCTCCACCTTCTGGCGTATGTGGCGGATATGCGCTTTGATCAAGCAGGTATCTCCATCGTTGCCGAACCCCCAGATGTGGGAAACAATCTGGCTGGCAGTACAGACATTATTCGCATTGACAGCCAGCAAATGTAGGAGTTTACTTTCTGTTGGTGTCAGGCGGGCCTTTCTCCCATCCACGATGACCTCGTTATGCAGCGAATCGACGCGAATGGGGCCAACGGTGATGATCGAGGAGGGCCGCTGCGCGAGGGTGGAACGCCCTCTCCGGCTCAGGGCATGGATACGCGCTAAAAGTTGCGTGGGAAAGAAGGGTTTGCGTAAATAATCGTCTGCACCGGATTCTAAACAGCGCACCTCATCTTGCACATCCTTGCCATCTGTGATGACGAATACCAGTGCATCATGCTTGTTTCGCATGTCCCGGCACATTGCCAGTGCATCCACATCCTTCAAGGCCGTGTCCAACAAGACGAGATCTGGCTCCTGTTCCTCCCACTCGAGCTTTGCACGCTCTCCCGTATAGGCCCGGTAGACCTCATACCCCAGCGTTTTTAGCCAGCCCGTCAACATTTCTACTAAATCACGATCAGTATCGACAATCAACAATTTCATCTTGCTCCCTCTTCCTGCTACGAAATACCCTGTTCCGCATCGCTGTGATTAACTAGTACAACACAATATATATATTATTAAAACATTAATTCTCTCAATTTACAATTACCAAAATGCAGTAGGTATCTGTGTAGTATTATTCATTCCTGAAGATTATCCCCCCCTCAAATGAGGTATAAGAGACTGCCTGGGTCCTATTCGTGACTCCCAGTTTACGCAGGATATTTTGCACATGCTTCCCCACAGTGTACGGTGAAATAGCAAGCTTCGATGCAATCTGTTTGTTACTGTGTCCGAACCTCAAGAGTTGAAAGACATTCGTCTCTTGCGGGGTAAGCACACTGGTAGCTGAATTCGAAGAGGCTACGATGCTGTTCAGCTCATCTTTTTGAGAAAGCGATAGCTCGGGGCCGTTGTGAGTAGATAATTCCGCTTTCACCTCGCTATATCTCTTTACAAGCAGTTCAACAAGGTTGGTTGTCACCGCCGGCAGTAAAGCTAACTCGCCCCGCTGAAAGCCCTTAAGGGCTTTTACAATATCGCTTGCAGGCATCTCTTTGGTGAGGTACCCATGCGCCCCTGCCAGGATTGCACCAAGCAGTGTATCATTGTAAATGATCGCGGAAAGGATGATTACACGAGGTGGAGGTGTAACCTGCTGTCTGAGTTGACGCGTGACTTCGATACCATCTCCATCCGGTAAATACATATCCAACATCACCAGGTCGATGTGCCTCTCTTCTGCCAGTGCCAGCACATCCTTGCAAGAATTGGCTTCAGCCACAACCTGAAATCCTTCTATACTGTTTATGAGGTCGCGCAAGCCATGCCGGAAGATCTCATGATCATCAACAATCAGTACTCGTAGGGGTTCTTCTGGTAAGAAGCTCTCTTTATTCTCGGTAGAAGATACAAAAGCATTCATCATCTATCACTTTTCAAGAACAAGCTCCGGTGCATGTAAAACGCTCATTAGATTACGCGTCTCAACGACTGCTCGACGCAGTGCTGCTTCTAGCTTGGCGACGTCAGCGGCGTTTAATTGTAAAACGCCGTCCTCCGAGTTACGCATGATCATTACGCTTACCTGGAGCAGTAATGCGCTCAGTTCCTGCATAAGCCCGTCGTGAATATCACGTTTCAGCGACTGGCGTTCATCCTCGATAGCCCTGGCGAGTTGCTGGGAAAATCGCAGTAGAAGTATATCTCTTTCGTACTTCAAGCTTGCGAGTTCACCCTTACTCTGCAAGAAGCGTTTAGCATAGCGGCTGATACGTTCTACCAGTAATGGCGTTGTACACGAGACAAATACAAGAACAACAAGTAATATGAATAGTTTGTCCAAAATGGATGCATATATTACCGCAAGTAATAGACAAATGTCGCTCGCAACCAGTATCACCAGGCCAATAGAACGCGGTCTCCGTTTACTCGCCAGCACTAATCCCAAAACAAGTAGTAGGGCGGCTGCGCACAGGCCCAGAATAATCCCTAACCAGAGCAATGGTGTTAAGTTCCGTGTCGAGGGCGCTAGCAGGGCGCTTAACCTCAGGCCTGCCACACCCGCCGCGAGAAGCAGTAGACTTTTAAAAAATGTGTAGAGGGAGAGTAATCGAAAACGCGCTAACCATACAAAATCTGAACTATCGGCACGCTTTTGCCACATACGCGAAATAGTGCTAAGCCACGTGTGGAACGTTTGTGACGCTGATCCCATATTACTACTACTCCATACGCACTCTTCCAAAGCACATTGCTGAATACCTGAAAGTGATCATCGCAATCACGCGCTGGGCTACATGAGGAGATGTCGCAAAAGAACCCTTGCGAGTTACTTTTGCATCATCATGTGCCAACTAGGTAAAAAAGTTCGCTGGCCGCTTTCGCATATGCAAAATAGGGGGTTATCTTTTGCACTGCTCCACCCCGAACATACTATATCGCATAATTTGCTAAATTTCAATGCAATAGTGCACATTTTTGTTTGGACTTTGTGCTTCTGGCTTGAAACGTGATACAATCAGCTAAAGTCCATAACCCGGGGAGGGAATCTGCAATGGAGCCACCTGCTCATCCTCTTGTCATTCTCAATCCTGCTGCCAATCGCGGTAAGATGGACAGGCTTCGTGAAGTGGTGCGCAATCGTCTCCTACGTGAACAGGCCGACTATAGAGAAACCACCAAACAGGGTGAAGCAAAAGAACTCGCTTTAACCGCTGCCAAAGAGGGCCGCCCTGTGATTATCGTGGGTGGAGATGGCTCTGTTCACGAGGTAGTCAATGGTATTCTGGCTTCAGGAAGGCGTGTTCCCCTGGGTATTGTCGGCGCCGGCTCAGGGAATGATTTCGCATGGAACACACTCAGACTGCCTCACGATCCCGCCGCTGCAATTGAACGTGCGTTTGACGGGCGGCTCGTTGAAGTGGACGCGGGTATAGTCAATGGACGCTACTTTGCCAACTCATTCAGTGTGGGCCTGGATGCCGATATCGCGGTTGCAGCCAACCGCATGAAGAACATTCCACTGATGAGCGGGTCGCGACTCTACTATACCTCCACGCTCAAACAGTTATTGTTTGGCTACAATCGCTGCCCGTGGCTTTCATTCAAACTGGATGACGGCGAGCTAGCGGGCAATGCACAGTTCAGGCGCTATGTGTTAATAGCTGTAACCCATGGCCCGACATACGGTGCAGGCTTTCGCATTAATCCCAGCGCCGATCATACCGACGGACTTTTTGATATTTGTACGATTGACTATATGCCACTCTTACGCGCGCTGAAGTTATTGCCAATCGTCAAGAAAGGTGAGCATGCAGGGCTACCGGAAATCACATTTTACCGGGCTAAATCGGTCTATATCGAAAGCCGGTATCCTGTGAATGTGCAGATGGATGGTGAAACGACAAGCGCGAAGAGCTACGATGCCAAAATTTTACCAGGCGTGTTGTGGGTGCGAATCTAAACCATGTTCTATACTGTTTTACGTTTGGCTCTCTGGGTATTCACTCGTTTGGTTTGTCGCTATCGTGTAAGTGGTCGAGAGCATGTACCTCTGCAAGGTCCCCTGCTCGTAGTTGCCAATCATCTCAGTTGGTATGATCCTATCCTTTTAGGGGTGGTGCTGCCCCGGCGGGTCTGGTTTTTTACCAAGGTCGAAATGTTCCGCTGGCCTATCATTGGCCTGGGCTGTCGACTGACTGGACAGATTCCGGTTCATCGCGGCGAAAGTGACCGTGCTGCACTCGAAAAAGGACTCACCTACCTGCGCGAGGGTAAAGCGCTTATGGTCTTCCCCGAAGGAACAGTTGCGCGGCAAGAGCAGATGCTAGCCGCTCATATGGGTGCAGCACTGCTTGCCATCCGCTCTGGTGCCCCTGTGCTGCTCATTGCACATACGGGAACTCGCCGGGTGCTGCGCTCCCTGCGTTTCTGGTTTCCTCGTGTAGACATCAAGATAGGCAAGCCATATATGCCGACCCTACAGGAAAGGGGTTCCCGTAAAGCACAGCTACAGGTAGCCATGGAAGACATGATGACACGTATTGCTGCGATGCTGCCAGAGGAGAACCGCGGGGCCTATGGCAATCGTTAACCCGGTCCATTTACTTGTTCGCTATGAAAGCCGATGGGCAGAGCTTCGCCAGAGTACATTGCTTGCACAATGGTTTGCGTGCGAGGCAGATGGCACGTCCGTGGTAGATCAACATGTGTGAGAGATGAAGCCAATCTTTCTGTGGCACCAATCGCATCAAATCCCGCTCCACTTTGACCGGGTCTTCATTGCTGGTCCAGCCGAAGCGTCGTGCAAGGCGACCAACGTGCGTGTCAACCACGAATCCCTCGACAATCCCAAAGGCATTACCCAAAACAACGTTGGCAGTCTTACGGGCAACGCCAGGAAGCGTGAGTAAGTCCGCCATCGTGCGTGGCACTTCTCCATCGTAATCCGTGACCAGGCGCTGAGCGGCTGCACGAAGGTTTTTTGCTTTGTTCCGGTAAAAACCTGTTGAGCGAATATCCTGTTCCAGCTCTTCCTGGTTGGCTGTCGCATAATCCTCTGTATTGCGATATTTTCGGAAGAGAGCGGGCGTGACCATATTAACACGCTCATCAGTGCACTGTGCTGCAAGCTGGGTCGCGACCAGTAATTCAAGCGGATTAGAGAAGTCGAGTGTACACTTGGCATCGGGATAGAGGCGGCGAAGTTCTACTGTGATTAACCTGATCTGCTCTGGCGAGCCTGGCTGCGGCCCTGTATAGTTCATCTGTGGCTGTGATACAAGTTCCATATTATAACACCTCGTTTCTTGATCAACGAGGAATAGTATAGCACACTGTGCCTCCCAATTATTGCTCTCGCTGCCGTTGCAGGATAGCGCGCAAGGCATCGGCCTGTCCACGGTTATATGCAGCCGAACGTACTCCCGGCCCGGCAATAGGTAGCGAACTCTTCTCACGTATCTGCGCGGCTCGTTCGCGCTGTATAATCTCATGCACCAGTTGTCGGTCACTTAATCGCCAGCCCTGCTGGCGCGCATATTCAGCAAACCGCATCACGTGGTCATATCCTGCCTGGTAGTCTCGCTCTGTTTCTTCTTTAGTAGGCATTTGTTGCATGATATGTATCTCACTCGTGAACAATAGAGGTCTTGCGTCTACATTGCATCATCGCTACTGTGATTATGACAAAAAAGGCATAGCTGTGTCAATGAGTAGAATCGCCCTGTGCAGACTCGGAAAGCTGAAAGTTTATCACACGATTAGGGCACAATCCATCCAGTTCAGGGGTTGGACGACCATCGATCTGATCTGCCACACTGCGACCGACGGCTGGCGCAAGCGCAAACCCGTGGCCGGAGAATCCAACAGCTAAAGTCAACCCATCCAGCCCTGGTATGACCCCGACGAGAGGAATGTCGTCAATGCTCAGTGCCTCCAGGCCACACCAGCTACGAGCGATACGTTGCTCTCCCACCGCCGGCAGGAGTTCGTTGGCGGTTGCCCAGTTGCCCTGTATACTGCTCGGACGCATCGTATAGGAGCGTCGATCAGGTGTAGGGTCGCCCAGCCAGCCACCACCCAGCAGGAATGCGCCATTCACAAGCTGTTTGAGCGAGAGAACTCGTCTAACGGCACTAATCACCGGCTGTAGTTCATTTCTTTGTGCTGGAGTAGAGAGAATCATCTGTAGTGCCCGAGTCCGGATCGGGAGCTGCAAACCGACACTAGCCGCCAGTTCATCACTCCATGTCCCGGCAGCCAGTACCACATGCTTCGCCTCTACCTCACCATGCTCAATCCGCGCTCCAACGATACGCTCACGGTGCGATAATAAGCCCAATGCAGCGGTTCCAATCCGGTAAGTCGCACCGTAGCGTTGGGCAGCGCTTGCGAAAGCGTGTGTAGTCGCCACAGGATCAGCCTGCCCATCGCTGGGACTGAAACTGCCAGCCACAATCTGGTTATTCAGGCCAGGTACAAGCGCACGAGCTTCTTTACCGTCCACTAATCGCACATCGATGAATCCCAACTCATGCTGGCGATGGACAAACTCGGATAATTGATCAGCCTCCCCCTCGCTCTCAGCAAGTAGCAGGTTCCCTCCCTGGCGATAATGCAGATCGGCTTCGAGTTCTTGCTCCAATGTCCTCCAGCGTTCGATAGCCTCGATTGCTAGCATTGCCTCGGCAGGATGTCGTCCCTGCCGTCGTACTCCGCCAGCACTGGCCCAGGAGGCTGCGGGAGAGGCTGCTATCTCCGACCGCTCCACGACAAGCACCTGCCGTCCCTGCCGCGCCAGGTGATAAGCAATCGAACTTCCTATCACACCCGCGCCTATGATCAATATTTTCTTCGAGCCTGACTTTATACAGGAACATGCTCAACACGTAACGTGGAACAAACCAGTTACGGTCCCCTCGCTCTCATTCCAGGTTCGGATTGCCATGGGCGTAGGCAGCAGATCCACCTGGCAATGCTTACGCTTGAAATAATCAGCCGCCTCATCTGAAAGTGTGACATTGCCATACTGTCCAGCGCCGATAATAAGCCGTTCCGTCCCTTTTTCATAGACATGCTTGGCTTCAGCCAGTGAAACTATATGTGACGTCCCATACACCGCTTTGGACAGTTTTTTCTTCCGTTTTTCCACCAGGCCATTTAATCGTATAATCACGTCGTGCTCGAAGATCGTACCCTCGATGGTGATCGAGCCAAAAGATGTCTGATCGATGCTCGGCTTCATTTCGCATACCCTCTCAATAGCGCTATGTGTCGCGCCTAAAGATCATACCGGACCGTCATAAG
>WNFF01002448.1_pt1 | contig 29966 bp, 32 predicted proteins | sample 5400441 | NCBI WGS metagenome assembly WNFF01 (sample SAMN13153345, study PRJNA577476) | soil metagenome | isolation source: 120 cm saprolite under Douglas fir tree site 2 hole 3 replicate 1 | place: USA:California | collected 2015-04-18
CATTGCGGTTGTCGAGGGCTACGACGGCCCGCAGCCTTGAGAAGCGCGTGCCGTTGACATTGGTCCCCCGTCATTGCCGGGCTTGACCCGGCAATCTATCTCTGCGCGAAGAAGATGGACTCGCGGGTCAAGCCCGCGGGTGACGGGCAAAGGGTGGATCACCTTCGACACTGCCGCGCTACGTCGGCTTCAACGTGGAGGACACCATGTCGGACATGCGGCTGGTCGTGGCCGGCGCCGGGGGGCGGATGGGTCGCACCGTGATAAAGGCCATCGCCGAAACCGATGGCGTCGCGCTGGCGGGCGCAGTCGAGGGGCCGGGCTCCGCCGTGATCGGACGCGACGCCGGAGAATTGGCAGGCATTGGCCGCAACGGCATCACGGTGAGCGCCGAGGCAGCGGCACTGCTCGCGGATAGCGATGGCCTGGTCGATTTTACGACTCCGGCCGCTACGGTGGCGCTAGCCGAACAGAGTGCCGCCCACGGTCTTGTCCACATCATCGGCACCACCGGATTTACCGCAGCACATGAGAAGGCCGTCGCGGCGGCAGCGGTCCGGGCTTGCATCGTCAAGTCTGGCAACATGAGCCTCGGCGTCAATCTCTTGGCGGCGCTGGCGAAGCAAGTTGCCAGGACGCTCGATGACGAGTTCGACATCGAGATTTTCGAGATGCATCACAGCAAGAAGGTCGACGCGCCATCGGGCACCGCGTTGTTGCTAGGCGCAGCGGCGGCTGCGGGCCGCAACGTCGATCTTGCGGAGCATTCGGTCCGCGTCCGCGACGGCCACACCGGCGCCCGCAAGGCCGGCGACATCGGCTTTGCGAGCCTGCGTGGCGGCACGGCCATTGGCGACCACAGTGTGATCTTTGCCGGACCGTACGAACGCATCGAGCTCGTCCACAAGGCAGAGGACCGAATGATCTTTGCCCGTGGAGCCCTCAAGGCGGCGCTGTGGGGGCGAAACCGCAAACCTGGCCTTTATTCCATGGCCGACGTGCTTGGGCTGTCGGATACCTAAGGCCCGACGGCGAACGTCCCGAGATAAAATTAGAACCTCCAGACCTCACCTGAGGAGCTGTGCGTAGCACGGCGTCCTGAGGCTCTCGAAGGACGAAGGATGGTCGCTGGCACGATCTCGCTCTCGGCCGTCCTTCGAGACGCCCGCTTCGCGAGGACGAGGTTGGTGGAATAGCATCGCTTTGATCTAACCGCGGGCCACACGACGTAACAGCGAGACGCCGGTCATCTCAACCGGCTTCGGCAAATTCATCAATTCCAGCAGCGTCGGCGCGATATCCGAAAGCCGACCTTCTACCAACGATACGTCGCCCGCCCCCATCAGGAGCAGCGGTACCGGGTTCGTGGTATGGGCCGTATGAGCGCCACCCGTATCCGGATCGCGCATTAATTCGCAATTGCCATGATCCGCAGTGACCAGCAGAGCGCCCCCGGCATCTTGTACTGCCTGCGCAAGCTGGCCGACGCCCGTATCGACGACTTCAACGGCTTTAATCGCGGCTGACAAAATGCCCGTATGGCCGACCATATCGGGGTTGGCGTAGTTCAGCACGATCAGGTCGTATTTGCCGGATGTGATTACCTCCAAGGCTTTGTGGGTAAGCTCGGGGGCCGACATTTCGGGTTGAAGATCGTAGGTCGCAACCTTGGGGGACGGGACCATGATACGGTCCTCGCCGGGATACGAATCTTCCCTGCCGCCATTGAGGAAGTAGGTGACGTGCGGATACTTCTCCGTTTCGGCCATACGCAACTGCGTAAGGCCCGCCGCGGCGACGACCTCGCCCAAAACGTTGGATAAGTTTTGCGCCGGAAAGATCGGCCGCATAAACCGATCCAGCTCTTTGCTGTACGGCGTCATGCCCACTGCAATTGAAAGGCGGACTGGGCGTTGACGCGGAAACGCGGAAAACGCGGGATCGAGAACGGCCGCGAGGATTTCGCGCACACGGTCGGCACGGAAGTTGAAGCAGAGTGCGCCGTCTCCGTCGCGCATGCCGCTATAGCCGCCGATGACGGCCGCAGGGATGAACTCGTCGCTGATGTCGCGTGAATACGCATCCGCAATCGCTGATTTGGCGTCGGGGAAATGTGACCCTTGGGCTTCTACAACTGCGTGGTAGGCGTTCGCGACCCGATTCCAGCGATTGTCGCGATCCATGGCGTAGTAACGGCCGCAAACCGTTGCAATCGGAACCTGCGGCGGCAGTGTTTCATTCAGCTCCGCCATATACTTTTCCGCCATTCGCGGCGGTGTGTCACGACCGTCGGTAAACGCATGCACGACGGTCGGTATGTTGGCTTTCGCGAGAATTTTGGCGAGCGCCACGGCGTGATCTTGATGCGAATGTACGCCGCCCGGCGAAATCAGCCCCATGAGGTGGCATGTGCCGCCGGCCTGCCGCAGCCGCTCGATCAAGTTGACGAGCGCCGGAGCGCTGGCGATGGCGCCGCTGGCGATGGCGTCACCGATGCGCGGCAGATCCTGCATCACGACACGGCCGGCTCCAATGTTCAAGTGTCCGACCTCGGAGTTGCCCATCTGCCCGGGTGGGAGGCCGACGTCTTTGCCCGACGTGCGAAGGAGGGCGTGAGGATAGGTGGCCCACAGATGATCGAAAGCCGGCGTATGGGCCTGGCGGACGGCATTGTCGGCCGGATCCTCTCTGCAGCCCCAGCCGTCCATGATCACGAGCATCACCGGGCGATATTTCTGCATTCCGATCCTCTGACTATCGCGTCAAGCGGTCTTTGCAAAATTCCGCCCTGACCGAGGAGTTCCGATGGATAGCCCATTTTACTTCTGTGCGGTTGCGGCACTCACACGGCCCCCGCTCTGCCGGCTTCCCACCCAAGCATGGCGCGTTTGCGGGTCAGCCCCCAGTAATATCCCGTGAGATCGCCGCCCTTTCCGATGACGCGATGGCACGGCACCACGAAGGCGATCGGGTTCTTGCCGACCGCGGCGCCGACCGCGCGAGCTCCCTTGGGGGTGTGAATTTTCGTGGCGATATCCGAATATGTGGTGACGCGGCCCATGGGAATTTTCAGCAGGGTCTCCCACACCCGCACCTCGAAATCGGTGCCGATCATCACGACGCGCAGAGGGCGGTCTTGTTTCCACAGCCTGGGATCGAAGATACGTCGCGCGAGCCGCGCAGCACGCGCTGCGTCTTCGCGGAATTGCGCGCGCGGCCAGCGTTGTTGCATATCGTCGAGCGCGCGGGCTTTCTCATCCGGGTCCGCGAAGGCGAGGCCCGCAAGCCCGCGCTCTGTCGCCACCACCAGCGCCTCCCCAAACGGAGAGGGATGAAAGCCGTAGGCGAGCGTCAGGCCTGCGCCGCCCGCCTTCCATTCCCCGGGCGACATTGCCTCATGGGTCACGAAGAGATCGTGCAGGCGTCCGGGGCCGGAGAGACCGACCGCATAGGCGGCATCAAGGACGCTCGCCCGGTCACGCAGGAGCTTGCGGGCGTGATCGAGCGTAATCGCCGCCACGAATTCCTTGGGCGTGAGTCCGGCCCAACGGCGGAACAGATGGTGCAATTCGTCGGGCGTGACGCCGCAGGCGTGGGCGATCGCCTCGACGTCGGGCTGGGAGCGCCAATGCTCCGAGATGAAGGCGACGGCGCGGCGAACCACCGCATAATCGTCTTCGCGGCCATGGGCTGCGGGCGCTACGGTTGGCGGCTTGGGTGACATCGTGGGTGCGTATGACATGTTCATGGGAGCGATGTAGCGAATGCCCCGGCCCCGCCACCACCCGATTTCTGGGCGAATCGCCTGCCCGCCGTCATGCCCGCGCAGAGACACCCCGCCGCGTCACGCGGCGGGGACCCCATCTTCGCGGGCATCCACGTCTTTCTTGCGGGACTTCAGCAAGCACGGCGTGGATGGCCGGGACAAGCCCGGCCATGACTGCGGAGAGATGGTTCGACATCACCGAAATACGCTCTACCCCAACACCGTTCTGGTCGGACCACGCTTAGCCTCCCCGATGGCCGCACCGAGGGCGGCCGCGAAGCTTTCCTTCTCCCTTGGCCCGAGCAGGCTCGCGATCGGCAGCCGCCGCCCGCGCGAAACCAGAAATAGACGTTCGAGGCCGAATTCTTCATTGCCCACGCGCTCAAGCCGCACCCATAACGGATTGAACGACCACTCGGATGCTTTGCCGCGATGGCTGACCTGTCTTACCCGTAACTCGCAAGCCGTAACGGTGACTTCCTCGAAGGCCGCAGCAGCGCGATAGTTGACGCGAAATGCCCAATAGACCAGCAGGACGTCGAGCCCGAAAAAGCCAAACACCGGCCATGCTCCGAGCAACAGAAACGCCGTGCCGGCCACAAAGCTGATGCCGCCCACGGCTGCCATGACGATCAGGAACCCGGCGTGGCTCAGCGAACGATGCGGAGTCACTACGGCCGAGAAAAGCGCCGGTTCGGGGGCGTGGAATTCTACCGTGGGGCCGTTGCGGGACGTCATGAAAGTTCACTATAGGAGCAATATGGGGCGAAATGCTAATCCCACCACTTCAAAAATGAAGCCCGGCAAAGCGAGCCCCGGGGCCAAGCCGAGGCGAGATTCGCGGCGTGCACCACCCCCACCCTACCCTCCCGCGCTTGCGAGGAAGGGAAAGGTGGGGGTCCGGCCGAAACCCAAAGGGACCTCCAAACCAAAGCCATGGACCAACGCCGAGATCGAGGAGGCGTTTCGTCGGCTTTGCGCCGCCAATCCGGAGCCGCGCGGCGAACTCCATTATATCAACCCCTTTACGCTCCTGATCGCCGTGGTGCTTTCTGCGCAGGCGACCGATGCGGGAGTGAACAAGGCGACGCCCGCGCTCTTCGCTCTTGCCGATACGCCGGAAAGGATGGTGGCGCTCGGCGAGGACAAGGTGCGCGACCTGATCAGGACCATTGGATTGTTCCGCACCAAGGCCAAAAACGTGATTGCGCTGTCCAAGAAGCTCGTGGCGGAACACGGCAGCATGGTGCCGGCGGTGCGCGAGGCGCTTGAGGCGCTGCCCGGTGTCGGCCGCAAAACCGCGAACGTGGTGCTCAACGTTGCGTTCGGCGCCGAGACGATTGCGGTCGATACCCATATTTTTCGCGTCGGCAATCGCACCGGGCTCGCGCCCGGCAAGAATCCGCTTGAGGTGGAGGCGAAGCTCGAGAAACGGGTGCCGCAGGCGTATCGACGCCGCGCCCATCACTGGCTGATCCTGCATGGGCGCTACATCTGCAAGGCGCAGCGTCCGCTGTGTGAAAAATGTCCGATCAACGACCTATGCCGCTGGCCCGAAAAAACGACGTTTATGGGATAGAGCTCTTGCCCGTAGGGTGGGTTGAGCCACCGGGTCCGGCCTTCGGCCGGCCCGACGATAAACTCCGCGAAACCCACCGTCGGCGTCGGCGCTGGAAGGCCCTGATGGGTTGGGCGATAGCGAAACCCATCCTACGGCCCCACAGTCGTAGCCTCGCGAAAGATTCCACCCACCGAGGCGAGTTCACGGCGGGTTAAGCGAGCCCGCCCTACTGCCCCCGGTCAGCCTCTTGTGCATGTGCACCATGAGGGCGATACCAAACAGCGGAGTTGCGAGATTGAGAATCGGGATCGAAACGAACGCTGCGATGAACAATCCGGCCGCGAAAACCGTGGCCTGATGCCTGCGGCGCAGTGCCTGGGCCTCCGCCACGGGCCGGAAACGCATGGCCGCGAGCTGGAAGTACTCGCGACCGAGCAGCCACGCGGTGGCGATAAAGAACACCACCGCCCCGGCCCCGGCAAACAGGAAAAACGGCAAGGCGCAAAGATAGACCGCAATCGCCAGCAACGCCGTCTTTGCGCCCTCGACGGCGGCAAGCCACAGCGGCAGCGCCACCCCGGGCGGATCGGCCGGATAGTGGCTTCGCTCCACCAGTTCAGCGATTTCGTCGGCGAAAAAGCTTGCCACCAAGGCGGTCACCGCGGGCATCAGCAGCACAGCTCCGGTGAAGAGCCCCAATCCCAGCGCAATGGCGACGATCCAGCCCATCACTGCAAGCGGACCGTGGACGGCCGGCCCGAACATCGCCTCGAGCCATTCCGTTCCGGCCCCCGACAGCCATTCCAGCAGGCGGAACAGCACAATGACGATGAGTGCAAGGAACGCAATCGCCAACCCCACGGACTTGAGCAGGACCGTGCGGAACGGCGGCGAGAACATCTGGCCGAGCGCCTTGACAACGGCATCAAGCATATGACCTCCAAGCCCCGCCGGATTTCCGCCACCAGGACCCGTGAATTGCCTCGGGAAACGCGTAAGAGGGCAAAAGTCGTGGCGGTTCCTAGACCGTAGCCCCGGTTGAGCCACCGGGTCTGGCCGGAGCTTGCCATCGGGCCGGCCGAAGGCCGGACCCGGTGGGCCGGCCCGATGATAAACTCCGCGTAATCCGGGGTCAGCCAGCCTATCCCGGATTACGCTGCCCCATCCGGGCTACCAGGCTGCCCCTATTCCGCAAGCACGATCTAACCGCCTCTGATAACCAAATTGAGGGCCTACACGCTTGCCTCATGCGGAAGCCTCTTGCCGGCCTTGCGGCGGATCGGTAGATGTTAGGCGCCCGCCCAACCAGAATGGATTCCGAGCAATGCTCGAACTGATCAGGTTCATCAACTTCCTGCTTGACCTCTACATTTTCATACTATTTGCGGCCGCGATCCTGAGCTGGCTCGTGGTCTTCAACGTCGTCAATACCCGTAATCCGGCGGTGGCGATGATCGCCGACTTTCTTTATCGGGTTACCGAGCCAGTGTTGCGGCCGATTCGCGCGCGGCTGCCGAATTTTGGCGGCATCGACGTCTCCTTCATTGCGCTCATTCTGATTATTTATTTTATCCAGTGGGTCGTCCTCACCAATTTGGCCAAGGCTTTCTATTAGCGATGGATGAGGGCGACAGGCCCTGGGTGGTCAGTGCTGATGGGCTGATCGTTACGGTGCGTCTCACCCCCAAGGCCGGTCGTGATTCAATCGACGGCATCGCGTATCTGTCCGACGGCCGCACCGTGTTGAAGGCGCGCGTCAGTGCGGCGCCAAGCGATGGCGAGGCGAACGGCGCGCTCACGCGCCTGCTGGCCCAAACACTTCGCATTGCACCACGCAACATTACCCTGATCGGCGGCACGGCTTCCCGTGTCAAGCGAATGCTGATCAAGGGCGATGTTGCTGCCGTCGTGGCGGCGTTGGAGCAAATCCGGGAAGTCGCAGCACGATGACCGCGATGCTGATCGATGGAAAGGCTGCGGCGGCCGAGCTGCGCGCCAAAGTCGCCCGCGAGGTAAAGCGCCTCGCGGCCGCGCATGGTCTGAGCCCCGGGCTGGCGGTGGTGCTGGTGGGCGACAACCCGGCGAGCGCAGCCTATGTGGCCAGCAAGAAGAAAATGTCGGTGCAGAGCGGCATGCAGTCGTTCGATCATCGGCTGCCCGGCGACATTAGCGAGGCCGAATTGCTGGCCTTGATCGCCAAGCTCAATGGCGATCCGTCCATACATGGCATTCTTGTCCAATTGCCGCTGCCGCCGCAGATCGATACCAACAAAGTCATCGAGGCGATCGATCCGAACAAGGATGTCGACGGATTTCACCCGACGAATGCAGGTCGGCTGGCATTGGGGCTGCCGTCATTGGTGCCGTGCACGCCGCTCGGATGCATCAAGCTCGCCAAGATCGTTCATCCTTCGCTTGTCGGCCTTGAGGCTGTCATTGTGGGCCGTTCCAACATCGTCGGTAAGCCGCTGGCGCAACTTCTCATCGGGCAAAGCGCGACCGTGACGGTGGCGCATTCGAAGACCCGGGATGTGCCGACGGTGTGCCGGCGTGCGGACCTCGTGGTCGCAGCAACCGGTCGCCCCGGATTGGTGCGGCGCGACTGGATCAAGCCCGGCGCGACGGTGATCGACGTGGGGATCAACCGAATCGTGGGCGAAGGCGGCCGGTACCGCATCGTCGGTGATGTGGCTTTCGCGGAAGTGTCTGAAGTCGCGGGCGCCATCACGCCGGTGCCGGGCGGGGTAGGCCCCATGACGATCGCGTGCCTGCTCGCCAACACCGTAAAGGCCGCGTGCATGTCTGCGGGACTTCCGCAACCGGAATTATGAGCGCGTAAAATAATCTCACCTCATCCTGAGGAGCGGCCGAAGGCCGCGTCTCGAAGGATGATGCACGGCAATGACTCGCGGCCATCCTTCGAGACGCCGTGCTGCGCACGGCTCCTCAGGATGAGGTCCTTCATCTCTTCACACGCGCTACGCCGACCACGCATACGCAATTTTGTCGAGTGTCTTGTCGCCGAATTTCTCGCATGACCGAGCGACGGGACGGCCTCCCAGTGCGCGATAGAAAGCGACAGCCGGGGCATTATCCGACAAGGCCCAAACCACCATGCTCTTGATTCCGCTCTGCGTCAGATCGCGTCTTGCCGCCGCAAACAAGCGGCGCCCAAAGCCAAGCCCTTGGAATTCCGGTCGCAAGTAGAGCTCGTAGATTTCCCCGTCATAAGCCAAGCTTCGTGCCCGGTTTCGGCCGTAATTGGCATAGCCCGCGATCGTGTCCCCGAACGCCAGAATCGAAATTCGGCTACCCTTGCGGATCGCGCCTTCCCACCACTCAGCGCCGCGCCGATTGATCAGCTTGTCCAGCTCCGGGCCTGGAATGATGCCCTGGTATGCGGTACGCCAAGCCAAGTCGTGCGTCGCCGCAAGGGGCTCGGCATCGGACGGTCTGGCACGGCGGATTTCGATGGCGACGGTATGCATGCTGGAATAGGGCCGAGGTGGCCGCCCCCGTTCAAGTCCTAACTTTTAATATGCAGTTAACAGCACGATTATCGTGGGAAGCTCGCCAAAATCAACACCCGCCATAGGCTTGGAGCAATGCGCGCGCCGAACGTGACTGATTCGCAACACTTGCATTGCGGACGCGAAAGAAATGCTGCTGCGCGAGGTCAGAGACTGGAGGAGGAGCAACTGAACGCCCGCCTTACCTCTCCCAGCTTGCGGGGAAAGGTCGGAATTTGCGCGCTCTTCGCGCAAATTCCGGGTGAGGGGGCCTCTCCGCGAGTCTGAGCTTCGTGGAAAGGCTCCTTCACTCTCCGCGAGTCCGCCCTTGTGGAGAGGCCCCCTCACCCCGACCCTCTCCATAGCCCGTCGAAGACGGGCGTAAAACGCCCTATGGCAAGCGGGGAGAGGGAGCAGAAAGACCGCACACGCCCTTATGTTAGCGCCAAGAGGGTCGCCCCTACACCATCCGGAAACCCGGTGCGGGCGCCCCCGAAATAACGCTTCAAAGTGCGCTCACACCTCTTCGGCTTCCTTGCGCCGTTCGTCTCGCTTGCGTTCATGGGGATCGAGCAATCGTTTACGCAGGCGGATCGATTTTGGCGTTACCTCGACCAATTCGTCGTCCTCGATGTAGGCGAGTGCCTTCTCAAGCATCATCCGGATCGGCGGAGTCAAGCGCACCGCTTCGTCTTTCGCGGTGGTACGGATGTTGGTGAGCTTCTTGCCTTTCAGCACGTTGACTTCGAGATCGTTACCGCGGGTATGTTCGCCCACGATCATGCCGCGATAGACCTTCCAGCCCGGTTCGATCATCATCGGGCCGCGGTCCTCCAGGTTCCACAGCGCGTAGGCGACCGCTTCGCCTGCATCGGTCGAAATCAGCACGCCGTTACGGCGTCCCTGGACCGCGCCTTTGTACGGCGCATAGTCATGGAACAGCCGGTTCAGAACGGCGGTGCCGCGCGTATCGGTCAAAAGCTCGCCCTGATATCCGATCAAGCCGCGCGTCGGCGCGTAGAACACGAGCCGCAGCCTGCCGCCGCCCGAGGGCCGCATCTCGACCAGCTCGGCCTTGCGTTCGGACATCTTCTGCACCACCACGCCCGCATGCTCCTCGTCGAGATCGATCACGACCTCCTCGATGGGCTCGGTCATTTCGCCGGTGTCGGGATCGAACCGGATCAGGACCTTCGGCCGCGACACGCTCAGCTCATAACCTTCGCGCCGCATGGTCTCGATGAGAATCCCGAGCTGCAGCTCGCCACGGCCCGCGACCTCCATGGCGTCCTTTTCGTCGGATTCGGTGACCCGCAAGGCGACGTTGCCCTCGGCCTCGCGCAACAGGCGATCCCGGATCATACGCCCCGTAACCTTGTCGCCCTCGGTGCCGGCGAGCGGCGAATCGTTAACCCGAAACATCATCGACAGAGTGGGTGGATCAATCGGCTGGGCCGGCAACGGCTCGGTCACCTCCACGGCGCACAACGTGTGTGCGACGGTCGCTTCCGGCAGCCCGGCGATAGAAACGATGTCGCCCGCATTGCCCTCTTCAATGCCCCGGCGCTCCAATCCGCGAAACGACAGCACCTTCGACACCCGGCCCTGCTCGATGAACGTGCCGTTGCGGTCGATGACCTTGATTGTCTGGTTGGGCTTGACCGAGCCGGCGGTGATGCGCCCGGTGACGACGCGGCCGAGATATGGATTGGCCTCAAGGATGGTTCCGAGCATACGAAACGGGCCGTCCTCCACGTGCGGCGGCGCCACGTGGGAGAGGATGAGATCGAACAGCGGCGCCATCGAGTCTTTGGGGCCGTCGACATTCGCCGCCATCCAGCCTTCCTTGGCGGAACCATAGAGCACGGGAAAATCCAGCTGCTCCTCAGTGGCGTCGAGCGCTGCGAACAGGTCGAACACCTCCCCTGATACCACGGTCGGGCGCGCGTCATGGCGGTCGACCTTGTTGATGGCCACGATCGGTCGAAGCCCGACCTTGAGGGCCTTCGACACCACGAACTTGGTCTGTGGCAACGGCCCTTCGGCGGCGTCGACTAGCACGATCGCTCCGTCGACCATGTTGAGGATGCGCTCGACTTCGCCGCCGAAATCCGCATGTCCGGGAGTGTCGACGATGTTGATCCGGATGTTCTTCCAAACGATCGAGGTCGCCTTGGCAAGAATCGTGATGCCTCGCTCGCGTTCCAGGTCGTTTGAGTCCATGGCGCGCTCGGCGACCCGTTGATTTTCACGAAATGTACCCGACTGTTGCAGCAATCGGTCGACCAGGGTGGTCTTGCCATGGTCGACATGGGCGATAATGGCGACGTTTCGCAGTTGCATCCGTTCAACTCAAGGTTGTGAGACAAAAATTCACGCTCTCCGAAATCAGGCCGGTGGGCCAGGCTCGATTTCGGGACGACAGAGCATTTCTCTCGGGCTAATCCTGCCGGCGTCATTTTCCTCCCCGGACTTGATCCGGGGATTGATCGGGCGTTCCGGTATCCACGATCAGCGTTTACTCCCTCGCCCCGTCAAGCGAAGTGACATCCCGGTTCGCGCGTCACACGCATTCCAGCAAAACTGTCGTAGAAGACCACGCTCGTTTTTAGAAATATAACGTTCCGGCAGCATTGTGCAACGCCGAGGGCGGGTCCCCGAACGGGTTACTCTGACGATTTTGGCAGAACGAAATACCCATTTTTATGTATGCGAAATCAGTGCCTTGCAGAGGGGTTTCCGTGGCGCCTGTGGAGGCGCGCCCGTAACCACGCCAAATGCAAAGCGCGCTCAAGGTAGCCAAACCATCCCCTGCTATCGCCGTTCTACCACGATGCCGCGACGATTTGCTTGCGGCATGAAACAGACGTCAGGCATGTTCGGCGGCTCGCAGGATTGACGCCGGTACCTAAACTTCACTTCGCCGGCATCGCCCTGCTCGACGACTTTTTCCATGTAGTATGACCGGGAAGGCAGCTTAGGCGAACGGGGCGCGGCGACAGCCGCCGGCTCGGGTCCTGGGTCAGGTCTTGGCTCTCGCGTTTGCCGCTTCGGATTTTCCGCGGGTAGCGGCAATGCAAATGCTGGGGGTTCGGGAGTTTTGGCCTGCGAAGGCTCCCGATCAGACCGTGCCGGCGGAATCGGCAGGGGCATATCGGCGCCCCCATTCTGCGAGCCCGGGTTCGCATAGTTCACGGATACCAGAGGTGGCGCCGTTCGCTCGGCAAACTGATCGCGGTCCTCACTCCAAGGAGCGGGACTCGGCTGCGGTCGGTCGCTTCTCCCCATCAGTTCGAATTTATTGGATCGCTCATCCTTGGGATGCAAAGCGCGGCCCGCGGGCTTCGACGGCAAAGCGCGGTCGGCCGACCGATTGCTTGCGCCGGATTTCAAATCTGCACGAATTTCGATGGCCCACCAGAAGGTGCCGGCGGTTCCAGCAATTGCGATGGCTGCCAGTATGGCGGTAAAGCGCGAGGCACCGAACAAAGTCATTGCCGCCATCCGCCACTGCTCGCCGTATTGCGCCCTTTGTCACGCTTTCATCGTGCTGCCGCGCCCCTGGCATACCCGCGAAAGCGCATATCCGCTGCACGGCGATAAAGAACACGCGATGCCGCCATTTTTGTGTCGCCCCATTGCGCCAGAAATTCGACCAAATACAACCTTTTGGCACGGCGGCGCGGACGCCGAAGATGGCGCGCCGTCGGCGCGCCTCGCTCGCCGGACTCCGGATTGTTCCGCATGCGTGGATTGCACCAAGTCGAAAATCCGATGTGGGCTTGATCCCAATAAAATTGGGAGTCGCGAGTGGGCAGCGAGGCCATGCAAGTTTTTTCGGCGCGCCAAGTTTTTTCTGCGCCAATGTGTCAGCGTCGTGGAGCAATGTGTGTCGCCATGATATCTTGACCGCTTAAGTCCGCGAGATTGCGCTCGCGGCGCCAGAGGGGAGGACGATCCAATGAAGCGGCGCGAGTTCATCACGCTCGTTGGCGGTGCGGCGGCTTTGCCGTTCGCGGCCAATGCACAGCAGCCCCAATCATCTTTGGCAATCGACGAGGCGATGCGCGGCGCGGTCGCCCGCAAGGAGGTTGCCGGCGTTGTGGTCATGGCGGCCGATCGGAAGGGCATCATCTACCAGGGCGCCTTCGGGGTTGCCGATATCGCTGAGGCGCGTCCTCTCAAGCTCGATGCGCTGTTCCGGATCGCGTCGATGACGAAAGCCGTCACCTCGACCGCCGCCATGCAGCTGGTCGAACAGGGCCGTTTCGCGATCGAAGACCCGGTCGAAAAATATCTGCCTGAATTCGCCAAGCTCTCGGTCTTCGAATCCTTTGACGGCGCCACTGGCGCCTATCGGGTGCGACCGGCGACCAAGGCCGTGACCGTCCGGCATCTCCTGACGCATACGTCGGGGCTCGGATACGCCTTCACCAACCCCACCGTGCGGGACTTCAAGCCGCGTGCCGGGGAGGAATATCCGGTCGGCCCGCTGGTGTTCGAGGCTGGCGAGCGTTGGCTCTACAGCACCAGCACGGATTGGGTGGGCCGGCTGGTCGAGAAGGTGTCCGGTCAGTCGCTCGAGGACTATTTCCGCCAGCACATTTTCACGCCGCTCGGCATGGCCGACACGTTCTACTTCGTGCCGAAGGACAAGGAGGCGCGCCTGGTGACCGTCAACCGTCGGACAGCCGACGGTTCGATCGCGAAGGAATCCGTCCAGCCTCCGACATCGGGCTTTACGCCCATCGGCGGCGGCGGTTTGTCGTCGACCGCCTACGACTATCTCCGCTTCACCCGCGCCCTGCTCAACGGCGGAGAGCTCGACGGCGCCCGCATCCTGTCGGCCGGCACGGCCGCCCTCATGGGGCAAAACCACATTGGGGCGGTCGGTGTCCCGGCGCAAAAGACCGCGCTCCCGGAGCGCAGCGATGATTTCTCGTTCATTGCCGACGGCCGTGACAAGTGGGGGCTCGGATTCCTGATCACGGCCGACGCGGTCCCCGGCAGACGGTCCGCTGGCAGCCTGAGCTGGGGCGGAATCAACAATACCTACTATTGGCTCGACCCGACCCGAGGCATTACGGGGGTGATTCTGATGCAATTCCTCCCGTTCGCCGATCGCAAGGCGCTTGCGCTCTACGGCGCCTTCGAGGGCGGCGTCTATCAGCTCGCTGAGGCGACCCGCTAAGCGGAAGCGCTTTTCGGAGGGATGCTGTAGGGCGACCCTTGTGGTCGCCCTGTTCGCGGCGGGCCTATGGACGGTTTGCGATTGGCCCTGATCGCAGCCCGTTGATACCGTCGCCGTGCCCTCACCCGCAAAGCGGGCGACCACAAGAGTCGCCCCTACCGCAGGCGATGTTCGGCAAGGTGATCCCCCGCCTTTCACACTTCATTAACCACAGCAAACATAAGCTTGTCCAAACCCAGCGGGGATGGGCACATGAATGTGATCACTTTCGCTTCACGCAAGGGCGGAGTGGGCAAGAGTACCCTGACTGCGCATGTCTCTGCTTTCGCCCATATCTCGGGTCGCCGCTGCGTACTCATCGATGCCGACCCGCAGGGTTCTCTGACGCTTTGGCACACGATGCGCCCCAATGGCGCGTTGCCGTTGCGGAACGCTGCACAAGGGATCGACCGCCTGGTGGCCTCGGCGCAGATCGACGGCGCCGAGTGGGTCTTCATCGACACGGCGCCGACAACATGGGTGGTGGTGCAGGAGGCGATCCGCGTTGCCACAATGGTGGTTATTCCGGTGCGCCCGGGATTTTTCGACATTGCGGCCGTACTGGATACGGTCAAGACTGCGCGGGAGCGCAATAAACCGTACGCGGTCGTGATCAATGCGGCGCCCGTCAAACGCGAGCAGAAGGAAGCGCCCGCGGTGGCGCTGACCCGTGCGGAATTTGATCGATTGTCCATCCCGGTTTGGTCGGGCCAGATCAGCCAGCGGACGGCCTTCTTGGGCTCGCTTGCCGCTGGCGCGAGCGCGGGCGAGTTTAATGGCGACCCGGCCTGCAGGATCGAGATCGCCGGGCTGTGGTCCGCCATCGAGCGCTCGGTCGAGGCGATCAACGGCACCCACGCGGCTGGCGCTGATCGTCGGGGTGAGGCGGCCTGACGCAACCGCTCGGACGAGCGCAGGCGAGTCGGACAGGCCGCTAACGGGTCCGCCGACGCGCACGGCCTTGACCGATCTGAATTCTGCGTTCATCACCACGGCTGCCGAGACCAGCGGTCTTCGGCCCTTTTCAGGGCTGAACCGATGATTGGCTGTTTCACCGTTCGCTACATCGTCCGGTGGCGTGCCGCACGGTCAAGTGGCATTGGGAGATGAGGTATGGAGAAGTTCACGGTTCTGGAGGGCGTCGCCGCGCCCTCGGAGAAACGCTACCGCGACGATGGTAGCGACAACCCGGACTTCGTGCTCAACAAACCGGCTTATCGCAAGACAAAGATTCTTGTTGCCGGCGACAATTTCGGCTGCGGTTCGTCCCGTGAGCATGCGCCGTGGGCGCTCAAGGATTTCGGCATCACCTGCGTCATTTCGACCTCGTTCGGCGATATCTTCTACAACAATTGTTTCAAGAACGGCGTCCTCCCCATCGAGGTCACGCGTGAGGATTTGGAAAAGCTGTTCGATGATGCCGACCGCGGCGCCAATGCGCGCCTCACCATCGACCTCGAAAAGCAGGAGATACGCGGTCCCGACGGCGGCGTGATCAGGTTCGAAATCGATCCGCACCGCAAGCATTGCCTGTTGAACGGTCTCGATGACATCGGGCTCACCCTGGTGAAGCAAGACAAGATCGCGAGCTTCGAGGAAAAGGCCCGTGCAGCGCGGCCCTGGGCCTAGCTGCGCATGAGGGCGCACCCAAGGGCGCACCCCACACGCGCGGGGACCGCCTGAGGCAGTGCGACGGCTCCGTACGGCTGCGCCCTTACGTTCTGCGCCCGTCGATCGTCGCCTTCGACTTTACCATTTCGTCGATAACGTCGGTGCCATACCCGATCTCGCGCAGGATCGCGACGCTGTCGCCGCCAAGGAGTGGGGGCGGACGGTAGTCATCGCAGCCACCGGCGGAAAACCGGTTGGGAAATTGCATGTCGACGATCTTGCCTTCGGCCGGGTGGTCAACCTCGCGAAAAAATGCAGCGTCGGCGAGATGCTCGTCTGTGACCAGGCTTTCAAGCGTATGCATGTGGCCGGCCGGGATGTCGGCTAGGCCGAGAATTTCGAGCCATTCGGCCGTGGTCCGGGTGCGGAAGCTTGTCGCGCGCACGTCGAAATAGGCGCGCACGTTAGCGAGCCGCGCCTGGACGGAGGAGAAGCGCGGATCGCTTTTCAATTCCGGCCGGCCGATCGCGTCGAACAGCGCGAAGGCCTGGGCGTCGGTGTTGGCGGAGACGCAGATATAGCCGTCCCGGGTAGGAACGGGCTTGCCCATGGGGTCGAGCAGCCGCAGGTCGCCGCTTTGGCCGCGCGGCGGCACGAAGGTGAGGTCGCCCATGTGTTCGGCGAGCACAAAGGCCGCCATGTTCTCGAACATCGGCACTTCGATCGCCTGGCCCTCGCCCGAGCGCTCGCGTTGAAAGAGCGCCGCCATGATGCATTGGGTGGCGATGAGTCCGACCACGTGGTCCGCGAACACCATCGGCACATAACGCGGCTCGCCGGCGGCGCGGCGGTTGCAGTCGGCAATGCCCGCGAGGCCCTGGATGATGGTGTCGTAAGCGGGCCGGTCGCGGTAGCGTCCGCCGCTGCCGAAACCCGTCAAATTGCACACGATGAGCCGATTGTAGCGCTCCCGCAGCGCTTCGGCGCCGAGCCCTAGCCGCTCCAGCGCAGCCGGCCTTACATTCGCGATGAAAACATCGGCGGTCGCAAGCAGCCGATGCAGCGTTGCGCGCCCACGCTCCTGCTTGAGGTCGAGCACGAGCGACCGCTTGTTGCGGTTGAAATGCATGAATTTGCCGGAAAGCTCGCCGCTCTTTGATTGGCCGCCAAGGGTGCGCAGCAGGTCGCCGCCCGGTGCTTCCACCTTGATGACATCGGCGCCGTAATCCGCGAGATAGAGCGTTGCCGTCGGCCCCACCACCACGGAGGTAAGGTCGACGACACGGATGCCGGTGAGCGCCCCCACCCTAGCCTCCCCCGCCTGCGGGCGAGCGTAGGGTGGCGCCGGCGAGCGCGACATCGACCCGATAGGCGAAGCCGCCATCAGGCCCTGACGCCCATAGCGCCGCCGCATCGCCCGCGAGCCGTCCGTTGAAGGCGACCCGCTGGCCGACAAATAGCGGGCTGATGGCTCTGGCCGCATAGGCGGCGATCGGGCGCGGCAGGTGTGGACGTGCGGTCTCGATGAGCAGCAGGGCCGTGAGACCGCCGTTCATCACCAACGCCGGATAACCCTCGACGTCGCGCGCGTAGGGCAGGTCGTAATGGATGCGGTGGGAATTGAAGGTGAGTGCCGAATAGCGAAACACCAGCACCGGGTCGAGTTCGATCGGCGTTGACCACGCCGGCTTGTCGGTCGCGAGCACGGCCGCCTTCTGCGCCGCAACTGTTCCGGCTTCGACCGCGGCACGGTAGACGATGTCCTGCTCCTCGGTGAGGGCGAGGCCGGATGGCCCGCTGATTTCGTGCCTGACGGTCACGAGCGTGAACGGCCCGGTCCGTCCGGTCTTGGGCTCGGCACACGTCACTGTCGAGAGGCGCGACACCATATCGCCGATCTTCAGGGGCTGGATGAACTCGGTTCGCCTCCCGGCGAACATCCGTCGCGTGCCGTGCAGCGGCGGCAGGAAGTCTCCGGTCCGGAGGTGGCCATCCGGCTGCAGCGTGCTTTCACGAGCGACCGGAGCGAACAGAATCGCGTACCAGCTTTCCGGCATTTCACTGCCGCGGCGGAAGGTCGTCGGGTCCTGATCGAGGGTCGCGGCAAGCCGTTGCACGGCGCTGAGGGTGATTTCGTCTTCGTCGCGGCGGGTGCGGCCGAGCCAATCCTTGATTGAGACTGCGTCGTTCAAGGAACCTCTCCTTCCGCCATCTCAGACCGGCTGTGAAGCTGAGCTGGATCATAGTTCTCGCCGATCGACATCGCGCAGATGCGCGACAGGTGTGTCAAGGGCAACCCGGTCTCCTCGACCCACGCGTTGAACTGTTCCTGTATTTTTCGCAGGTCCCTCTTCGAACCCGGATTGTCGGAAATATCAAGACCGGCATCGCGCAGGCAGGCGACCACGTCCATCGACAGGACAAAGCAGTCCTTACCGACAAAGCGCAGAAAGAACTGGCTGGTGCGCCCGCCGAGCCGAGCGCCCTGCTTGGCAAGAACGTCAAGCAAGCTGACCTGATCGGCAGCAGGCCAGGCGGCGAGAAACTTGCCAAAACTCCCGTGTTCTTTCGCAACGTGGGAGATGAATTGGGCGTTGGCGCGGACCGCCAAGATTTTCTGGGCATTGCGGACGATACGAGAGTCGCTCGCCAGGCGCTCCCAGAACTCGTCGGGCTGCGCAAGCAGGCGTTTCGGCTCGAAGCCGAGGAACGCAGCCTCAAAGCCTGGCCACTTTTTCTCGATGACGCTCCATGCGAAGCCGGCCGAAAAAATCCGCTTTGTCATGTCCGACAGCACCCGATCGTCCTTCGTTCGGGCCAGCGCTGCGGCGCTTTTGACCTTCGGCAGGAGGGCGTTGAGTTCGGCGTCGCCGCCTTTTCGTTTGGCGGCCCGTGCGCGGATGGTGGCGAAATGCTTCATGGGAATCCGAATATGCGCGTTCATATCACATGCCTTGAAGTCGTCGATCATAAGGCACGGATGGCCCTACCACGGGGCAGTTTCAGGCCCTATCGTGCACTAATTTGATCTAATCTTTAGGAGTTGCCCTTGCGCATCCGATCGCTGCTGTACGTTCCGGTGAGTTCCGAGCGGTTTCTCGCCAAGGCCCACGAGCGCGGCGCCGACGCCCTCATTCTCGACCTCGAAGATGCGGTCGCGCCGGCCCGCAAGGACGCGGCACGGGAAAGGCTTGGCGGTGCGGTCGCGATGACGCGGCGGCGCGGGGCCCTCGTCTTCGTGCGGATCAATTCGGAACCTCACCGCATCCGGCTCGATGCCGAAGCGGCCTGCCGGGCGGGCGCGGACGGATTGCTGGTGCCGAAGGCGCGCGATCCGGGCGCGATCGCCGCATTGGCGGATTTCTTAGGCGCGATCGAACAGTCCGTCGGCCGTACCCCGATATCGCTGGTGCCGATGATCGAAGACCCGGGCGCGGTGCTTGATGCCCGGACCATTGCGACTGCCAGCCCTCGGGTGTTTGCGCTGATGACCGGTGGCGAAGACCTCGCGACTGCGCTCGGCGCCGAGCCGACACCGGAGGTCCTGCGCTTCCCCAAACTGCTGGTGCATCTCGCCGCGAAGGCCGCCGGCGTCCGTTCGTTCGGCCTCTTGCGCACCGTTGCGGATTACAATGATCTTGAAGGGATCGAGAAATCCGCCCATGAGGCGCGGCGCTTCGGCTTCGACGGCGCGAGCTGCGTGCATCCGGCCGTGGTGCCGATCCTCAATCGCGCGTTCTCGCCGACTGAGGCTGAACTCGACGGCGCACGGGCGCTGGTTGCGGCATTCGATAGGGCGCAGGCCGCTGGCGTCGGGGCAGTCGAGTTCGAGGGCCGTATGGTGGACGAGCCGGTGGTGCGGCGCGCCCGTGCGCTTATCGAGAAGGCGTGAACGCCATCTACGACCTCATCCTTCGATGACGCCGTGCTGCGCACGGCTCCTCAGGATGAGGTCCGAGTTTGTTTCACACCTCAGTGAAAAAATGGTGGCCGGAACCAGGTGAGCATCCGGCCGCAAATGAGCACCCCCACCCACATCGCGAGCGAAACGCCGGCGATGACCTTGATACGCGTCGGAGCATCCGCGCCGGGCGTGAGCTTCTTCATTTCCGGGAAAGCCGTGGTGCCGTAAAAGAGGAGGATGTTGATCCCGGCGATCGCCATGAACAGCGCCTTTAAGCGGCCTGCGTCGTTGTAGAAATACTGGTCCGGATGGCCGGAGAAGAACAGGATGCCGGTCAAGACGTTTAAAACATAGCCGCCAACCCCCCAGGGGACGAGCCGGTGAATGGCCTGTGGCGGGATGCCCTTGGCGATGCCGAGCACGCGCAAATCGAACACGCCGACGGTGCCGAGCAGCAGGGACAGCCCTAAATAATGCAGAATTTCGCAGGTCGGCCACAGCCAAGGTTCATTGACGTACACGAAGTGGTGCAGGGCGGTGCTGCGGACAAACTGTTCCCACGGGGCGATTTCATCCATGACGCAATTCCCCGGTTTAGGTCAGGGCCGGGATTCCGATGAGCTCCCATCTGTGCGTATATTCAAGGAGCCGGCCCGCAATGATGAGGCTCACCCAGCCAGCGAGCGACGCCGCAGCCAACCACTTGGCGCGCGCCGTCATCGCTTTCTCGCCCGATTCTGCCGGGCGTAACACCTCGGCACCGATTCGATAGACGAGCCAGACGCCGAGCGCGACCAGGGATAGCTTGATGTAGAACAAGGGGTTCGTGAGTTGCTTGGTCGGATAGCCGATCACCATCAGCACGCCGGTCAGGGCATTGACGGCGAACGCCAGCCACATCAGCGGATAGAATGGTCGCAACGAAGCGAGCGGAATGCCGGGCGCCGCACCCAGGATGCGCAGGTCGATCGCGGAGCTGGCGCCGGCAAGGAAGCCCATACAGATCGTATGCAGGGTGATGATCGTCGGAAAGGCGAGCATGGATTCGCCGCGAATCCAGGCGCTGAGATCGCTTCCTTCGACAAACGCCAGGAACGCATCCATGGGTTATCCTTCTAATGCGGCCTGATGCCAAAAACGAGGCCCTGCTCGTAGCCCGGATGGCGCGAAGCGTAATCCGGGGTCAGCTTGGCCCGGGCAAATTGGCCACCACCGAAATTGTGGCGGCCTCTCCCAGATTACGCTTCGCTCCATCCGGGCTACATGCCCCACGCCGTCGCGCGGGCCCGGTACAACGCTTCCTCCATTCGCGAGACGACGCCTTCCTGTCGCAAGGTCTCCTCGTATTCCTTGCGTAGGAACGGATCCTCCAACCAATACGGAATGGCGGTGCCGCCTTCGGTCACATCGATTGCGCCTTCGTCGGTGTCCTTCTCGCCCGGAACGCCGGCCTTGTCCTTGCGATGATTGTTGGGGCCGTACCAGCCGATCAGGCGCAGCGGATCGCGGCCGATGCCGAAGTGAGCATGGAACCAGTCGCCCCCGTACGGCGCCGCGGTGACGAGGCCGACGGGCTCATAGTCCTGGCGGAAAACTTCCTCTTCCTTGCCGTCGCGCCACGGCGTCATGCCGATCGATCGCGGCCAAGTGTAGGTGTAGCCCTTGCCTTTGATGCAAACCAGAATCGCCGCCGAAGCGTGGGCGTGGGCCTTGGAGTAGCGGCCGGTCACATGTTCGCCGACGAATCCGTAGAACACGTTTCCGGCAAGGTCGGGCTCCACTCGCTTGTAGCCGGGCGAACGGCGGTTATCGAGATAGAGTTCGGCATTGAAGATATCCGGAATGAGGTTGGTTCGCCGCGACGCCAGCCCGCGCAGCCGGTCTGGAACAATGTCATCCTTGGGCTTGAAGAAATCCGGATTGCCGTCGAACCGCGACGGAAAGGTAACTGGACAATTGAAGATCCAGTCGCGATCACGAAAGATGTTCATCACGTTGGGGGCGGTGGACGCCACGAGGATGAGTGCCGGACTCGACGCCGCGTTGATGATCCGGTGCCAGCAGTTGAGCGGGATCGAGAACATGGAGCCGCGTCCCCACTCAAAGGTATGCGGCTTCTTCGGGTCATCGGTCCACACCTCGGTGGTGCCGCGGCCCTCCACCACCACCATGATCTCCTCGTACATATGGCGCTCAGGATTGAGCGCGCCGGCGCCCGGCACTTCGATGACGTAGCAGCCCCATTTGCCCTCGGTGCCGTAGAGCTGAATGAAGGCGCCGTTGCCGCCCATGCGGTTCCAGCGCTTGAGCGCCATGTCCTGCACGCGCCGCACGCCGATGCCGCGGAAAATCGGAATGCCCTGCGCCTCCATGTAGTCGTCGTAGGACGTGTTGGGCCGCTTCCAGGCGCCATAGCCGGCGTTCTTCGTGCCTTCCGGTTCGTGCCAATGATCGCTGGTGAGGTCGTGCATCGGGGCTTCCCTCGGCCATTTTTTACATTCGTGACATTGTCGGCGCATCCCTCGTTCTGCGCAAGCGCTCTGTCCCAGCCTTCGCCCGGGTGCGAACGGGTGCTCGACGGTGCATCGCCTGATCGTCATCAGGTTTGGATCGGCATGGATGCGAGCCTCCATTCGGTCCAGTGCGCTTTGATCGACGAGGCGGTGGATCGTGCGCTGGACTCCGGGCGTGCACCGCGCCTTCAGCGTGCAGCCGCCGCACGCCGACGTGCGATAACGGATCGCGCGATTGCGGGTGTGGGCGCCGGATCGGCGCAATGTCTCGCCAGCCGGGCAACGAACAGTGCCGCTCGCTTCGTCGTAGATGAACTGCGCTGGGCGGAGGTGCTCCGAGTTCATCGCGCCGCGCTTGATCGGCGCCGCCACCTCGATGTCCTCTCTCTCGCACCGAGCGACCTCCTCCGCGTTGGAATAGCCGCCGTCCGCAAGCACCTGGAGTCGATCGACCTCCAGCACGTCCTTGGTGGCGGTAGCCATGGGATGGACCACCCGCGCGTTCCCGCTTGACTCACGCATATCCCGTCGGTTATCGGTCCGAGCAATAGCCAACGAGTTATGCGTCCCGATGCCGAATGCCCACGATGTGCTCTTTAGAACGCTCGCCGATCCGACTCGGCGGGCTATCTTCGAGCGATTGTGCCGCGAAGGAGAGCAGACGGTCGGGGCCCTGACGGCTCGGGCCGGGGTCTCGCAACCGGCCGTCTCAAAGCATCTCGGGGTCCTGAAGCAGGCCGGGTTGGTGCGCGACCGCCACGAAGGTCGCCAGACGCACTATAGCGCGCAGCTCGGCGCCTTGGCCCCGCTGATCGACTGGACAAGCCAAATGGCAGGGTTCTGGCAAAACCGATTCGACCACCTCGAAGATCTGCTCAAGAGGATGGACCAATGACCAATACTGCGACCGAAACGCGCTCCGTCGTCGTCGAACGTGAGATACCTTATCCGCCGGAAAAGATCTGGCGCGCGCTCACGCAACCACACCTGATCGAAGAGTGGCTCATGAAGAACGACTTCAAATCTGTCGTGGGCCACGGTTTCAATCTTCGCGCGGACTGGGGCGTTGTTGACTGTCAGGTCATGGCAGTCGAGCCGGACAAAACGCTGTCTTACACGTGGGCGGCCTATGGTCTCGAGAGTGTCGTTACTTGGACTCTCACCCCCACGAGCACGGGGACCCGCCTGCGCATGGAGCAGTCGGGCTTCCGGCCGGATCAGCAGCAGGCCTACCAGGGCGCCAAGTACGGGTGGCAGCAGTTCTTTGCAAACCTGGAGCAGGTCTTGGCGCGGATAGATTGAAGTCTGCCCGCACAATTCAAAGCTAGGCCCTGTTTACAGAGCCGCACACCGCGAACGTGACAAACGGAAGGAATACCAATGAAGATCAAGTTGACCAGCGTGTACGTGGACAACCAGGAAAAAGCTCTGCGCTTCTACACCGAAGTGCTGGGCCTTGCCAAGAAGGCCGATTTCAGCAATGGGCCGTATCGCTGGCTGACCGTGGCCTCACCCGACGAGCCGGACGGAACCGAGCTGCAACTCGCGCTCAACGACAACCCGGCGGCCAAGGCCTACCAGCAAGCCATATTCCAGCAGCGCCAGCCCGCGGTCATGTTCTTTACCGACGACGTCAAGGGCGACCACGAGCGCATCAAAGCGCGCGGCGCCGAGTTCACCACGCCGCCGACCGAGGTAACCGGCTCGACCATCGCCCAGCTGAACGACACCTGCGGCAACCTCATTCAAATCACCCAGCTGGCGCGCTGGTAGGGCGGGCGTTCAGTAGCATGGCTGCCCGGTGAGCGCCGACGTCCACCGTCCGCACGGCGGTGTACGTCAGTGCTCCCGGCGCGCTGCCGTCGCTGGACAGTTGGATAGCGTAGGCACCTGTGGATAACGGAGGACAACGTCTTCAACAGACTGAATGTCCGCAAGCTCCAAGTCGCCCGTCCCGCGGGCTCGAGCCTCAGCTATGCGGCCTGTGCCAACCAGCCGGTTCCGGTTTCTGCACACCCTGGGGAGCGGCCCTACTGCGATCTGCCGATCGCCCAGAGCACGGCGTTCTGCATCAGCGTCTGGAACCGCGCATCCCGCCACACCTGCTCCTCATGGCCAAGGGCGGTGTAGAACACGCGTCCATTGCCGTAGGCGCGGGTCCAGGCCAGCGGCCAGCCATAAGGATGCCGGTGGACGAGGTCGCGGGTGAGATCGACCGAGGCCGGGTCGAGACGCAGCAGTACATGCGAGCCGCCGACATCGAAATCGCGAATTTGATAGATCTCGTCAGAGAGCGCGATCGACGGACCGATGAATGCGACCAGCGGATCGGACCGGTCCGCAACATCGACGCGTACGGCCTGGTGCCACGGATGCTGGTCGAAATAGCCTCCGATGAGCTTGCCGTATTCCGGCCACTGGTAAAAAGTGTCGGTCGCCGAATGAACGCCCAGGAAGCCGCCGCCGCCGCGGACGAAATCGAGCAGAGCTTGTTTCTGAGCGTCATCCATCGGCAATTCGCCGGTGGTGAAGAACATCACGGCGCCGTAGCGGCGCAAGTTTTCTGCCGTGAAAACTGAAACATCCTCGGACGTCGCCACCTCGAATCGAGGCGACAGTTCGCCGATCTGTTTCAATATCCCCCGGGATGCCGGGATGACTTCGTGCCGGTAACCGGCCGAATGCGTGAAATAGAGAATGCGGGTGGGGCGGTCCTGGGCGCGGGCCGGGGCGTACACAAGGGCAAACGCGGCGGCAAACGTCAGGGGCAGCACGAACGCCTGCGCCAATTTCCAAATCGGCAGGGATCGCATGATCGAGCCTCGTGTTTGAGACGTTTCCCGGGCTGATCCCTAACAGGGTCATGATGTAGGGGCGACCCTTGTGGTCGCCCCTGTTGCCCGCGAATGCGGTGCGCAAGCCGGGCGACCACAGGGTCGCCCCTACAGCAGGCAATGTCGGAGGACGCCGCTTGTGGGCGCTCCTCCAACCTTATGACTTTGGTCGAGGCTTCAATCCCTTCAAATTAGCTGAAGCGAGCGACCAGTTGCATGGAGACGCGCTCACTGCGCCGCGAAGCAATAGAACAGGCCGTTGCCGCCGGTGGCGATCAGGTCGGGCTGGCTGCAGCTGCGCGACATGTGCGTCGCGTTCCACGATTGCGAGAATTCGGTCGTCTTCGGGTTGCGGTCGATGTGGCGCGGCCGTCGGACTGCGAGCCCGTCAAAGCGTCGTGCCAGTTCGGCTGCATCCCGACGCCTGCGATCATGTTTCCACGTTCGGTGAGCGAGGTCTGCTGGGTGAGGTTGTTGCTGGCGCTGTGCAGGTCCTCGACGTCCTTCGCGATCACGACGCCCTTGGAGTTCTGCCAAGGACCCTTGCCGATGCGGTCACGGGCATTGACGGGACCGCCCTGGGCCGCCCCGTTGCTGCTCAGATAGGCGTGCCACGTCTTGCCGCCCGCGCCCACGGTCGTTGCCAACTGCTGGCAATGGGTGTCGGCGCCAGCGAGGCCGCCGAGATCGCCGCCCTTGCCGGGCCCGGCGCTGGTCACGAAAAACGTCATGTTCGGCGCTTGCGGGATCTGCTGGGCGCTGGCGGTCGCCCCGAGCGCCACAAACGCAGTGGCGGCCAGAATGGATACATGCAACTTGGTTCTCATGGGGTCTCCTCCGGTTTTGATGAGCTCGTTTGACGATGCAGGTTCGATCGATTCCTTCCCCTACCGTCCCGAACACAATACCGCGTCGCGGACAAGTTTGGCTATAGGTTCACTGGCAAAGCAGCTTTCAGAGCGTGGGGCCCATTGCTCGCGCAAGCTCACATCAGTCGTTCAATCTGACGGCGCCCAGCTCTGATAGCCGCCCGCGCCGTCTTGAAGACGAGCGAGGCCGGCCACGTCAGAACATCAAGCCAATGTAGTATCCAATAGCGAACGCGCGGGTTCATCGGGTCGCTCCCGGTGAGTGAAGACACTCTTGAGATTTCCTGTCAGGACACCGAGGCTTGAATTGGACGGCGCGGTTTGCCGCGCCATCCAGGCATGTTGACACCGCGCCCGGATTTCGGCAAGGCAGCCGGCAGCCCTTGCGGGCACTCCAAGCGGGCGGGGCATCAGGGGACTTAGGCCTCACCGCCACTACGCTATCGCTCGGCTCAATCAGCACAGCACGGAGTTGGGGCGGTCGCCTCTGCCGAGCATACGTCTGGGCGAAATGGAAGCAGACGGGGCCATCGGGTCGCGTCCGCTGATGTTTGGAGGGAGAAATGGCGACAATCGTGACGATCGCTAAGTGGATCTCGTTGGGGGCTTTGATCTTGGTTGCCTCATTCGCCGTCGGCGGACTCTATCAAAGCGTGGCCGTTTCCAATGGCAATTCGGCCGGCGACATTTATTTGTTCAATCGTTTCACGGGTGCGTTTTACGTGTGCCGCAACAGAAATTGCCAGCCGGGTAAGTTCTCGCCCTGACCGAATTTTACAAAGGCAACATGCGGGTCGATGCGATTGCGGCTCGAATGACATTTGTAAAAAAGGATGCGACCACGGGCCTTGCTTTTACCGCTTGCCCCGGCATCCGCCCACGCACCATATAGGGAGCGAGCACCAGGACCTCGAAATAAGGAGCCGCGGATGACCACCGCCGAGCCGAAGATCGCGAAGGCTGCTTCCCGCGAGGCGCGCGCCTCGTTTCGCTGGGACGACCCCTTGCGATTCGATGATCAACTGACCGAGGACGAGCGGCTGATCCGCGATACCGCGCGCGCATATGCGCAGGACAAATTGCTGCGCGATCTTCGCTGAGATGGGCGCGTTGGGGCTTTTGGGCGTCACGATCCCGCAAGCGTATGGGGGCGCGGAGGCCGGCTACGTTTCCTACGGGCTGGTGGCGCGCGAGATTGAGCGGGTGGATTCCGGTTTCCGCTCCATGATGAGCGTGCAGTCTTCGCTCACGATGTATCCGATCTATGCGTACGGGGATGAGACCCAGCGCAAGAGATATCTTCCCAAGCTCGCGACCGGCGAATGGGTCGGCTGTTTCGGATTGACTGAGCCCGATGCGGGTTCTGATCCGGCTGGCATGAAGACGCGCGCCGAAAAAGTTCCCGACGGCTATCGGCTGACCGGAACGAAGACCTGGATTTCCAATGCGCCGCTCGCCGACGTTTTTGTGATCTGGGCGAAATCGGCCGCGCACGGCGGCGAGATCCGGGGCTTCGTTCTGGAAAAGGGCATGAACGGCCTGTCAGCCCCGAAGATCGGCGGCAAGCTGTCGCTGCGCGCCTCGATCACCGGCGAAGTCGTGATGGACGGCGTAGTGGTTCCGGAATCGAGCCTTTTGCCCAATGTATCGGGCCTCAGGGGCCCGTTCGGGTGCCTCACGCGGGCGCGGTATGGCATCGCCATGGGGGCGATGGGCGCCGCGGAAGACTGCTGGCATCGGGCGCGGCAGTACGCGCTCGATCGCAAGCAGTTCGGCCGGCCGCTCGCCGCAACGCAGCTCGTACAGAAGAAGCTTGCCGACATGCAGACGGAAATCGCCCTCGGCCTGCAGGCCGCCCTCCAGGTCGGCCGCCTGTTCGATCAAGGCACGGCGACGCCCGAGATGGTGTCGCTCGTCAAGCGCAACAATTCAGGCAAGGCGCTCGATATCGCCCGCATGGCGCGCGACATGCACGGCGGCAACGGCATCCAGATCGAGTATCACGTGATGCGGCACCTGACGAACCTGGAGACCGTGAACACCTACGAGGGGACGCACGATATTCACGCGCTGATCCTGGGGCGAGCGCAGACGGGGCTGCAGGCGTTCGCGTGAAGAGCTTATCTTTAGTTGATCGCCACGCCGGCGATGGATATTTTTGCGAGCGACGGACATCAGAGGCCTGCGATGGCCAGCATCACGATCCCCAATATCGACGACAATCTGAAACAACGCCTGATGGAGCGTGTGGTCAAGCACGGTCGCTCCATGGAGGTCGAGGCCCGTGAAATCCTTGAGGATGCGCTCATCGGTAAGCATCCCGCCGCCGTCCCGGACAACCTCTATGACGCGATCCGCGCGATCGTCGAGCCACTGGGCGGAATCGAACTGGAGCCGTTTCGGCGCCAGCCTCTACCTGATCCCCCCAGGTTCGATTAGGCGGCAATGATCGTCCTCGATACCAATGTGCTGTCGGAGGCAATGAAGCCGTCGCCGGATCCAGCCCTGGCCCGCTGGATGGGTGCGCGAGCACGGCCGCGGACTGTTCACGACCGCCGTGTCTGAAGCTGAAATCATCTATGGCATCGCGATCCTACGAGAGGGCCGGCGCAAGCGCGATCTCGAAGCCGCCGCGCGCGGCGTCCTCGCGCTATTCGCTGGGCGCATCCTTCCGTTCGACAGCCTTGCCGCTCGCGAGTTCGCAGCTATCGTCGTCGACAGGCGCCGACTCGGTCGGCCGATCAGTGACTTTGATGCGCAGATCGCGGCGATCACGCGAGCACGCAACATGTCGCTGGCTACGCGCGATACTCGGGATTTCTTGGAGACTGGTGTGCAAATCATCGATCCGTGGCAGCCTTGAACTGGAGGCCTGCTTCGACAATTTGATTGCTCCCTGGCGGGGCTCGTTCGATTGGTCGCGTCCAACAAAGACGGCATCCGATTCACGCGTCACTCTGCGAACGAAAGCCGATCCGTCTCGTGAGGTTGGGGTTCGACCCGCCGACGGCGGGACACGCTCGCTTTGGCCGCCTTGCGAGGCTAAGATCGTGAAATACGCGGGAGGAACACCATGAAAAAACGCACGGCCTTCATCAACAGCACTCTGCTCGCTGCCACCATGCTCGCATCGCCGGCCTTCGCCGCCGATGTGACGCCGGACCGGCTGCTCAATCCCGACAAGGAGCCGCAGAACTGGCTGATGAATCACCGCACCTATGACGGCCAGCGCTTTTCGCCGCTCGCCCGCATCAACCGGGACAATGTCAAGAACCTCAAATTCGCCTATGCGGTGCCGCTCGCCGGCACCAACGGCAGAGAATTCATCGAAGCAACCCCGCTCGCCGAGGACGGCTTCCTCTACGTCACGGATTCCTGGGGTGTCCTCTACAAGATCGACGCCACCGCCGGAGATGTCGGGCGCATCGTCTGGCGCATGGACCCCAAGCAGGACCGGCAGGTCGCCAATCGCGGCGCGGCGTTGTGGGGCAATCTCGTCATTTCGCCGGCGAGCGGGCCCGCACGCATCATTGCCACCGACAAGGTCTCGGGCAAGGTCGTATGGGAAACCAACGTCTCCGATGCCGAGCGGATCACCATCACGGGGGCGCCGCTTCCCATCCGGGACAAGATCATTATCGGGGCCTCGGGCGGCGACGCCGGTGCCCGCGACTGGATGGCGGCGCTCGACGCTGCGACCGGCAAGCTGTTGTGGCGAAAATACACGATTCCCGCGCCGGGCGAGCCCGGCAGCGAGACCTGGAAAGACAAGAACAACGCGTGGCGCACCGGCGGCGGCGCCGTATGGGTTACCGGCACCTATGATCCGAGCACCAACCAGACGCTGTGGGGCGTCGGCAACCCGGTACCGATGATGGATGCGAGATTGCGGCCGGGCGACAATCTGTTCACCAACAGCGTGGTGTCGTGGGACCCCGACAGCGGCAAGATGAACTGGTACTTCCAGTACACCCCGGGCGATATGTGGGATTACGACGAGGTCGGGACCCACATCCTGATCGACCGCACCATCGACGGGCAGGCGCGCAAGCTCGTGACCCATTCGGCGCGCAACGGCTTCGTTTACACGATGGAGCGCAACAACGGCGCAATGGTCGGCGCCAAGCCCTATATGGAAGTCAACTGGACCAAGGGCATCGACCAGAAGA
>WNFF01002771.1_pt1 | contig 29965 bp, 35 predicted proteins | sample 5400441 | NCBI WGS metagenome assembly WNFF01 (sample SAMN13153345, study PRJNA577476) | soil metagenome | isolation source: 120 cm saprolite under Douglas fir tree site 2 hole 3 replicate 1 | place: USA:California | collected 2015-04-18
AGAGCTCCCGGCTGAAGGGCACCTTCCGCGTGCCCGCGGAGGGGTCTTCGGGATTGTTGACCGCCTCCATCTCCTCGACCTTGTCCTCGGGGTAGTTCTCCACGATGAGCTTGAGCGGGCGCAGGACGGCCATGCGGCGCTCCGCGCGCTTGTTCAGGTCCTCCCGCGCGCAGTGCTCGAGGAGGGCGAGCTCGACCGTGTTGTCGGACTTGGCCACGCCGATGCGGTCGCAGAAATCTCGGAGCGACTCGGGGGTGTAGCCCCGGCGGCGCAGGCCGGCGATGGTGGGCATGCGCGGGTCGTCCCAGCCGCTGACGTGCCCCCCTTCCACGAGGCGGAGGAGCTTCCGCTTGCTCATCACGGTGTGGGAGAGGTTGAGGCGGGCGAACTCGATCTGCTGCGGGTGATGGATGCCGAGGGCGTCGAGGTACCAGTCGTAGAGGGGGCGGTGGTCCTCGTACTCGAGCGTGCAGATGGAATGCGTCACGCCCTCGAGGGAATCGGACTGGCCGTGGGCCCAGTCGTACATGGGGTAGATGCACCAGGCGTCGCCCGTGCGCTGGTGGGTGGCCTTGCGGATCCGATACATGACGGGATCGCGCAGGTTGATGTTGCCGGAGGTCATGTCGATCTTCGCGCGCAGGGTCTTGCTGCCGTCGGGGAACTCGCCCGCGCGCATGCGGCGGAAGAGATCGAGGTTCTCCTCCACCGAGCGGCTCCGATGCGGCGACTCGCGCCCCGCCTCGGTCAGGGTGCCGCGGGACTCGCGGATCTGATCGGCCGACAGGTCGTCCACGTAGGCCTTGCCCTTGCGAATCAGCTCCTCCGCCCACTGGTAGAGCTGCCCGAAGTAGTCGCTGGCGTGGTATAGGTGCTCGCCCCAGTCAAAGCCGAGCCAGCGCACGTCGGCCATGATGGCGTCGACGTACTCCTGGCTCTCCTTGGTGGGGTTGGTGTCGTCGAAGCGGAGGTGACAGCGGCCGCCGTAGTCGCGGGCGAGGCCGAAGTCGAGGCAGATGGCCTTGGCGTGCCCGATGTGCAGGTAGCCGTTCGGCTCGGGCGGGAAGCGGGTGATCACCTTGCCGCCGAAGCGGCCTGTGCGGTTGTGCTCCTCGATGATCTCGCGGACGAAGTTCGAGGGTCGCGTGGGCTCGGGCATCGGGCAAATCGTAACACCGTCGGCCGCGCGTCAGCATTGCTTTCGCACTCGTCCACGAGGCCGGACTAACCTGACGCAAGGGGCGCTTATTCGAATACGAGCCACCGATGAAGCGTCTTGACTACCCATTCACGCCCAGAACCCCGATCATATCCCCCGATCCACACCTTGCTGATCCATCCGTAGTCCAGCTTGACGAAAAAGTAGAAGCGTCGGTTGGACGAGAAGCGTGGACCGAAAACGGGGAGCTCGCGTGAGCCGAATAGTGCTGCCACGGTCTCCTCGTCTAGCTCCGCCGGGACATGCTCGACTCTGCCCACCTCCCGACCCAGCCGACCCCTCCAAAGGCGCGTGACGTGAGAGCTCACGGGATCGATGCGCCACGCCGAATGCGGTCCCCCGGGTCCACCGGTCAGAGCAAAGATGATTCCGCCCTCTGCCGATAGCCGGACGTAGCTTCTGACCGAATGCTCTGGCGCTTCGAGGGCACCGGTTCCTGCGGGCAGTCGGGCGAGCTCCTGCAGGTCGCCACCGTCTTTTCCCATGGACATGAGCCGATTCCCATCGAGAAAGAGGATGTTCTGACCGTCCCGAGACCAGATCGGGCCACTCAATGCTCTGAGTGGTGGGGCCGCCGCCAGGCTCTCTCGCTGGGGAACGCGGTAGAGCATCCGCGCCGATCCCCCGTTCACGGAGGCAATCACGATCTCGCGCGACTGCAGATCGTTCAGAGCGGGATCGTTGTGGCGATACGGTGAATAGTTCCGGAACCTGATGCAGACGAAGCGCCGACCCTCGGGCGCGAGGCTGGGCTGAAAATAGACGTCATGAAGGCGCTCGTGAGCGTCGACGCCGCTACGCGTTTCGACCTTTTTGAGAATCCGCTCCACATTCTGCCCGTCGAGGTCAATCGTGTAGATGTCGAGGTCGTCCTCATAGATGAACTTTTCGGCCGGAAGACCGGCGATGTGGAGGCAGCCAGTGGCGATTACCGTCAAGATCAGCGCGGTGATGAGACAGAGGCTACGGGAAGTCGTCATGGCGTGGAGCCCAGCCCTAGGGCCGAAGCATACGTCACCCGAACATTTTTCCTTCGTAAATCTTACAAAGTGTCTCGCAGGTCTTACATTCTCGTCCCGCTGTCAAAAATTCCCCAAGGCAGACTATTCAAGCGCTTGGCCGCTGGCACGCGCGTTGCCCGCCCCGTGTAGGTTCGCTCGGCAAGGATCGTCGAGCCCGAGAGCAGGAAACCTCAACAGGAAGAACACGGGGAGGAATGCGGGCAATGAAAAAAGTTCTCACGATGGTCATGGTGGTGGCGGTGGCCGCGCTGGTATTCGCACCGCTGGCCTTTGCCACGGATGTGCAGGGCAAGGTCAAGTCCGTCGACCAGTCCGGGCGGATGGTGACCCTTGAAGACGGCATCCAGCTCATGATTCCCACCAACGTCAAGGTCGACCGCCAGGCTCTCCAGCCCGGCGCCGAGGTGAAGGTCAGCTACGAGACCCAGGGCAATCAGCACATCGTCACCACGATCGAGGTGCGTCCCGCCGCCAAGTAGTCAGGCGCGTACCGCGGTCCGGGGCCCGGAGCGATCCGGGCCCCGTTGCTACGCTAGCGCAGGGCCGGCGCCGCGAGAGCCGCCAGGAAGGCGCGGACGCGCTTGGCGTTCGCGCCCATGTCGCCCCGGCCGAAGCGCGAGACCGAGCGGATGTCCACCCGGCTCCCGTTGAGGGCCGGGACCACGCGCACGACCACATCGTCCTTGAAGCGAAGGAGGGGCGTGGTAGCCGTGGCCTCCAGCCGGCCCTCCGCGGGTACCGCGGCCACGATGTGCCATCCCAGCCCCCGCGCGGCGGCCTCGATGCGCGCGAAGGCGCGCTCGGGAGGATCGGCAAGGAGGAGGGGAATGATGTCGGGATAGCCCTTCTTCTGCTCAGCGGCCACCGCGGGCCCGCCGTAGGCCGCGCCGTTCGAGGAAGCCTGGCGCGTGGCCAGGAGGGCCACGAACTGCGGCGGGTCCTCGGTGTCCGTCGTGATGTCGTGGATGCGGGGGACGGCGGACATCTTGAAGACGAACAGGCCAATGACGAGGACGGCCACCGCCGCGATCACGATCCAGAGCATCGCGCGCCTGCCTTTCTTGCCCTTGCCGTGAAGCTCCGCCATGGCCGTCCCGCCTCCCGGAGGGGAGCATACCGCGCCTTGACAGGGTCTCGACGGCGCGACTAGAGTCAGCCGTCATGACGATCTCCGCGGCGCGGCTGGCCTTGGCCGCCCTGCTCTTACTCGCCGGTTGCCTTGCGGAGCCCCAGGGCTATACCCAGCAGGATCTCCAGTCGCGCTGCCTGATGACGGGCGGCGTCTGGTACCCGAGCGCCGTGCGCGACGGCTTCTGTGAATACCAGTCCCCGGGCTTTCTCTGAGCCGGGCGCGCACGACCCCATGCCCTCCTCTCCAGATCTCCGAGCGGTGGCGACGGTACAGATCGACGACGACCGCGTGCGCGTCACGGAGTGGCGCTTCGCCCCGAATGCGGCCACCGGCTGGCACCGTCACGAGTACGCCTACGTGGTGGTGCCCATGACCACGGGACGGCTCGCCATCACGGGTCCCCAGGGGGCGTCCTCGGCCGAGCTCGTGAGGGGACAATCCTACACGCGCCCCGCCGGCGTGGAGCACGATGTCAGGAACGCGAACGCCTTCGAGTTCGTCTTCGTCGAGATCGAGCTGAAGGTGCACCGCTGAGCGATCCCATCGGCTTCTCGACCGCTGGCAACCGTGTCCGACTGATTCCCATGCTCTCACGGGCAGGAATGTTCCGCTTCGAGCGCCGGCTTCGCCGGCGCAATCTGTTTGGGGGGAGGTTTCGGAAGGGGGGCGGAGCCCCCCTCCGAGCAAACTAGCGCGTGAGCCGGGTACGGCTGTCGCGGATCGTCCGCGTCTTCGCCTGGACGGGACTCACGAGCGTGGGCGGGGGCCGTTACGCCTACTTCTACGAGTCGTTGGTGGCGCGGCGCGCCTGGGTCACGCGGGAAGAGTTCGTTCGAGACCTCACGCTCTGCCAGCTCCTGCCCGGGCCCAACTTCTCCAACCTCGCCGTCGCCCTTGGCTTCCGGCTGGGCGGGGCGAGCGGCGCGGCCTGGGGCGCGGTGGCGCTCATCCTGCCCGGGGCCCTGATCCTGCTCGGCCTGAGCGCGCTCTACTTCCGTGGCGACTTCAGCCCGACCATGGCCCATGGGCTTCGTGGCGTGGCCGCGGCCATCGTCGGCCTCGTCTTCGTCACCACCGGGCGCCTCATGTCCGTCTCGCTGCGGAGCGGGCGCGCGATCGCAATCGCGGCCACGGTGTTTCTCCTCGTCGGCGTGCTCCGCGTCAATACGGCGCTCACCATCGCGCTCGTGGCGCCGGCGAGCCTGTGGCTGTTTCGGCCGCGCGCGGGCTCGCCATGATCGCCGATCTCGCCCGGCTGACCTGGACCTTCCTCTGGCTCTCGTTGATCTGCATCGGCGGCGGGCTGGGCGTGGTGCCGGAGATGGAGCGGCAGGTCGTGCGCCACGCCTGGGTCACGCCGCATGAGTTCATCGACGGCTACGCGCTCTCGCAGCTCACGCCCGGGCCGAGCATGCTCGTGGCCGTGTTCGTGGGCTATCGCGCCCACGGGCTCGTGGGTGCGCTCCTCGCGGGGACGGCGATGTTCCTGCCCGTCTCGCTCCTCACCGCCGTGATCGCGCGGAACTGGGCGGAGATTCGTCAGCGTCCGTGGGCGCAGGTGGCCGAGCGGGCCATGACCCCGATCGGGATCGGTCTCACGGCGGCGGGCGTCTACACGCTCGCGCGCGCGGGAATTCACGGCGCGCCGTCCGTGGTGATCGCCATCCTCGCCGGTCTCGCGCTGTGGACGGGACGGGTGCCCGCCATCGTGCTCGTGCTGGGGGGCGCCGCCGCCGGCTGGCTCGCGGCGCTCTGATCCGCGGTCAGTCGACTCGGGAGATCAGGTCGGCGCTCAGGCCCTTGACGCTCGTCTGGCCGCACAGGGCCATGGTCGTGCGGAGCTCGCGACGGAGGATCCCCAGCGCGCACGCGACGCCGGCGGCGCCGTCGGCGGCCAGGCCCCACAGCGCGGCGCGGCCCGTCGCCACCACGGTGGCGCCGAGGGCGAGGCCCTTGAGCACGGCCGTGCCGCGGTTGAAGCCGCCGTCGATCACGATGGGGGCGGCCCCCGCCACCGCGTCGGCGATCGCGGGCAGGGCGTCGATCGTTCCCTGGGTATGGTCGAGCTGGCGGCCCCCGTGGTTCGACACCCAGATCAGCTCCACACCCGCCTCGACGGCGCGCTTGGCGTCGCGCGCGGTCATGATGCCCTTGATGCCGATGGGCAGCCGCGTCGTCTTCTTGAGCCACGCCACGTCGTCCCAGGTCAGGCGCTCGGGATAGCTCCCGTCGGGCCCGCGTGGGTTGGGGGCGTGCGCCATCGCCTCCCGCGGATTGAAGCGGTGGACGATGTCGCGCTCGCGGCGGCCATACACCTGCACGTCGACCGTCAGCACCACCGCGTGATAGCCGGAGGCCTCGACCCGTGCCATGAGGTCGGCGACCCACGCACGGTCGCCGTGATGGTAGAGCTGGAACATCTTGGGCCCCGCCCCCGCCTTGGCCACGTCTTCCACCGACCAGCCCGCCGCGCCCGAGAGGAACTGCAGCGTGTCGCCCTGGGCGGCGCCGCGGGCCATCTCGAGATCGCCCTGGGGATGGAAGAGGATGAGACCGCCCATGGGCGCCACGGCCACGGGCCAGGACATGGGCACGCCGAGGAGCCGCGTGGACAGGTCGATCTCGCGAATGTCGACGAGAATGTCCTGGCGGATGGCCAGGCGATCGAGGGCGCGGCGATTCCGCTTGCGCGTCATCTCGGTCTCGGCGGCGCCGTCGCCGAAGTTCCACGCGTCGCGGGGCAGGACCTTCTTCGCGTGCTGCCGGATCTCTGGAAGGGTGACGAATTTGTCGGCCATGGGTCCGTACAATACTGCGGCGCGGCGCCGCAGGTCAAACACGCATTTCGTGGCGAGACAGATTGTCCCCGTACCATTTGACAGCGTGAAAACGCGAGCCTACAGTGGCACACCAACTTCCATCCAGAGGAGGCCACGTCCATGATGTACGAGCTTCGCACCTACCACGCCATGCCCGGCCGGCTCCCTGATCTCAACAAGCGATTCGCTGAGATCACCCTGGACTTCTTCAAGAAGCACGGCATCGACGTCGTCGGCTTCTGGACCAACGAGCTGGGCGGCTCCTCCGACCAGCTGATCTATATGCTGGCCTACGAGAGCCTCGCGGACCGCGAGAAGAAGTGGCACGCGTTCTTCACCGACAAGGAGCGCCTCGCCAAGTTCGCGGAGACGGAGAAGAACGGGCCCCTGGTGGCCAGGCTCACCGCGCAGATGCTCCGGCCCACGCCCTATTCGCCGATGAAATAGCCGCCGTGCGTGCGCGCCCTGTGGCCGTCGCCGCGCTCCTCATGGCCGGGCTCGCGGTGGTCGCCTGCCAGCGCGAGCAGAAGGCCATCGAGCAGGATCTGCCCGCGGCGCGGGCGACCAAGGCGCGCGCCGACGCCCAGCAGATCGCGGGAGCGGTGCGTATGTACCAGACCACGTTTGGCGCGCTGCCCGGCTCGCTCGAGCAGCTGACCCTGGCCCAGACCGTGAACGGCGTCGCCGGGGGACCATTTCTCGCCCGCATCCCCGCGCCGCCCACGGGGTGGGCGCCCTACGCGTACGCCAGGCAGGACGAGACGAATTTCACCGTCACCTCCTCGGGCGGCGGCGTCACCGTGAGCGCGCCGTGACGATGGAAGGCGCCGCTCGACCGCGCCTGCCTCTGCTGTCGCCGGAGAGTCTCGATCCGGAGCTGCACCTCATGCTGGATCGCTGGCAGGCCGAGGGCGGCGATCCGAACTTCATCCTCACCCTCGCGCGCTTGCCCGAGACCCTCAAGCGCTTCGTTGCCTTCTACTCTCCGCTCGTCCGCAAAGGCCTGGTGGAGCATCGCACTAAGGAGCTGGCGCGGCTGCGCCTGGCCCAGCTCAACGATTGCGCCTACTGAATGGCCACGCGCTACGCCTTGGGAAGGCGCGAGGGCATCACCGAGGAGCTGGTGGCGGCCCTCGCCGACTACGAGCGCGGGCCCTTCTCCGCGCGCGAGAAGGCGGCGCTCCGCTATGCCGATCGCCTGTTCTTCGACCACCACCGGGTGGACGACGCCCTTTGGGAAGAGCTCGGCGACCTCTTCAGCGAGGAGGAGCGCCTGGAGCTGACCTGGGTACTTTCGGAGTTCATCGGCCTGGGCAAGGTGATGTACGTCCTCGGCGTGCAGTACGGCGGCCATGCCCATGTCTGAGCGTGGGCTCGAACCCACGGGAGCGCCTCCCATGAGCGCAGTGAAAGATCTCGACACGCCCGCCGTGACCATCCGCCTCGACATCATGGAAGACAACATCCGGCGGGTGCAGGCGCATCTCGCCAGGCACGGCATCGGCAATCGCCCGCACATCAAGACGCACAAGATCCCCGCCATCGGAAAGCTGCAGATGCAGGCGGGGGCCATGGGCATCACGTGCCAGAAGATCGGAGAGGTCGAGGTCTTCGTGGACGCGGGCGTGGCCGACGACATCCTGCTCACCTTCAACATCCTGGGCCAGGCCAAGACGGAGCGCCTGATGGCCCTGTGCCGGCGGGCCCCGGGGCTCGCGGTGGTCCTCGACAACGAGGTGGTGGCGCGCGGGCTCAGCGAAGCGGGGGCGCGCCACGGCGTCGACGTCCGGTTTCTCGTCGAGTGCGACACGGGGTTCGGTCGCACCGGCGTGCAGACGCCCGCGGCCGTCTTCGATCTGGCCCGCCTCGCCGCGCGGCTCCCCCGCATGCAGTTCCGGGGTCTCATGACCTTTCCCAATCGCGAGCCGACCACGCGGGAGTTCTTCGAGCGCGCCCTCGCGCTCTTCAAGGGGGCGGGGATGCCCGTGCCCGTGGTCTCGGGCGGGGGAACGCCGGCGCTCTTCACCGCGCAGAATATTCCCATGCTGACGGAGCATCGCGCCGGCACCTGCGTGTTCAACGACGTCATGGTCGTCTCTTCCGGCACCGCGACCTGGGACAACTGCGCCATGCGGGTGCGCGCGACGGTGGTGAGCCGGCCCACGGACGGCCGCGCCATCCTGGATTGCGGGACCAAGGTGTTGACCTCCGACCAGTACGGGCAGAAAGGCTTCGGCCGCGTCCTGGAATACCCCGAGGCTGTCGTGGGCAATCTCTCCGAGGAGCACGGCATCGTGGACCTCTCCGCCTGCGCGGAGCGGCCCCAGGTGGGGGAGATCGTCCACGTGGTGCCCAATCACTGCTGCGTGGTCAGCAACATGGTGGACGAGCTCTACGGCGTGCGCGGCGAGAAGGTGGAAGTGGTCTGGCCCGTGGCCGCCCGCGGCCGCGTCCGCTAGGGGTCTGTTCGAATGACTCACGTGCCGCCGCGCACAAGAATGTTCCGCTTCGAGCGCCGGCTTTGCCGGCGCCATCTCTTCGGGGGGAGGCTTCGGAAGGGGGGCAGAGCCCCCCTCCGAGCTTCCTAGGACGCGACTCGTGCCCGAGCGTGGGGCGGATCTGGTCGTCGAGGCGCTGGTCGCCGCCGGCGTGCGTCGACTCTTCTCCTTGTCGGGCAATCAGATCCTGTCCCTCTACGACGCCACCGTCGGCTCCGGGATCCGCATCATCCACACGCGCCACGAGGCGGCCGCCGTGCACATGGCCGACGCCTGGGGCCGGCTGACCGAGGAGCCGGGCGTGGCCCTCGTGACCGCGGGGCCCGGGCACCTGAACGCGCTGTCCGCGCTCTATGGCGCGCTCATGTCCGAATCGCCGGTGGTGCTTCTGAGCGGGGCGTCGCCGCTGGGCCAGGCGGGGTGCGGCGCCTTTCAGGAGATGGACCAGGCTGCGGCGGCCGCCCCCGTCGCCAAGGCCGCCTGGACGGCCAGCAAGGCGGAGCGACTCAGCGAAGACATCGCCATCGCGCTCGATCTCGCGAAGAGCGGTCGGCCCGGGCCCGTGCACGTGAGCCTGCCCGGCGATCTCCTCGAGCACGAGGTGGAAGGAAGCCAGGATCGGCTTCCTGCGATCCATCGCCCGCCCATCCCGGTCGCGAATGCCGATCTGCGGCGCCTCCTCGAGCTCCTCGAAGCCTCGCGGCATCCCCTCATCCTGACCGGGTCGGCCATGTCACGCCCGGCGCGCGCCGAGAGCGTCGAGCGCCTCTCCTCGGCGACGGGGATCCCCGCCCTCGCAATGGAGAGCCCGCGCGGGGTGAACGACCCGTGGCTTCACATGGCGGCGACCTATCTGGAACGGGCGGATTTCGTCCTGCTCCTGGGCAAGCGGCTCGACTTCGCGGTGCGCTTCGGGGCGCCGCCCGCCTTCACCTCTGCCTGTCGGTTCGTGCAGGCGGACTGGGATGCCGAGGCGCTCGACGGCAGCGGCCGCGTCACGCTGGGGATGGTGACGGATCCGGCCCTGCTCGCGGAGCGGCTGGCGGACTCGTGCGGCGCCATGAGCGGACGGTGGCGGGCCTGGGGCGAGCTGATGGCGGCGGCGCGCCGGCTCGTGCCCGACGAGTGGCACACGCTCCGCCGAAAGCCCGGCGCGCCCATTCATCCGCTCCGCGTGAGCGCGGCGCTCCAGCCATGGCTCGATCGCGGCGCCATCCTGGTCGCCGACGGCGGCGAGTTCGGCCAGTGGATCCAGGCGGGCTGCGAGGCGGACACCCGGCTCATCAATGGCCCCGCGGGCTCGATCGGCAGCGCCTTGCCCATGGCCCTCGGCGCCCGCCTCGCCCACCCGGAGCGCACGGTGATCGCCGCGCTCGGTGACGGCACCTTCGGCTTCCACGGCTTCGAGCTCGACACCGCCCTCCGCTACGACTTGCCCGTGGTCGCCATCGTGGGCAACGACGCGCGCTGGAATGCCGAGCACCAGCTGCAGCGACAGCAGTATGGCGCCGATCGCGCGGTGGGCTGCGAGCTACTCCCTTCGCGCTACGACAAGCTCGCCGCCGCCCTGGGCGGGCATGGGGAATACGTCGAGCAACCGGAGGACCTCGAGCCCGCCATCGAGCGCGCGGTCCGCTCCGGCCTACCCGCCTGCGTCAACGTGATGATCGACGGGCTCGCCGCGCCGACGTACCGCCACGCCTCCCCGTCGCACTGAGAAGGCGCGTCAGGAGCTGCGGGCGAACTTCTCGGCGAGAAGCGTCAGGTCCTTCGGGCCGACGTCGGAGACGAGGGCATAGCCGAGCTCGCCGTCCCGCCAGAGCATGACGTTGAAGCCTCGTGACGACGCGCGGTAGACCTCGAGCCGACCCACGCGCTCGAGCCCGCGGCGCGGCCAGGGCAGGCCCTCGGCCTTGACGACGAAGACGGAGACGGAGTGCAGCCGCCGGCCATAGACGAGGGTCGCGGCCTTGCGGTCGAGGAAATAGCCCACGGCGCCGCCCCGCAGGGGAAAGTCGGCGTCGCCCGCGAAGCGCGCGCCGGGAGCGAAGTCGAGACGGCCCGAGAACCAGGGGATGACCTGGTGGATGCCGCTGCTCTCGATCTCGAGCGGCCGCTGGCTCTGGAGGAGGCGGACGTGATCGTTGACCGCCTCCGTGACCATCGCGCTCCTTCCCGCGTCCGGCGGCCCGAGCACGCTCTGCCAGGCGAGCGGTGCCAGCACCAGCACCATCATGGCAGCGACGGCGAGGGCCGCCCACTTCTTCGGCCACGGTCGGCGCGTGGCGGAGGGTGAGGCCTCGGCGGGCCACTGGGCGCTGAGCCGGCGCTTGAAGGCGAGGGGAGCGGGGTACTGGGGAAGCCGGCGCTCGAGCGCCAAGGTGAGCTCGTGCTCGAGACGATCCTCGTGGGCGCAGCTCGGGCAGCCGTCGAGGTGGGCGCGCACCTGGCCATGGGCCTCCGAGGCAAGCCGTCCCTGCTGATAGTCGAGGAGCACTTCGCGGATGTCGCCGCAGTCCATGCGCCTCAGGTCTCCCAGTCCCGCAGGGCCTGGCGGAGAGCAGCGCGCGCGCGCGACAGCCGTGACTTGACCGTGCCCACCGCGCACCCCAGCACCTGCGCGGTCTCCGCTTCCGTCAACCCTTCCAGGTCGAGCAGGATCACCGTGCGACCGTCCTCCGAGAGCCCCATGAGCGCGCGCTCGATGTCCTCGGCGGCCGCTTTCCGGAGCCGGTCGAGCTCGATGCTGTCACGCTGGCGGCCGATGTCCTCGGGTACGGGCAGTGACGGGCTGACCGTGTCGAGCCCGCCCGTGACAGGATTGTGACGCTCGCGTCGATAGCGGCTCACGAACGTGTTGCGCAGGATGCGGAAGAGCCAGGCCTTGAGATTGGTCCCGGGCGTGAACTGCGCGGCGGCGTTGAGCGCCCGCGTATAGGTCTCCTGGACGAGATCCTCGGCATCGCTCTCGTTTCTCGTGAGATAGCGCGCCAGATTGTAAAGACCATCGGCATAGGCCAGCGCCTCCCGGCCCATGGCTCCCGACGGCTCTCCTTCGCCCCGGCCCTGCATGGTCCTCACCATACGCTTAACGCAGAGGCCACGGAACCGTTCCGTCGCGCCTTCGATGGAACGAATGACCGCCCGCGGCGTTAGCGCAGTCAGGGGCGCGACGCGCTCATTCAAAGGAGGAAGCGATGAGGCGACTGGCGGCGGGCGTGGTGGCGGTAGTGCTGGTGGCGTGGCTGGCCGGATCCGCGGCGGCCGCGGGACCCAAGGCCTACGTGGGTCTGTTCAAGGACGACGCGGTGGCCGTGATCGATACGAGCCAGAACCGGGTGGTGGCGACCATCCCGGTGCCCAAGGGCCCGCACGGCCTCGTGGTCACGCCCGACGGGCGCAAGGCCTACGTCAGCAGCGACGGCGCCTCGGCGGTGAGCGTGATCGACACGGCGAGCGACAAGATCGTGGCCACCATCGATGTCGGCGCGAACCCTCATGGCCTCGCCATGTCGAGCGACGGACGCAAGCTGCTTGTCTGCGCGTTCGGCACGAATCGCGCGCTCGTCGTCGACACGGCCACGGACAAGGTGACGGGCGAGATCGCGGTGCCGCAGGTCCACAACGGCGCCCTCTCGCCCGACGGGAGCCGCGCCTATGTCGCCTCGCAGAAGCAGGGCGAGGCCGCCCTCGTCATCCTCGACCTCAAGACCATGACGCGCGCCAGCGCGGTGCCCCTCGACAAGACACCGCGCGCGGTCGACGCCTCCCCCGACGGCAAGCGCGTCTATTTCACCCTGGCCGGTGTCAACGCCATCCAGGTTCTCGACACCGCGACGAACCAGATCGTGGCCCAGATCGGCGTAGGCGCCTCGCCCCACCAGGCGCCGCCCACGTCTGACGGTCGCTGGGCCCTCGTGCCGGCCCAGGGACCGGGCGAGCTCGACATCGTCGACATGACGACGAATAGCCTGGCCGCCGCCGTACCGATCGGGAAGATTCCTCACTGGATCGCCATCGCCTCCGACGGTCGCACCGCATGGGTGACCAACGAAGGCTCCAACGAGGTCTCCGTCGTGGACCTGGGGAAGCGGACGGTGACCGCGACCATTGCCGTGGGCAATGCCCCGCGGAAGATCGCCGTCCAGCCCATGGGAGCGCCCCGATCGGCCGTGCCCGCGGGAGCGGCAACGGTGGCGGCGTCGCAGAAGAGCGCGAAGTCGGTGACCATCGCCGGGGTTCTGTACCACGACCACGGCAGCCGGGACATCTCGGGCCAGCGCGTGGTGAAGATGGAGGCGGACGACTACTACTTCGGGCCCACCTTCCTTCGCGGCAAGCCGGGGCAGCGCGTGCGTCTCCGCGTGGAGAACGAGTCGGGGACACTCCACAACATCACGATCGCCGATCAGCAGATCGACCGCGACATCCTGCCCAAGAAGACCATCGAGGTGGACGTGACGGTGCCGCCTTCCGGCGTCGTCACCTTCACGTGCAAGTTCCACGGCCCCCTCGGCATGAACGGAATAATGAGTGTAGACAAGGGGTTGTAGAGCAAGCTCCGGAGCCAGGATTGAAAGGTCACGGAAAAGGTCACGGTTCACGATCCCGTCGGTGATGCACAGGAGCTTACGAAAGGATCGGAGGAAAGGCAGCAATCGAAAAGGCAACACCCGCATGAACGTCTCGCGTTTATGCTCGGTCGGCACGTTCCCGAAGACTTCAGCGAGATCCTCCTCCTGTCCGGAAACGGCTACGGGATAGGAGCGTTCAAGCTCCTGCGGGGACTGTACGAGCGCGTGGTCACGATGACGTACCTGCTCCAGCATCCTGAGAAGGCCGAAGACTTCGCCGACTGGCACCTCATCGAGAAACAGAAATTGGTGAATCACTTGCTGGGGGGACGGCGACGACCCGGCCAAGTATTTCACGAGCGGAGAACTGACCGAGATTCGCGACGCGGCGGGGCGGATCAAGGAACGGGTCCCGAAGGGGCAGCGTTCGTGGACTGACCTGGATCTCAAAAGCATGGCACGCTCCGTCGGATTAGACGCGTACTACACGATCTTCTATTACTGGCCGACGCTCCACAGTCACCCTACGGCTATCGGGCTGACGGCGCGGATGCAACTGACCACTGACGGGGTTTCGTTCAAGGTCGGGCCCCAGCGGAACGACGCAGACCATGCGCTGATGGGAGCGCACTGCTGCCTGCTGCTCGCTCTCGACGCGCACGTTCGCCACTTCGGGCTCGCCCTAGATCTTGTGCACCAAGTGGAAGACTACAAAACATACTGGGATAGGCCAGGGTCGTAGTCGGAGTGCGTGTGCCGCGTGGGCCGAAGGGGAAGTGAAAACACCACGAGCGCCGAGGGGGAATCGACGCCCGTGGGTGACACCGCCCTGTCGATACTGCGCTACGTGCGGCGGTGTCGTCTCCATGCGGTGCCCGTTAGTCCCACGAGCCCAACAGCGAGCAGTACCAGCGTGGCGGGCGCCGGGACCTGTGCGAGGAGCGCGTTGCTGATGATCAGCTGCCCCGCCGAGGTTGGATGGATGCCATCCCAGAAGAGGAATTTTGACGGATCACACGTAACGAACTGGGCGCAGGCGTTCGTGACGTCAGTCAGACCGAAGGCGCCGGGGCTCGCCAACGTCGGGATCGCTGGCGATCGCACCGAGGAGCGCGGCATTCATCGAGGCGGCGATCAGCGTTCCCAGCGCCGCGGCCGAGGCACCCGCGGCCCGGACCGCCGGCGTATCACCAATGTCCGGCACATCCCACACCACGATCTTTCTCGCGCCCGCCACCTCCAACTCGGCGTCGATGGTGGCGATGTTTCCCGCGTACGTGAGGGCGGCGGATTGGATGATCCCCCCGATGCAGGTAAGGTTGCCGCCGCAGCCGGCCGCGGCGACGAGGGCGTCACGCGCATTGTTCCCACCGCCGGCCACCACGTAGAGCGCATTGCTTGGCGCGACATTTGCGCGCTGGAGGAGAAAGAACGCGACTTGGGTCTCGAGGCTTGGAGGGAAGGGGCTGAGCAAGCCGCCCGGCAAGGGAGTGGGCGTGAGTGGGCCCGTCCGCGCCCCGCCGAAGGCGTAGTCCGTTCCCCCCAGGAGCGAGGCGTTCGCGGTGAGCCCGAGCGCCGGTGCGAAGCTTTGCGCCCACACCAGCCCATTGGTGTAGTGCCCCGACGCATAGGGGAAAGTGGGGATGAAACTGTTTCCGGAGATTGGGACCGGGGTCACGTTGGGCGCCAGGACGGCGGCGTTGTTCCCTGAGTCCGAAAGGCTATCTCCGAAGATGAAGAGGTTGGAATACCCGGCATAGGCGGCGGACGATGGGGCGAGAGAGACGAGCAAAAATAGCCAACCTAGAAGCGATCGTTTCATAGGCTTTCCCCGTTCCTCACCCCGAGATGGTTGGATGGCAACAGCCCAAATTCGATCACACACTCCCGGCCGAAGTCGGTAGCCACTCGAGCCGCCCGATGCGCAGGAGGATGGGCCGGGAGAGAGTCGCTGTCAAGTGACCTTCGGCCACCTGTGGCGTGAGCTGCTGAGACTGGCCGAGGCAGCGAGGTTCGACTAGGATGCTCTCGCCATGGAACGCGCAGGCATGGCCGAGGTGCGCCAGCACATCCCGTGGCTGCTTGCCTGAGCAGAGCCGCATTCGACGGGCGGGGTCGTTCAACTAAGGGAGGATCACGCGATGGAACGGCGCACCTTCATGACGCTGGTCTCGAGCGGCCTCCTTGCCGCGCCGCTCGCCGCTGAGGCACAGCAGCCGGGGAAGATATCGCGGGTGGGCATCCTGGTTAGCGCGAACCCGCGAGTCTACGATGGCTTCGCCGATGAGTTACGCAAGTTCGGTTACGTCGACGGTCAGAACCTCGCCTTGGAGTTTCGCAACGCCGAGGGAAACGTCGAGCGGCTCCCGACCCTTGCCGTTGAGCTGGCCCGCTTAGGGGTGGACGTCATCCTCGCCGGCGGCACTGAAGCGTCGCTTCGGGCAGCTCGGCAGGCCACGACTACGATCCCCGTTGTCATGGTCGCCATCGACTACGACCCCCTGGCGCTGGGGTACATAGCTAGTCTTGCGCGCCCGGGCGGGAATGTCACTGGAGTGTTCCTCCAGCAGCTCGAGCTGACCGCCAAGCGAATGGACCTTCTCAAGGCGACTTTGCCGAAGCTGACACGGGTGGCCATTCTGTGGGACGCCTCCGCCACGGACCAGTTCAACGCTGCGGACGCTGCGTCACGATCCCTGGGCATCCGGGTCCAACCACTTGAGCTCCGAAGTCCCCCTTACGATTTTCGTGGCGCCTTCGCCACGGCCGTGAAGGATCGCGCCGACGCCCTCTTCGTCGTCACGAGCGCGATCCTCTTCCGCGAGCGCGTGCAGATCGCCCAGCTCGCTGTGAAGAACCGGTTGCCCGTAGTGTTCGCGCTCCGAGAGTTCGCCGAGGCGGGCGGCCTGATGAGCTATGGGACCAACCTCCCCGAGATGTTCCGTCGTGCCGCCGCCTACGTGGACAAGATTCTCAAGGGCGCGAAGCCAGCCGACCTCCCCGTCGAGCAGCCGACCACGTACCAGCTTGTGCTCAACCTCAAGACCGCCAAGGCGCTCGGGCTGACGATCCCACCGTCGCTGCTGGTGAGAGCGGACGAAGTGATCCAATGATGGACCGGCGCACCTTCATCACTGGCATAGCTGGCGGAATCCTCGCCACGCCGCTCGCCGCGGAGGGGCAGCAGGCGGTGAAGGTTTATCGAATCGGGCTATTCCACATAGGGCTCGACCATGTCCCTCCGGCTCTATACGGATTGCGAGAAGGCTTGAAGGAGCTGGGGTATGAGGAGGGCAAGAATCTGCGCTGGGACTTCCGTAACCTACCCGATGAAAATGCCGCTCAGGCGACCGCGCGGGAGTTCGTTCGTGAAAAGGTGGACGTGATCGTGGCGTTCGAGAATGAAGCCGTCCGGGCCGCAAAGGCAGCAACGGCGGGAATTCCCATCCTATTTCTCCACGTCCTCACCGACCCAGTCGGTGAGGGGTTCGTGCAGAGCCTCGCTCATCCCGGCGGAAACATTACGGGCATCTTTGGCGATGTCCCGGCAAAGCGAGTGGAGTTCCTGACAGAGCTCATTCCCCACCTCGTTCGGCTCCTGCTCTTATTTGATCCCACCGATCACACATCGCTCCAAGAGTTGACCGCCGTACGAGCCGCGGCCACGGCGCGAAAGCTTCAATTGGTCGAACGAGCCGTGGTGACGCAAGCCGACATTGAACGAGTCTTCACCTTGGCGAGCCGCGAGAACGTCCAAGCGGTCGTGGTCGTTTCTGGCCTCGTCACGAAATTCCCGGCGCTCGTGATCCGTCTCGCGGCCGAACGGCACCTCGCGATCCCCGGTCATCGAAGGGAGTGGACAGAGCAGGGTGCACTATTTTCCTACGGGGCAAACTATTTCTCGGTCGGCCGGACCGATGGGGCGCGGCTGGTAGACAGGATTCTCAAGGGAACGAAGCCGGCCGCCCTCCCCGTCGAACAGATTGCGCGGCTAGAATTGGTCATTAACCTCAAGACCGCGAAGGCGCTTGGCCTCACGATCCCGCCATCACTCTTGTCGCGGGCGGATGAGGTCATCCAGTAGGCGATGACCTGGCTCAATATCGAGGACGCGAGTGAGCTGACGGGAAAGTGACATGAACGCCTGGCTCCGGCGCTACTTCGCGGTCGTTGGGATCATCGCCGTCTTGAGCCGCGTGGCGGGGACGCAACCTTCTCGGACCGAGATGGCATTGTGGACAGTCAGCTTGGTGATAGTTGGGTTTGCCGTGTACCGCTGGCTCGGTGAGCCCAGCCGTCCAAGGCCCTCTCCGCGCCCGCCGTACTCCTCGCCTATGAGCGAGTACCTTCCTCCGTCCAAGGTGCGGCGTTCCTGGTGACGTAGGGACCCGCCACGAAAAACTAGACCGTTTCGAGCCGTGCCACTGGTGACCCTCGCACGGATGTGTTCCTCCGAGTTCCGGGGGCTCGCACGGGAGTCTTCTGGCGAGTGGAAGGCTTCCAACGTGGAAGGGGGCGGCCTTCAATTTTGGGCTGTACCCCCCTCGAAATCGTCCAGGAAGGTCACGCCAAAGGTCACAGTTGAATCCTGGATACTGACAGAGAGCTACGGAGACGTGCGGTGCAAGTGCTTGAGTGCTTAGTCTAGGTACGCGACTTGCCTGATGCCTTGGTCTTCCACGTGCAAGTTTCACGGCCCCCTCGGCATGAATGGCCAACTCGCCACCGCGGACCCCAAGACCGGAGCCTCCCGCTAGCATGCGTGCCGGCAGTGCGGCGGGAGGGGGCGAGGGCATCCTCCGCGGACCACGCTGACTCGCTACCCGCTCGAGCACTCTGAACGGGCCACGAGATTCTGGTTTTACGCTTCGGCGGCGCGCAGAAGATACGGGTCCACGGGGGATGCCCTCGCCCCCTCCCGCCGCCTCGCGGTGCTCCAAGAGTAGTTGCGCGAGCTTGTCGACGCATTGTGAGGGCGGGGCTGAGGGGTGCCCGGCGGCGGGTTGCCGGCGGGAGCGAATCCGACGAGCCGTAGCGCGCCCCGAAGCGCAGGGCGCCTCCGCCGCGCGAGTCGGCCCTGCGAAGCAGGGGCGGCGAGCGACCCCCGTCTCGGGGGATGGGGGGCCAGGCGGAGGCGCCCGAGCGAGGAGGCGCGCGAGGCGAGGAGGTTGAGCGGACGCCGGCAACCCGCCGCCGGGCACCCCTCAGCCCCGCCCGCTGGAAGCTCGCGGGAATCGTCGACGACTACAGCGAAATGCGGCGGCGGGACATGGCGCGGTCCCATTTCGTGGCGTAGGCGTCGTCGAAGATGATACCCGCCTCGGCGGCGGCGATGAACCAAGCGCCGCCCTTGATCTCCGTCTCGAGTTGGTCCGGCGCCCAGCCCGCGTAGCCGAGCGTGAAGACCGACCGCTTGGGCCCGCGCCCGGCGGCCATGGCCTGCAGAATATCCGGATGAAAGGTGACGGCGACCTCGCTGCCCACGCGGAAGGTGTCCGAGGCGGCATACTCGGGACTGTGCAGCACGAAGATCCGCGTGGGCTCGACGGGGCCGCCCACGTGCAGGCGCACGGAGCCCGCGGCGCCTTTCGGGTCCATGCCCGCCTGCTCGAGGAGCGTGGCGAGCGGCGCGTCCGCGAGCGGACGATTGAGCACGAGACCCATGGCGCCCTTGGCGTCGTGGCGGATCATGAAGATCACCGTGCGGATGAAGCGTGGATCCTTCAGGTCGTCGGTGGCGATCAGGAGCTGACCGGTGAGATAGGCGCCCTGCGCGCGCACCGCGGACAGCGGGGCGGGCGCCGCGGCCAGCATGAGGGCCCCGGCGAGGACGCCGGCGGCGAGCCAGAGTGACCGGGCGCGTGGCGGAGCGAGCATCCGGGGCACAGTATAGACGATGCGAGGCCACGCGTCTTTTCGCGGCCTCTGCGAGGCTGGGCTTGGCAAAGCGCGGCGCGTATAATCCAGCCTCCGAGAGGAGCGACCCGCATGGCCGGCGAGACGACACTGACGTCCGACACGATCGAGGTGCGCGAGAGCCACCGCTTCGACGTCGCCGCCCTCGAGCGTTATCTGTCCCCGCGCATTCCCGGGTTCGCCGGGCCGGTGACGGTGCGCCAGTTCCAGGGCGGGCAGTCGAACCCCACGTATTACCTAGCGACCCGCGACCGCGAGTACGTGCTCCGGCGCAAGCCGCCGGGCAAGCTCCTGCCCTCCGCGCACGCCGTCGACCGCGAGTATCGAATCCTCACGGCGCTCGGGCGGACGGATGTGCCGGTGCCGAAGACCTATATCCTCTGCGAGGATCCCGAGGTGATTGGCACGCCCTTCTATGTCATGGACTGGGTGCGCGGGCGCATCATGGTGGATCCGCTCTTGCCCGGACTGACGCCGCCCGAGCGGACGGCCATCTATGACTCGATGAACGACGTGCTCGCGCGGCTGCACCGAGTGGACTGGCAGGCGCTCGGGCTGGCGGATTTCGGGCGGCCGGGCAACTACTTCGCGCGACAGTTCCATCGCTGGAGCCAGCAGTATCGCGCCTCCGAGACAGAGCGCATCGAGGCGATGGAGCGGTTCATGGAGTGGCTACCCGGCCACATTCCGTCAGACGACTTGACCACCATCGTCCACGGCGATTTCCGGCTGGGCAACGTCATCATCCACCCGTTGGAGCCTCGTGTCGTCGCCGTGCTCGACTGGGAGATCTCGACGCTTGGCCACCCGCTGGCCGATCTCGCCTACAACGCCATGGCCTATCACCTCGAGCCCGACATCCTGGGCGGCGTCCTCGGGCACGATCTCAAGGCCCTCGGCATCCCCACGGAAGAGGAGTATCTCGCCGCGTATTGTCGCCGCACGGGCCGCGACGATATTCCCGACTGGAGCTTCCACGTCGCCTTCTCGATGTTCCGCCTGGCCGCCATCGCGCAGGGCATCATGGGGCGCGTGATCGCGGGGACGGCCAACGACGCCAATGCCCGCGCCCGCGGCGAGCGCGCGCGCCCGATGGCCGAGGCGGGCTGGCGCCTGGTCGAGCAGCGCGCCGGGTGATCAATTGCGCTATGCTGGCGCGCCAGGAGGGCCCACGATGATCGAGCAACGACCATTCGGACGGACCGGTCACCACAGCACGGTGACGCTCTTCGGGGCGGCGGCGCTGGCCCAGGCCAGTCAGGCCGACGCGAACCGCGCGCTCGAGGTGCTGCTCCGCCACGGCGTCAACCACATCGACACGGCGGCGCGGTACGGAGACTCCGAGCTTCGCATCGGCCCCTGGATGGCCCGTCACCGCAAGGACTTCTTCCTCGCCACCAAGACGGGCTCGCGCACCGCCACTGAGGCCCGCGCGGACATCCACCGCTCGCTCGGCCATGGGACCAGGCGGCGCCCTCGAGGCGGCGGTGGAGGCGCGCGAGCAGGGGCTCGTCCGCTTCATCGGCGTCACCGGGCACGGCTGGACGATCGCCGCCATGCATCGGCGCAGCCTGGCGCGCTTCGACTTCGACTCCGTGCTCTTGCCCTTCAATTTCTTCTTCGCGCAGAACGAGCGCTACCGGCGGAGCTTCGAGGAGGTGCTGACGATCTGCCGGGAGCGGAACGTGGCCGTGCAGATCATCAAGTCGATCGCGCGCGGCCCGTGGGCGACCGCGGACCGGACGCACACGACGTGGTACCAACCGCTGGAGGCCCAGGCGGACATCGACCGAGCCATGCACTGGATCCTCGGCCTGCCGGACATCTTCGTCAACACCGCCGGTGACCTCGCGCTCCTCCCGAAGATCCTGGACGCGACAAGCCGCTTCGAGCGTCCGACGCCAGAGGCGGACATGGCCGCCATGCTCGGCTCGACCAAGATGACCTCGCTGTTCGGGCTCCCCGCGTGACGAGACGGGGAAGACAGCCCACGCGTGTTCTGATCGCGACCGTGGTGCTCGCCCTGGCGGCCGTGCTCGGCGCCACGGGGGAGGCGTCCGCCCAGGGGCCCGTGCGCATCGGCTTCATCTCGCCGCTGTCCGGCGCCATCGCTCAGGCCGGCAAGGACATGTACAGCGGCTGCGAGCTCTACTGGGAGGAGACGGGCTGGCAGCTCGCCGGTCGCAAGCTCGAGGTCATCCTGGAAGACAACGAAGGCGTGCCCGCTACCGCGGTGACCAAGGCCCGCAAGCTGGTGGAGTCGGATCGGGTCCACATGCTGGCGGGCGTGATCCTCTCCAACGTCGCCTATGCGCTCGTGCCCTACATCGAGGCCCAGGGCATCCCGACCATCTACCCGATCAACTCCGCCGACGACCTGACCCAGCGCAAGCGCCCCAAGTGGCTCATCCGCACCGGCTTCTCGGCGGGGGGCAACATGCATCCCTTCGGCGAGTACGCGGCCCGGGTGCTCGGCTACAAGAAGATCGCCATCGTCTCGCTCGACTACGCCTTCGGCTGGGAGATCGCGGGAGGCTTTCACAAGACCTTCGAGGACAACGGCGGCCAGATCATCCAGAAGGTGTGGATCCCCCTCAACGTGCAGGACTACGCGCCCTACCTCGCCCAGATCCGGAAGGACGCGGATGCCGTGTTCGTGCTCGCCCTCGGACGGTGGAGCCTGCTCTTCGCCAAGCAGTGGGCCACGAGCGGGCTCAAGGATCGGATCCCGCTCATCGCGGGCGGCACCTACACGGACGAGCACGTCCTGCCCGAGCTGGGCGACGAGTCCATCGGCGTGATCAGCGCGCATCACTACTCGGCCGCCCTCGACACGCCGGCGAACCGGCGCTTCCGCGCCGCCTTCGAGAAGAAGAACAATCGCCTGCCGTCCTTCTACTCGGAGAACTGCTACACGGGCGCGCGCGTGGTGGCGGAGGCGGCCAAGGCGGTGGGCGGCCGTCTCGAGGACCGCGCGGCGTTCATGGCCGCCCTCCGCGCCGTCGAGATCGGGGATGCGCCCCGCGGACCGATCAAGATGGATCCCTACGGCAATCCCACCCAGAACATCTACATCCGGAAGGTGGAGCGGGTAGGGGGCAAGCTGCAGAACACCGTCATCTACACCTACCCGGCGGTGAGCCAGTTCTGGAAGTACAGCCCGGAGGAGTTCCTGAAGCAGCCTGTCTACTCGCGGGATTTCCCACCGTGCCGCCATTGCTGAGGCCCCCATGCAGATGCTCGATCCGACCTTCGGCATCATCGTCACGGGGTGGCTCGTGGGGCGCTGGGGCATCCTGCCGCCGAATGCCTCCGATTCACTGATCCAGTTCGCCTACTACATCGCCATGCCGGCGCTGCTCTTCGTCACGGTGGCGAAGGAGCCGCCCGGCGCCCTGATGGATTGGCGCTTCATCGCCAGCTTTGGCGGCGGTTCCGTCATCGTCTTCCTGGCCGTCCTGGCTGTGGCGTGGCGCTTGGGCAAGGGCGATCCGGCCCGCAGCACGATGTGGGCCCTGATGGCGTCGATGACGAACACGGGATTCGTCGCGCTCCCGCTCCTGCATTCAATATTTGGCGCCCGCGCGGTGCTGCCCACGGCCATCGCGACCCTCTTCGTGGCCGTGATCCTGTTTCCTCTCGGCGTGGGTCTCCTCGAGATGCGCGGCACGCCCCAAGTCCTCGGCCGCTCACATGCGATGTCGGGCATGGTCACGCACTCGCTGCGCAATCCCCTCGTCTCGGCGACGCTGCTCGGTCTGGCCTTCGCCGCCTCGGGGCTGACCCTGCCGGGCATGTTCGACGACTATCTCGGCATCTTCGCCGCCGCGCTGGCGCCCTGCGCGCTCTTTGCCATCGGGCTGGGTATCGAGCTCGCGGGTCTGCGCGCTCAGCTCCGTCCCGCGCTCGGCCTTTCCGTCGTCAAGCTGCTGGCCTTGCCGGCTCTGGTCTATGCCCTGGGCCGCTGGCTCGGACTCGATCCGCTCTCCATGATCGCGGCCACGATCTGCGCCGCGGTGCCCACGGCAAAGACCGTCTATATCCTGGCCGCGGAGTACGAGATCGACCGGGAGCTCGTGGCGACGACCGTCACCCTGACCACGGTGGGCTCCATCGTCACACTCTTCGCCTGGCTGACCGCGATGGCGCACGTGCTCCCCGGCGCCTTTCCGCGGTGACCGCGTGCGGCGAGGCTCCGTCTCCCTCCCTTCATCAATTGCCTGGACGCTCGCGATCTGGCAGGATCGGCGCCATGGTCGTCCCCGGCCACCTGACGCTCAACGGGCCCGTCTGATGTTGTCCGGAGGAGCCATGTCGAAGACGACAACCTGCATCATCCTCACGCTGATCCTGTTCGCCCTCGCGATGGGAGGAGCCGCCTTGGCGCCCACGCCTGCGGCGGCCCAGGCGAAGCCCATCGTGTGGAACCTGCCCACGGTGGCGGCGCCGACCTACTACCACACGGTCAACTACAACGCCTGGGCGGCCAGGGTGAAGGAGAAGTCGCAGGGCCGGCTGGAGATCCGCGTGCACCCCGCCTCCTCGCTCTACCCGGGGCCGGAGCTGATCCCCGCCGTCCTCGACGGCCGCTCGGAGATCGGCACCGTGCTCGCCTCGTACCTGACCGACGTGCTCCTCGAGATGGGCCCCCTGGAGCTGCCCTTCATGACGAGCGGCATCGAGGAGCACAAGAAAGCGGCCTTCCAGCTTCGGCCCTTCTACACGGAGATGCTCGCCCGCAAGGGCCTCAAGCTCCTTGCCATCAGCACGTGGCCGTCGCAGCAGATCTTCTCCTCGGTGCCCATCCGCACGGTGGCGGACTGGAAGGGCAAGAAGATCCGCGTCTACGGCGCCGACTCCGCCAACGCCGCGCGCCTGCTGGGGGCGGCGCCTGTCAACATCGCCTTCGGCGAGGTGTATTCCGCCCTCGAGAAGAAGACGGTCGACGGCGCCATGACCTCGGCCACCAACGCCGAGCCCATGAAGTTCTTCGAGGTGGCGAAGTATCTGGACTACTGGTATCTGGCGGGCGCCGCCCAGGAGTGGCTGGTGGCCAACCAGAAGGCGTGGGATGCCCTTCCCAAGGACCTGCAGCAGGTCGTGCTGGACTCGATGAAGGACGTCAATCTCGAGGAGAAGGAATGGCAGGACGCCATGGCCGCCGACGAGAAGGTTCGCAAGCGCCTGCCCGAGCTGGGCATGACCGTCATCGACCCATCCAAGGAAGAGATGGACAAGGCGCGCAAGATCGCCAAGGGCGCCTGGGACATCTGGCTCCAGCGCACGGGCGCCGACGGCAAGCGCGCGCTCGAGCTCGCCCTCAAGGCCCTCGGACGCTGACGCTGACCGAATCGGCAAAATGCGAAGGCTGATTGAATTTCGAGCCGAAACGCTGCCCGTTGTTCGAGCTGAGCGGCGGCCCCGGGCCGTCGCGAGGCGAGGGCTGAATTGATTCCGTGAGCACCGAGTACATCCGCACCCTCTACCAGTACAGCGCGTGGGCGAACGGGCGCATCCTGGACACGGCGGCCGGCCTCGCTCCCGGCCAGCTCACGGAGGGCGCCGGCGCGAGCCATGGCTCCGTGCACGATACCCTCGTGCACACCATGAGCGCCCAGTGGATCTGGCTCCAGCGCTGGAAGGGCGTCTCCCCGCGCGCCATGCTCCGCGCCGGCGATTTTCCTGATCTGGACGCCATACGGACTCACTGGGCCGCGCTTGAGCGGGAGACGCGTGACTTCGTCGAGGGATTGGGTGAAACCCAGCTTGCCCTGGTGCTCAGCTACACGAATGCCAGGGGCCAGGAATGGGCCTATCCCCTCTGGCAGATGCTGATCCATCAGGTCAATCATGCGACCCAGCACCGCAGCGAGGCGGCCCTGCTCCTCACGCAGATGGGCCACTCTCCCGGCGACCTCGATCTGCTCGTGTACATGGACGCCGTGAACGCGCGGAAGGACACGCCGGCTCCGCGAAGCGCCTGATCCGTCCATCTGAGCGTTGCTCGGGGCCGTCAGCCGCCACGAGGATCTGCCCTGCTCGTCTTACCAGGTCGTACCCGCACATTGGACTTGACAGCCCCGCCGTCCTTGGTGAATACTTATGTTCGATCATGAATATAAATTCTATCAGCCTGGTCCGGCGACGGCGCGCGGCGATCCTCGAGCTGGTGCGGGAGCACGCCGTGCGCTCGCAGGAAGAGCTCCAGCAGCTCCTCCGCCGGCGAGGCTTCACCGTCGCCCAGCCGACCCTGTCCCGCGATCTCAAGGACCTGGGACTGGCGCGGACGCCCGCGGGCTATGCCGTCCCGGCGCCGCCGTCCTCGTTCGTGCCGGGGGCGCGCCGGGAGGCGGCCCTCGACCGTGCCCTCGCGCATTCCGTCCTCGCCGCGCAGGCGGCGGGGACCCTCGTGGTCGTCAAGACGCCCCCCGGGGAGGCGCAGCCGGTGGCCCGGGCCGTGGACGAGAGCGGCCTGCCCGGCGTGGTGGGGACGATCGCGGGAGACGACACGGTCTTCATCGCCACGCCGAGCCCGGCCGCCGCCCTCAAGGTCGAGCGCCGGCTCCGTGTCCCGCTGTCCGCCATCCGCCAGACCCGGCGCGCGCACGCCTGAGCGCGCCGACCCACGAGGAGAACGATCCCATGCTCCACGAATGCCGCCCCGCCGAGCTGTCGATCATCACCGACCCGTCGCGGCTCGACCTCGACGTGATCCATGGTTTCCTCTCGCGGTCCTCGTACTGGGCCGCGGGGATTCCGCGCGAGCTGGTGGCCCGCGCCCTCCGCCACTCCACCTGTTTCGGCGCCTTCGATGGAAACGAGCAGGTGGGCTTTGCCCGCGTGATCTCGGACCACGCCACCTTCGCCTATGTCTGCGATGTCTTCGTGCTCGATTCCCATCGGGGCCGCGGCGTGGGCAAGCAGCTCATGGCGGCCATCAAGTCGCATCCCGACCTCCAGGGCCTCCGGCGCTGGGTCCTCTTCACGCGGGACGCCCATGAGCTCTACCGCCGGTTCGGCTTCAGCGAAGCGCGCCATCCCGACCGGCTGATGGAGATCCAGAGCGGTCCATACCCGGCCGCGGCGGCGGGACGAGAGGGAGGACCCGCGGCATGAGCCACGATCTCCGGCGGATCATGAAGGTGGCCGATCGCCCACCCCTCGTCATGGTCGAGGGCAAGGGATCCTGGCTCTGGGACAGCGAGGGCAGGAAGTACCTCGATTTCGTGCAGGGATGGGCCGTGAACTGCCTCGGCCATTCGCCCGACGTCATCCTCGACGCGCTGAACGATCAGGCCCGGCGACTCCTCAACTGTAGCCCCGCGTACTACAACGAGCCCATGGCCAGGCTGGCCACGCTCATCGCGGACAGCACGGGGCTCGACGAGGTCTTCCTGTGCAATAGCGGCGCGGAGGCCAATGAGGGCGCGATCAAGCTGGCCCGGAAGTGGGGAAGCCGGCATCGGGGCGGCGCCTTCGAGATCGTCACCATGGAGCATGGATTCCATGGGCGGACGCTGGCAACCATGGCCGCGTCCGGGAAGCCGGGCTGGGATACCTTGTTCCAGCCAAAGGTGCCCGGCTTCCCGAAAGTGCCTCTGGGCGATCTCGAGGCGGTGCGCAAGGCCGTCACGCCCGAGACCGTGGCCGTCATGCTGGAGCCCATCCAGGGCGAAGCCGGGGTCTTCGTGGCCGCCGACGACTGGCTGCGCGATCTGCGGAAGCTGACGAGCGATCTCGGTATCCTCTTGATCCTCGACGAGATCCAGACGGGGATCGGGCGGACGGGGCGCATGTACGGATACGAGCACGCCGGCATCGAGCCGGACATCGTGACCCTCGGCAAGGGCCTCGGGGGCGGCACCCCCATCGCCGCGCTCGTCGCGTCCGCGGGCGCCAGCGTCTTCGAGTATGGCGACCAGGGCGGCACCTTCAACGGCAACGCGCTCATGGCCGCGGTCGGGTGCGCCGTCGTGACGGCCGTGCGGGCCCCGGGTTTCCTGGATTCGGTCGCCACGAGCGGCCGCTATCTCGCCGAGCGGCTGGGCGCGCTCGCAGCAGAGCTCGGCCATGGCGAGGTCCGGGGCCGCGGGCTCCTCGTGGCCCTCCAGCTGCAAGGGCGCGATGCCGCGAAGGTCGCTCGAGCCGCCCTCGATCGCGGGCTGCTCATCAACGCTCCGCGCCCCGACACCCTACGCTTCATGCCGTCGCTGACCGTGTCGCGCGAGGAGATCGACGAGATGCTCGAGCGGCTCCGCCAGAGTCTCGACTCCGCTACTTGATGTAGTAGCCCGAGATCCTCCACGAGCCGTCTTTGTCGAGCATGGGCGTGATGGTCTCGATGGCGGAGGCCTTGTTCTCGAAGGCCGTCTCGTACTGGATGACGACGTATTCCCCGTCGGGCGCGCCGGGCAGGGTGCGGGCGAAGGTGGCGGACTTGAGGGTGCGCGACTTCAAGGCGCCTAGCGGTGCGCGCGCTGCGCGAATCGCCTTCTCCCAGTCCGCCTTCGTGATTGCCGTCTTGAAGAGCGTCGAGGCGCCATTCCAGCTTTCCGCGTACTTCCCGCTGTCCGTCAGGGCCAGCCATGCCTTGGCCGAGACCTGGGCCTTGGGGACGGCATCGGATTCGGCGGCGTGGGCGGGGAAGCCGACGAGAACGAGGATCGCGACGAGCACGGCGTAGGCGTATGTCACGGGTGGCTCCTTTGCGGAAAGGATAGCCCGTCGACCGGCCGGGGCCCAAGATTTGGCGCGGGCCATCGGGGAAGCTCCGCTCGCCGCGGGGTAGGTGGCCGTTTGACCCGTCACCGCCAATCTGGCACGATCGGCGCCGTACCTCATTCTCGTCGACGGCGCTTCGATCTCGTCACCTGCATTCCCCGTGCGATGATACGGGGACGAGAAGCAGCCATCTGGAAATAGGCGGAGGTTCTCATGGCGACGACGGAGACATTCGAGATCACCAAGCCCGAGCCGGAGTGGCGCCGCCTCCTGACGCCCGAGCAGTTCCGGGTGCTGCGCCAGCACGGGACGGAGCATGCGTGGTCGAGCCCGCTCGACAAGGAGTACGGGCGCGGGTCCTATGCCTGCGCGGGCTGCGACCTGCCGCTTTTCGCCTCGGACACGAAGTTCGACAGCGGCACGGGCTGGCCGAGCTTCTGGGCCCCCCTCGAGGGCGCGGTGCGGACCTCAACCGACCGCAAGCTCTTCATGGTCCGCACGGAAGTGCACTGCCGCCGGTGCGGAGGGCATCTCGGCCACGTCTTCGACGATGGCCCCAAGCCCACGGGCCTTCGGTACTGCATGAACGGCGCCGCCCTGAAGTTCGTCCGCGCCTGAGCGCGCGCGAGCCGAGGCGGGCATGACTTCGCGCCCCGTCGAGAGCGGACCCTTCAACAACGTCGTCCGTTACGAAGCCTTCCTGGAGATCGCTCGGAATCGCATGACCAACCGCGCGTTCGCGTCGTACGAGGTGCCGCGCGCGCATTTCGAGCTCATCCTGGAGGCGGCGCGGCATGCCCCTTCCGGAGCGAACGCGCAGCCGTGGCACTACATCGTGGTGATGGATCCCGACGTCAAGCAGACGATCGGCCAGTGCTTCGTGGACGAGCAGCAGCACCGGGCCCGGATGCACATGGGCTTCCCCACCCCGAACTATCACGGCGTGAAGACGGCCCCCGGGCTCATCGTGATCGCCGCGGACTTTCGGTTCATCCGAGCCTTTCCCGTCCTCAACGACGGCTCGGATCTCGATCGGCTCTACAAGCAGAACGCCGAGCGGATCCTGCTGCAGTCGGTGGCGGCGTCCACGATGTCCGCGCACCTCGCGGCGGCGGCCCTGGGCTATGCCGTCTGGTGGATCACGGCGATCGGGCAGGAGGACATCCAGAAGAAGATCAAGCCGCTCCTCGGCGTGCCGGACGAGCTGGCCATCATCGACGTGATGTGCTTCGGGCCGCCCTTGAAGCCCTCCTACAAGCGGTGGAAGAAGCGGCTCGACCAGATCATGAGCTGGGACCGCTTCGATGCCGCGAACGGCATGACGGACGCGCAGATCGACGAGTGGGTAAAGACCCAGCGCCACAAGGTCATGTACCGCGACGAGTCCAAGATCGACTGAGTCCTCTTCCCCGTGTGAGCGTTCGCTGTGAATGCCGGGCGGAGCTGGGGGTGCCCGGCGGCGGGTAGCCGTCGTCCGCTCAACCTCCTCGCCTCGCGCGCCACACTAGCGAAGGCGCCTCCGCCTGGCCCCCCATCCCCCGAGACGGGGGTCGCTCGCCGCCTGCTCCGCAGGCCGGCTCGCGCGGCGGAGGCGCCCTGCGCTTCGGGGCGCGCTACGGCTCGTCGGATTCGCTCCCGACGGCTACCCGCCGCCGGGCACCCCCAGCTCCGCCCTCCCCGCTGCGTTCACGAACTTGTGTTCGCGAAGCTCGCGCGCGCTGTCGCGGCAATTGTGATCAGCGAGCGGCGGCGGGAGGGGGCGGGGGGCATCCCCCGTGGACCCGTATCTTCTGCGCGTTGCCGAAGCGCAAGACCGGAATCTCGTGGCCCGTTAAGAGTGCTCAAACGGGTCGCGAGTCAGCGTGGTCCGCGGGGGCCCCCCTGTTTAGGAGGGAGCCTACGTCGGCCACTCCCTCGAAATCCCAGGACTTACCATCCTGTCCCCGACGGACGACGATCCGATCGACGCCAAGCTTCCGGAGGGTCTCACGCACCTGGACCGGGTGCCGCTGATTCAACAGCACCCGAAGCGCTGCGTAGCCGGTCAGGAAGTACTGACGGTCG
>WNFF01001695.1_pt1 | contig 29912 bp, 25 predicted proteins | sample 5400441 | NCBI WGS metagenome assembly WNFF01 (sample SAMN13153345, study PRJNA577476) | soil metagenome | isolation source: 120 cm saprolite under Douglas fir tree site 2 hole 3 replicate 1 | place: USA:California | collected 2015-04-18
CCAGAACCGGCTCGTGGTCGAGGCGCCGGAGCATCTCGGCAGCGTGACAGTCGACCCGATGCGGCTGCGGCAGATCCTGCTCAACCTCCTCAGCAATGCCTGCAAGTTCACCAAGCAGGGCGAGGTGACGTTGCGGGCAAGAAAGGTCGCCGACGGGCGGCATTGGGTCGAGTTTGCGGTTGCCGACACCGGCATCGGCATGACGGCGGAGCAGCAGGCAAAGCTTTTCGAGGAATTCTCCCAGGCCGAGGCGTCGACCGCCAAGCGCTTCGGAGGCACCGGCCTCGGCCTCTCGATCACGCGCAAGCTCGCGCGCATGATGGGCGGCGACGTGACGGTTGCGAGCGAGCCGGGCAAGGGCTCGGTGTTCACCGTGCGCCTGCCGGACGGCACCGAGACGGGCGCATAACTTGTCCGAGCGCCCCGCCGGGGAACGGCGGGCCACCTCCGCTCGTCCCCGCGCATTGGGTCCCCGCTTACGCGGGGACGAGCGGTCGAGAGGCTGCCGCTCACCCCCGCGTAAGCGGGGGTCCAGCCTGAGGGCGGCAGGCTCGGTGCCTCGGACTTCTGGGTCCCCGCTTACGCGGGGGCGAGCGGACAGAGGGCGCAAAAGAATCGCTTGACAGCAGCCAATTGATTGAATATTTGACGATTGATTATTTTAGTGTTGAAAGATCACCTATTGAAAGTTCAACCAATGGCCGCGCACCCGAAAGCCACGACTCCAAATCTCGATGGCGACCGCTCGGCGAAGTCGGCCGCCCGCTCCGCCGATCCCGTCCCCGCCGCCTCGTTCCCGCTGCCGGTCGTGCCGTCCGCAAGCGGCGCGCCGCCCCTGCCCCGTCGCGCGAGTCCCCTGGCGCGCCGCTTTCAGCAGGTCTGCGCGGCGATGATCGGCGAGGCCCTCGCCGGCGAGGAGCTGGTGCAACTCGAGTACGGCTCGCTCATCTGCATCGACATCGACCCGGGACTCGACCAGCGCCGGCTGGCGGAAGCCATGGGCATCGACCCCAGCAATGCCAGCCTCATCGTCGATCGGCTCCATTCCATGGGCCTCATCGAACGGCGCATCAACGGCGCCGACCGGCGCGCGCGCGAGCTCTACCTCACGCCGAAGGGGAAGAAGCTGTGGCGGCGGATCACTCCCAGGACCAGTGCCGCCAACGAGCGGGTGCTGGCACCGCTTGCCCCCGCCGAGCGGGAGCTTTTCCTCGACCTGCTGATCCGCGTCATCGAAGGAAACCGCGTCCACGCTCGGCCCGGCGCCGGCCGCCGCAAGCGCGGCTCCCTGCAATCGCCTCCCGGCAAGTCCGGCAACGAGTGAGGATGCCATGCGCATGATGCAGCGTTCGGCCTATGCTCTCGCCATCGGCATCGTGGGCGGCCTCGCCCTGTGGGCGGCGCCCTCGAAAGCCGAGCCTTGGCCGCAGCGAACGGTGCGCGTGATCGTGCCGCTGCCGCCCGGCGTCCCAACAGACCTGGTCTGTCGCCTGTTCGCGGAGCGGCTGTCGGAGCCCTGGCGTCAGCCGGTGGCCGTGGAGAATCGTCAAGGCGCCGACGGAATACCCGCCGTCAGCGGCTTCGTGAGTGCACGCGACGACCACACGCTTCTCTGCTCATTCCCGGGGGTCGTCACGATCAACCCGCTGATCTACGAGAAGCTGCCTTACGATCCGAGGCGCGATCTCGTTCCAGTGGTTTCCCTATCCGACAACTTCATTGGCATCGCGGTGTCTGCAGCGTTGAAAGTCAATTCGCTCGACGATTTCGTGAAACTTGCACGGTCGCAGCCGGGCAAGCTCAATTGGGCTGCGAGCCCAGGGAATCCCCTCTACGGGTTTGCGGCGCTACTGAAAAGCGCAGGAATTGAGATGGTGCAGGTTTCCTATCGCGATTTCCGCCCGGCTCTCCAGGACGTCGGCGAGGGCCGCATCCAAGCCGTGGCGACGGGTGTCGGGGTCCTGCTGGCGCAGGTGCAAGCAGGAAAGGTGAAGCTTCTGATGGTGCACAATCCCCAGCGTTCGCCGCAGGCACCGGAGGTTCCAACCGCCACCGAGGCAGGATATCCCGAACTCACGCTGGAGGGTCTGACTGGCTTCTACGGGTGGCGGGACATGCCGGCCGATATCAAAGAACGAATTGCGGCTGATGCACGCGCCGTCGCCGCCGACCCTGCAGTGGTCGAGCGCGTGGCGAGCATAGGATCGGTTCTTCGGGTCGGCACGCCAGCTGAGTTCGCCGCAGCGATCGAGGAGCAACGCGCCAAGATCGTGGCGATTGCCCGCACCATAAAGCCGACTCAATGAACGCTGGGCCGGTGAAGTGGCAGAGACGTCAATGCGAGCCTCATCGTCGATCGGCTCCATTTTATGGGATTCATCGAGCGGCGCATCAACGGCGCCGACCGGCGGGCGCGCGAGCTCTACCTCACGCCGAAGGGAAAGAAGCTGTGGCGGCGGATAACTCCCAGGACCAGCGCTGCCAACGAGCGGGTGCTGGCACCGCTCGCGCCCGCCGAGCGCAAGCTTTTTCTCGACCTGCTCATCCGCGTCATCGAGGGAAACCGCGCCCACGCCCGCCCCGGCGCCGGCCGCCGCAAGCGCGGCGCTCTGCAATCGCCTCCCGGCAAATCCAGCAACGAGTGAGGATGCCATGCGCATGATTCAGCGTTCGGCCTGTGCTCTCGTCATCGGCATTTTGGGCGCCTTTGCCCTGTGGGCGGCGCCATCCGATGCCGAGTCTTGGCCGCAGCGGACGGTGCGCGTGATCGTGCCGCTGCCGCCCGGCACCGCCACGGATCTGGCCACGCGCATGTTCGCGGAAAAGCTCTCCGAGCGCTGGCGTCAGCCGGTCGTCGTCGAAAACCGCCAGGGTGCGGACGGCATACCGGCGGTGGCCGGGTTCGTCGGCGCGCGCGACAACCACACGCTGCTCTGCTCGTTCGCCGGGATCATCACCATCAATCCGCTGACCTACGAGAAGCTGCCTTACGATCCGGTCCGCGATCTGGTGCCGGTCGTCTCGGTCGCCGAGAACTTCATCGCCGTCGCGGTGTCGGAGACGCTCAAGGTCAACTCGCTCGACGATTTCGTCAAGCTTGCCCGTTCGCAGCCCCGTAAGCTCAATTGGGCGGCCACCCCGGGCGTCCCCCTCTACGCGTTTGCGGCGCTGCAGAACGCCACCGGCATCGAGATGGTGCAGGTTGCCTACCGCGAGTTCGCCCCGGCGCTCCAGGACGTCGGCGAGGGACGCATTCAAGCAGTCGCCACGGGTCTCTCTCTGCTGCTCCCGCAGGTACAGGCCGGCAAGATCAGATTGCTGATGCTGACCAGTCGCCAGCGATCTCCCCAGGCGCCGGAGGTTCCAACCGCCGGCGAGGCGGGGTATCCCGAGCTCACGTTCGACAGCGTCGTGGGCCTCTACGGCTGGCGCGACATGCCGGCCGAGCTCAAGGAACGCATTGCCGCCGATGTTCGCACGGTGGCGACGGACCCTGCGATCGCCGCGCGACTCGCCAGCTCGGGATCGGCTCTCCGCGTCGGCACGCCGGCCGAGTTCGCCGCGGCGATCGAGAAGCAGCGCGCGCAGATCGCGGCCATTGCGCGGACGATGAAGCCGACGCAGTGAACGAGGCCTCCGCTCGGCAAGGACTGCGAGACATGGAAAGCCCCGTTGTTTCGCCCGACCGGATCGTCCAGCTCGGCCTTGCGTTCAGAGCGGCGAAGACGCTGCTGAGCGCGGCCGAGCTTGGCGTGTTCACCGCGCTCGCCGACGGGCCGCTCGATCTCGACGCGCTGGCGAAGCAGGTGGGCGTCGATCAACGCGGCGCGCGCGACTTCTTCGATGCGCTCGTCGCGCTCGGCATGCTCGACCGGGATGCGAGCGGCCGCTACGCCGACACGCCCGCGACCGCGCTCTACCTCGACCGCCGCAAGCCGACCTATATCGGCGGAGAGCTGGAGCACTTCAATGCCTACGTCTACCCGCACTGGAATTTGCTGACACCGGCGCTGCGCACCGGAAAGCCGCAGAGCGGAGCACGGGCGAGCGGCCACTATTCCGCGCTCTATGCCGACCGTGCGGCGCTCGAGACGCTTGCGAAAGGCATGACCGGAGGAACCCTGCCGGTCGCGAGGGCTCTGGCCACGAAGTTTCCTTGGCGGGACTTCAAGACCGTCATCGATATCGGCACCGCGCAGGGCTGCCTGCCGGTGGAGATCGCCCATGCGCATGCGCACCTGACCGGCGGCGGGTTCGACCTGCCGCCGATGCAGCCGCACTTCGAGAGCTATGCCCGGGCGCATGGCCTCTGCGAGCGCCTGCGGTTCTTTGCCGGAGACTTCCTGCAAGACCCGCTTCCGGCCGCGGACGTGCTGGTCCTCGGCCGCATCCTTCACAATTGGGATCTCGCGACCAAGCACGCGCTGCTGAAGAAGGCATACGAGGCGCTACCGGCGGGCGGCGCCCTCATCGTTTATGAGCGGCTGATCGACGACGACCGGCGTGCCAACGCCGCCGCCCTGTTGGCGAGCCTCAACATGCTGATCATGACGGCCGGCGGCTTCGACTTCACCGGCGCGGACTGCATCGCATGGATGCGCGCGGCCGGCTTTCGCGACATGCGCGTCGAGCCGTTGACCAGCGAGCACTCCATGGTCGTAGCAATGAAGTGAGATCTCACTCCGCCGGCAGCCGCTGGCGCAGCGTGAAGAAGCCCGGCCAGGGAGCTTGCTTGAGCACGTCGAGGCGCTGGCGCAGGTTGCCGATCTTGAAGTGGTCGGCGCGGATGCCCTCGGAGAGCTCGTCCCAGGCGAGCGGCGTCGACACCGTCGCCAGCGGGAGCGCGCGGGTCGAGTAGGCCGCGACCGCGGTCGCGCCGCGGCCGTTCCTGAAATAGTCGACGAACACGCGGCCGCGCCGGACCGCCTTGGTCATGGTCGCGACGTAGCGCTCCGGCCGCGCCTTGGCCATCGCTTCGGCGATCGACTGGGTGAAGCTCTTGGCTTCGTCCCAGCCGGCCTCGGGCGCGATCGGAACCAACACGTGCAGGCCCTTGCCGCCCGAGGTCTTGACGAAGCTCGCAAGCCCGACCTCATCGAGCCGGCCGCGCACCTCGCGCGCCGCCTCGATCACCGCGCTCCAGGGGACGTCCTCGCCGGGATCGAGATCAAAGATCAATCGGTCCGGCGCTTCCAGATGCGCGACGGTCGAGCCCCAGGGATGGATCTCGACGACACCGGCCTGCACCAGCTCGATCAATCCGTCGAAGCTGTCGAGGGTCAGCATCTTCTCCTTCTCGCCGACGTCGACGCGCCGCACCGCCTGGCTCAGGCCGTGCCAGGCATGCTTGGCGAAGAAGCACTTCCCGCTCACCCCGGAGGGACAGCGGACGAGGCTCAGCACGCGCCCCGCCAGATGCGGCAGAATCCAGTCGGCGATATCGGCATAGAATTCGGCGAGACCCTCCTTGGTGACGCCCTGCTCCGGCCAGAGCAGCCGCTCCGGATGGGTCAGCCGGCCGCGTGACGGGGGGCGACCGCGGCGGGTTTCGGATTTTTCCGGCGCGGCCTCGAGCACGATCTCCTCCGCCGGGCGATCTTCCCGCAGCCCCTTGAAAGCGCTTTGCCGGATCAACCGGTCGGCGGTCCAGCCGCCATATTCGACCTCGCAGACGAGCCGCGGCTTCGCCCAGCGCACGCCCTTCTCGGCGCCGGCGGGAAGGCTGTTTCCCAATTCGGGCCTGGCCGCGGCGATCTTGTCGAGCTCGACGCGCAGCCAGCGGGCCTGCTCGCCGGAATATCCGGTGCCGACCCGGCCGGCGTAGAAGCGTGTCCCGTTCTCGAAGTACCCGAGCAGCAGGGCGCCGACCGTTCCCTTGGCGACGGTCGAGGGAACGTAGCCGAGGATGATGAACTCCTGCCGCAGCACGCCCTTGACCTTGAGCCAATGCTCGCCCCGCCCGGGCCGATAAGGCAGATCGAGGCGCTTCGACACGATGCCTTCGAGCCCGAGCCGGCAGGCGTGCTCGAACATCTTCGGCCCGTCTTCCCCGAGGTGCTCGCTGAACCGCAACGGCGAGGCGTCGGGCAGTCGATCGAGGAGCCGTTGCAGCAGGGACTTGCGATCGAGCAGCGTCGCCTTGGTCAGATCGAACCCTTCGCAATAGAGAAGATCGAACAGGAAATAGCGGAAGCGATCGTTCCTGCCGGATTTGAGGTCGCCCTGCAGCAGCGTGAAGCTCGGAATTCCCCCGCGCTCCTCGACCACGATCTCGCCGTCGAGGAGCGCGGAGCTCAGCCCGAGACTCTTCACGGCGGTGGCGATGGTCGGGAACCGGCTGGTCCAATCGAGTCCCTTGCGGGTCAGGAGGCGGACATCGCGGCCGTCGATCCTCGCCTGCGTCCGGTAGCCGTCGTATTTGATCTCATGCACCCATTTCGAACCGCTCGGCGCCTTGTCGGTCACCTGCGGCAGGCTCGGCTCGAGGAAGGCGGGAAGGATTCCCTTGCGCGCACCCTTGGTCTTGCTCGCGTCGGGCACCGGCGCGGCCCGCGCCTCGATCACTTTCGCCCTGCCGGCGTGGTCCTTGCGCAACTCGTTAAGCGCGGCGAGCTCCTCGGTGGTCCGGCCGGAGAGAAAGGACGTCGTCTCCTCGGTGATGTCGGATGCTCCGGCCGGCCGTGAAAATTCGTCCTCCGCCTTGATCAGCAGCCATTGCTCCTTCTTCTCGCCCGGCCGCGGCCGCATCCGCACCAGGTGCCAGCGGCCCTTGAGCCGCGAGCCGTCGAGGGTGAATTCGAGGTGGCCCTTGGCGAGCCCCTTCTCGGGGTCGAAGGCGGCCGCCCAGCGCCCGCGATCCCACACGATCATCGCGCCGCCGCCGTACTCGCCCTTGGGGATGTTGCCCTCGAAATCGAGGTATTCCATCGGATGATCCTCGGTGCGAACCGCCAGCCGCTTCTCGCCGACGATCAGGCTTGGTCCGCGGGTCACCGCCCAGCTCTTGAGCGTGCCGCCGAGCTCGAGCCGCAGATCGTAATGAATCCGGCGCGCGTCGTGCTTCTGCACGACGAACTGCCCACCGTCGCCCTTGCCGCGCGTCGGCTCGGGCTCGGCGGTGCGGCTGAAATCGCGCTTCTGCCGGTAATCCGCGAGCGGGTCCCGCCGCGATGCCGATCTTTGGTTTTTTTTGCGCGCTGCCACGATCGTTCCCGCTGCCGTAGGTTGGGTCGAGCTCTCGCGAGACCCAACATCCTGCCTCGTGACGAGCTGTTGGGTCTCCCCCGGGTCAAGCCCGGGGTCGACCCAACCTACGCCATTGCCGTCCACGTCATGAGGAATGAGCGATCTGCATCTCGCAATATTTCAGCGCCTGCCTCGCCCGCGATGCCCAGGATGAATCCTGGTCGAGCGCGATGTAGCGGCGCCAGCACGTTGCCGCCTCGGCGTGCTTGTCCTTGCGCTGATAGAGGAGCCCCAGATTGAAAATCGCGTCGGCGTAATCGGGAGCGGCATCGAGCGCGCGCTTGAGGCAGGCGAGCGCCTTGTCGGGCTGCTTCTGATCGTCGAGCACGTCGGCGAGATTGTACCAGGCCTCGGCAAAACCCGGGTCCGCCTTGGTCGCCGCGCGATAGGCCGCTTCCGCCTCGACCCTCTGCCCGCCGGCGCGGAGCAGGTTGCCGAGATTGAACGCGGCCGCCGGATCCCCGGGATCGATGCGCATGACCTTGCGATAGAGCCGCTGCGCGGCCTCGAGCTCGCCGGCGATTTCGGCCGCCTGCGCCCGCTCGAACAGCGCGTCGGCATCGTCGGTCGAGGCCTCGACCGGAAGCACGAATTGGCCCCGCTTGTCGGTCAGGCCTTTGAGCTGCTCGACCAGGATGGCATCCGACGACGCCGGGTATAGCCGCAGATTGGAGGGCGCCGCGTCGGGGAGCCACTTTCGAATCTCGTGGAGGCTGCGGGTGATGGTCGAGAGCGCCACGCCGGACTGGAGCAGCTCGGCGAGTTGCCGCGCCGCCGCCAGGTCGCGAAAGCCGTAGCATTCCCCGCGGCGATCGAGCAATCCGAACGCGGCGAGCTGCTCGATGACCTCGGCAGGCAGGCCGCTCAGGGACGACAGCTGGCCGGCGGAGTAGGTCTTGACCTCCTCGCTCGGGACCGCCCTCCCCGCCCATTCGAGGAATTGCCGCTCGCTCGCGATCGTTGTTCCATACGATCGCGCGAGGCTGAGGCTCTTCGACGGCTGACCGTCGGCGAGCAGCGGCCATCCGAGCTGGCCGACCACCAGCACACTGGTCTTTCTGGTCAGGCCGCGGCGCGGCGTACACCCCTGCCGGCGCACGAGCGCGAAGGCCTCCTCCCGCTTCATCGAAGCAAGCCGCCCGGTGAAGGCGACGAGGCCTTGAAACGGAGAGGGGCTCGGTTCAGCGGCCATGCATCGTCAGCTAGCTCTACCGCGTCCCCGTCTTCTTCTTGGCGGCGGGACGGCGGCCGCCGGTGCTGGCCGCCGCCGGTTTCTTGGCGCTGGCGTTGATGCTCGCCCGCAAGGCATCCATCAGGTTGATCACGCGCGGGGCGGCCGTTTCCTCGCCGATGGTCTCGACCGGCAGGCCCGCCTGCTTGTTCCGCAACAGCTCGACCAGCGCCGTCTCATAACGATCCTCGAAGGTTTTCGGATCGAAGTGCGCCGCCTTGGTGTCCACGATGTGGGCGGCAAGCTTCAGCATCTCCGCCGGCAATTTCAGCTCCGGGATGTCCTCGAAGTAATCGGCCTCGCCGCGGATCTCGGAGGGATAGCGCAGCGTCGTCGCCAACAGGCCCTTGTCGAAGGGCTCCAGCATCACCACGTGCTCGCGCCGGGTCAGAACCACGCGCGCGAGGCCGACCATCTTCTTGTCGCGCATCGCGTCGCGGATGACCGAGAAGGCCTCCTGGCCGACCTGGTCGGTCGGCGCGATGTAATACGGGCTGCTGAGATAACGGTCGTCGATCTCGGAGCGCGGCACGAAGCTGTCGATCTCGATGGTATGGGTGCTCTCGATCTTGATCTTCTCGAGCTCGTCGTCGCCGACCAGAATGTACTGGCCCTTCGCGTACTCGTAGCCGCGGCCGATGTCCTCCTTGTCGACCGGCGCGGCGGTTTCCGCGTCGACCATCTGCTGCTTGAGCCGGTTGCCGGTCTTCGTGTTGATGCGGTTGAACGACACCCGCTCCGAGCTCGACGACGCCGGATAAAGCGCGACCGGGCACGATACCAGCGACAGCTTCAAATAACCCTTCCAATAGGCACGCGGCGCCATGATGAACTCCTACGCGAACGCACGCGCGACGCATCTCTCACGTGCGCCGGCTTCGCACGCACTATAGCGAGGCAGGGGTATCGGCGCCATTAACGGCCGCGATGCGTCGCATTTCCCGGCTCCGAGCCCCGACGCCGGGCGAGCGCTTGCAGCCGGAACATTATGAGAACACGCGACATCCGCCAGCAAACCAGAATTGTGAAGTCTCTTCAGAAGCGCCAAGCTTGCGGCAATGACCGACCTCGAAGAAAAAACCCGACCCGCCGAAGCGACGTTCCGCGCGATCGGAAAACCCATCGTCCGCAAGGAGGACGCGCGGCTCATCACCGGCCGTGGCCGGTTCAGCGACGACTTCAGCCTCGCCGGCGAGGCCCATGCGGTGATGGTGCGCTCTCCGCATCCCCATGCCCGCATCCACGCCATCGACGCCGCGCGCGCCAAGGCGATGCCGGGCGTGCTCGGCGTCTTCACCGGCGCCGATTGCCTCGCCGACGGGCTCGAGCCGATCCCGCACGATCCGCTGCCCAAGACCAGATACGACATGAAGCTCGCTGCTACCGGCGGCGGCGAGGTCTTCATCGGCCCACATTGGCTCCTCCCCACCGACAAGGCGCGCCATGTCGGCGAGGCGGTCGCCATGGTGGTGGCGGAGAGCGTGGCGCGGGCGCTCGACGCCGCGGAAGCGGTCGAGGTCGAGTACGACGTGCTGCCCGGCGTCTACCATTCCGAGGACGCGATGCAGCCGGGCGCGCCGGCGGTGTGGGACGAGGTCCCGAACAACGTTCCGGTCGATACCTCGTTCGGCGACGTGGCGGCGACCGACCAGGCCTTCGCCGCCGCCGCCCATGTCGTGGCGATGGACTTCCACGTCGACCGCGTGACCGGAGTGCCGCTCGAGCCGCGCGCCGCGCTCGGCCATTACGACGCGCAAAGCCGGCGATACACGCTCCATGCCGGCAGCGGCGGGGCGGTGCGGCAGAAACGCGAGCTCGCCGCCGTGCTCGGCATCGCGCCCGAGGCGCTGCGCGTCCTCTCCTACGACGTCGGCGGCAATTTCGGCACGCGCAATCGCATCTTCGTCGAGTTCGGGCTGGTGCTGTGGGCGTCGCGCAAGCTCGGCCGGCCGGTCAAGTTCACGGCCACGCGGTCGGAAGCCTTCCTCAGCGACTATCAGGGGCGCGACCTCGTCACCAGGGTCGCGCTCGCGCTCGCCGCGGACGGGCGCTTTCTCGCGATGCGCGCGACCAATATCAGCAATGTCGGGGCGCGCTGCGTCTCGCTTTCGCCGCTGTCCAAGGGCGCCGGACTGATCCCGGGGTCCTATGCCATTCCTGCCGCGGCGCTGCGCGCGCGCGCCGTCTATACCAACACCATGCCGACCCAGGCCTATCGCAGCTCCGGCCGGCCGGAGGTGACGTTCGCGATCGAGCGGCTCATCGACGTCGCCGCCGAACGGCTCGGCATCGATCGCGTCGAGCTGCGGCGCAAGAACCTGATCCGCCCGGAAGCGATGCCGTACCGCAACGCGGTCGGCATGCGTTACGACAGCGGGCGCTACGAGGAGAACATGAACCGGGCGATGGAGATCGCCGACTGGAAGGGTTTTCCGCAGCGCCGGCGCGCGGCCGCCAAGCGCGGCAGGCTTCGCGGCCGCGGGCTTGCGAATTACGTCGAGTCCTCGATCGGCGCGCCGAACGAGCAGGCGCGCATCGCCGTGCGCCCGCAGGGGCGCGTCGACGTCGTCATCGGCACCCAGCCGAGCGGCCAGGGCCACGAGACGAGCTTCGCGCAGGTCGTCTCCGACCTACTGCGCGTGCCGGTCGAATGCGTGAGCATCATCCTCGGCGACACCGACGTGGTGAAGGCGGGCGGCGGCTCGCATTCCGGCCGCTCGATGCGCCACGCCGCGACCGTGTTCTCGAAGGCGCTCCCGGCGCTCGTCGCCAAGGGCAGGCGCATCGCCGCGATCGTGCTCGCCCTTCCGCCCGATCAGATCGAATTCCTCGACGGCCGCTTTCGCGCCCGCGACAGCAACCGCAGCTTCGATTTTCTCGAGCTCGCGGCGGAGGCGGCGCGCCACGACCTTCCCGCGGATCTCGCCGACGGCATCGCGGTGGTGACCGACAACGAGATGCACGATCCGGTATTCCCCAACGGCTGCGCCGTCTGCGAGGTCGAGGTCGACCCGGAGACCGGCGCGGTGCGCATCACCCGCTACGCCTCGGTCGACGACGTCGGCCGCTGCATCAATCCGCTGATCGTGCACGGCCAGACCCACGGCGCCATCGCGCAAGGGATCGGCCAGGCGATGTGGGAGCAATGCTATGTCGAGCCTACGTCCGGCCAGCCGCTGATCGGCTCGCTCATGGACTACGGCCTGCCGCGCGCGGATACGGTGCCGCCGTTTCGGATCGAGATCGCCGAGGTGCTCTCGCCCACCAACCCGCTCGGCATCAAGGCCGGCGGCGAAGGCGGCACCACCGCGGCGCCCGCGGTCGTCGTCAGCGCGATCGTCGACGCGCTGCGCGACTACGGCGTGCGCGACCTCAAGATGCCGGCGACGCCCTACCGGATCTGGCAGGCGATCCAAGCGGCCAAGGCGGCTCGAAAAACCGCGCGGATGTGATGGCGGGCAACAGACTCGGTCTGCTCCCTCTCCCGTAGGGAGAGGGGTGGGGTGAGGGGTTATGGTCTCTCGACAAGCCTATCGACAGGCTGGTAACCCCCTCACCCCACCCGTCTCCCCAAATGGGGAGAGGGAGCGCGTCGAGTTTGCCGGTCAAGCCGACCGCATCTCATCGAAACGTGCGCTAGAATTGGCATGTGTCCTAGAACACACAACTCGTGCAAAAACTTAGTCATGGGAGAGAAGCCATGAACGTGATCCAGCCACCGCAACCCGTTCTCGACAAGCGCGGCGAGCCGCACGTGCGCCGTTTCGAGGAGCAGCGCTGGCTGCTCGACAACATCATCCGCGCCAACGGCATCGACTGGGACCAGCCGCGCTCGCTCTATCTCAGCGGCCCCTGCGGCAACGAGGCCAATGCCGATTTCGCCGGCATCCGCGAGCGGGTGAAGAAGATGGCCGACATCGGGCCGGCGTTCGAGGCGGTCGCGCGCCGGCGCGAAGCGAAGGCGAAAGCCGCCGAGGAGGCCGGCCACAAGGTCAGCGCCCGCGACAATTACTTCATGGCGGCGGTGCACTGGGGCGCGGCGCAGTGGCCCTATGACCAGAACGACGAGACCAACATCGCCTACAACAACAAGAAGCGCGAATGCTACGCCAGATATGCCGCGCTCGCCGACCATCGCGTCGAAGCGGTCTGGGTGCCGTTCCAGGGAAAGGCGATCCCGGCTTGGTTCCACCTGCCGCCGGGCTATGACGGCGGCCGCATCCCGGTCGTGATCGCGATCCCGGGCATGGACAGCTTCAAGGAAATCCAGGTCGCGCTCTACGGCGACCGCTTCCTCAACCGCGGCATGGCGGTGCTGGCGATCGACGGGCCGGGCCAGTACGAGGCGCCGATGATCGGCGTCACCTTCTCGGTCGAGAGCTGGATGGCGGCGGGCAAGCCGCTGCTCGACTGGCTCGGCGCTCGCCCCGAGATCGACGCCGAGCGCGTCGGATGCTCGGGCACGAGCTTCGGCACCTTCTTCGGCACCGTCCTCGCCGCCCACGAGCCGCGCGTCCGCGCGTTCGCGGCGATGTCGGTGTGCCACGAGCCCGGCTGCCACACCATCTTCCAGGAGGCGTCGCCGACCTTCAAGAAGCGGTTCATGTACATGTCGGGCATCACCGACGAAGCCGAGTTCGACCGCTTCCGCAAGACCATCAGCTGGGAAGGCCATGCCGACAAGATCCGCGCGCCCTATCTCGTCGTCGCCGGCGAGTGCGAGGAGCTGAGCCCGATCGAGCATTCCGAGCGGCTGCTCGAGGCGGTCAAGGGCCCGAAGCAGATGGTGGTCTACCAGGAGTCGCGCCATTCGGTCGGCAACGTGCCGGCCGCCAATCTCGGGCCGTTCCCGCCGATCCTGGTCGCCGACTGGATGGCCGACCGGCTGGCGGGCAAACCGTTCGCGAGCGAGCGCTGGTTCGTGCGCTCGAACGGCCAAATCGACAAGACCGCGCTCTGACGCCGGCGGGGCTGGAACCCGAGCACATTCGCTTTTCGTCGGCGATTTTGTCTCCCTGCGCCGGTCGAAAAGCCTCGAAGTGCTGCTTCCGATCCTCTACCTCAAGGGCATCTCCACCGGCGACTTCGAGGAGACCTTGGTGGCGTTGCTCGGCAAGAGCCTGCCCCCGCGAAGGCGGGGGGACGCCGTCGGGCTCTCGGCCTCGACCATCGGGCGGCTCAAGGACGCAGCGAGTAATCACGCGGCGTCGCGCCTCTGCCTAGTTCTTCTTGAGGAATGCCGGCAGATCGTAAGTGAGTAGATCGGCAATTTTAGCAAGCTCGATATCCGCGGGTGGATACTCGGCCAGTGCGTTGGAATCGAACGCATAGTGGCCCTGTTTGGGAAACACGGTCGTAACGCGTTCGCCCCAGATTTCCTTCACGGCAGACAGGATGCGCAGTTTGTCGTCGATCAGTACGTAGTGATCGGCGGGGTAGAGACGCTCAACATCGTCAAGCTCCTGCTCCTTGTGGATGTAGATGAGGATACGGCTGTCGAACGCGTTCCAGAGGCCGGATCGCTCCACCTTGCGCGGCTGAAACACGGCATCGCCGTCGGAGAGGATGACGGTGGCACCCCACTGCTGGACGTGCTTCACCGCGTCCAGAGCACCGGGATAAAGGCGGTCGGCGAACGGGTAGTCGACCAACCAGCTCGACATCCGCAGCACCTCCGGTCGATGCAGCGCCTCGATCCGGTAGCGCTCCAATGCACCCAGGTAGTCGACGTATCCGAGTTCGTTTCTCAGCTCTTCAAGAATTTCCCAGTATCGGTCGCGCGTGGCGGCCCCGTATGTCTGCTCCAGGTGCTCTTTCAGATGGGCCTGCACGCGATCGTTGTCGATAAGCGTGTTGTCGACATCGAACAGGAAGACAACATCGGGTGTACCGGTCATCGCACTCCACCCTATTCTTGAACCTGTTGGTGCCCTACAGCAAAATTGGGGAGCGCCAGGGTGACTCTTCAGCTCTTCTTGCCCATGTTGCCCTTGCCAAGCAGTTCTTTTGCGATCTCCGTCACACGCTCCGGCTCGAACCCGAATTTTCGTTGCAGCTCCTTGAGCGGGGCCGACGCGCCGAATGTCTTCATGCCGATGACGCGGCCGGACCTGCCGACGTAGCGTTCCCAGCCGAAGGTCGAGGCCTGCTCCACCGCGACGCGCGCCGTCACGTCGGGCGGTAGCACGCTGTCCTGGTACTCTTGTGTCTGGTGTTCGAAAATATCCCAGGACGGCATCGAGACCACGCGCGAGCGGATGCCCTCGGCGAGCAGTTCCTCGTGGGCCTTGACGCAGAGGCTGACCTCGCTGCCCGACGCGATCAGGATCACTTCAGGCTTGCCGTCCGGGGCGTCGCCGAGCACATAGGCGCCGCGCGCGACCCCGGACGCGGGCGCGTACCTGCTGCGGTCCAATGTCGGCAGGGGTTGACGCGACAGCGCCAGCACGGCCGGCTCGTGTCGCAACTGCATAATATAGCGATAGGCCTCGACGACCTCATTGGCGTCGCCGGGCCGCAGCACCACCAGGCCGGGTTCGGCGCGGAAGGAAGCAAGCTGCTCCACCGGTTGATGCGTCGGGCCGTCCTCGCCGTCGCCCATGGCATCGTGGGTGAACACAAAGATCGTGGGCAGCTCCATCAGGGCCGACAGCCGGATGGCCGGCCGCGCATAGTCACTGAAGATGAAGAAAGTTGCGCCGAAAGCCCGCAGTTTTGACAGTGCGAGTCCATTGACTGCGGCCGCCATCGCGTGCTCGCGGATGCCGAAATGCAGGTTCCTTCCTCCAGGACTGCCAGGCTCGAAGTCTCCGGCCCCCTCGAACGTCAGGGTGGTCTTATTGGACGAGCCGAGATCCGCCGATCCGCCCATCAGCCAAGGGATGTTCTGCGCAAGCACGTTGAGCGCTTTGCCCGAGGCATCCCGTCCGGCGATGCCCTTGGGGTCGGCCGGAAAGACGGGAAGCCCGGAATCCCATCCGGCCGGCAGCTCACGCCGCTGCATCAGGTCGATCTCGGTCGCGAGCTCTGGATATTTCGACCGGTAAGCCGTGAAAAGTTCAGTCCAACGGCTGCGGGCCTGCGCGCCGCGCGTGCCAATTCCGGCGGCGAAGTGCTCGCGCACGGCGTCGGGAACCAGGAATTTGGCGTCCTCGGGCCATCCGTAGTCGCGTTTGGTGAGGCGAATCTCCTCCTCACCCAGCGGCTCGCCATGAGCTGCGGCGGTATCCTGCTTATGCGGCGAGCCGTAGCCGATGTGGCTATCCAGAATGATGAAGGTTGGGCGCCCCTTGGTCTTGCGGAAGATGTCCAACGCTTGCTCGATCCGGTCGATGTCATTGGCGTCGCCCACGCGCAGAACGTTCCACCCGTAACCCAGGAATCTCGCCGCGATGTCCTCCGTAAAGGTGATGCGCGTGTTGCCTTCGATCGTGATGTGGTTGTTGTCGTAGATCCAGCAGAGGTTGTCCAAGCCGAGATGGCCCGCCAGCGACGCCGCTTCCGACCCGACGCCTTCCATCATGCAGCCATCACCGCAAACCGCGTAAATGTCGTAGCCGAAGATCGCGAAGTTGGGACGATTGTAGCGGTTGGCCAGCCACGCCTCGGCGATGGCCATGCCCACGCTGGTGGCGATGCCCTGCCCGAGTGGTCCGGTCGTGGCCTCGACCCCCGAAACCCAATGGTACTCGGGGTGACCTGGGGCCTTGCTGCCGAGCTGGCGGAAGTGACGAATATCGTCGAGCGAAACCGCGGGTTGCCCAAGCCGTTCGTATGCGGCATTCACCGCGCGGGTGTCGGTGAGGTGGAGCACCGACCACAGCAGCATCGAGGCATGACCGTTGGAGAGTACGAACCGATCGCGGTTCGGCCAAATCGGGTCCTTCGGATCGAACCGCATGACGCGGTTCCAGAGCGTGTAGACGAGCGGGGCCAGCGCCATCGGCGTGCCGGGATGGCCGGAATTCGCCTGCTGGACCGCATCGATCGACAACGTGCGAATGCAATTGATCGACAACTGGTCCAATTGCGCGTTCGTCATCGGTGAATCCACCGCAGCGCTGGCGATCGCACTCATTTTTGCGCCTCCAATTTCTCATTGGTGCCGAGCTGTTCCGCCGCCGCGCGATCGGCGAGTATCAGCGCCCGATCCCGACGCACGCGCGACGCCGGAATGGATGGATCCCCATCGCGCAGGCGCACGAGCGTTCCCGCCTTCTCACGGCCGGTCACCAGCCATAGGATGCGCCGGGACCGGTTGATGATTGGAAAGGTCAACGTCATCCGACGTCTCCCCTGGTAGGGGCCGGTGACCGCGACATCCGCGTCGGTGACATCGAGGACCGGATCTCCGGGCACCAGCGATGCGGTATGGCCGTCCGGTCCGAGGCCGAGATGAACGAGGTCGAGCACCGGCGGAGAACCCGCCACGTCCCGTAACGTCAGGGCGTACCGCCCAGCCGCACGATCGAGGTCCGCTGCTTCGACCGGCATGGCATGGATGTGGTCGGGGCGCAGCGGCGCATGATCGAGCAGGCTTTCGCGCAAATGCATGAGGTTTCGGTCCGGATCGGCTGCCGGCGCTGCCCGCTCGTCCACCTGAACGACATGCACATTCTCCCAGGGGAGCTGCTCGTCGGCCAAAGCGCGCAGCATCAACCACGGTGTGCGGCCGCCGCTGACCGCCATGATGAAGCGACCGCGCGCAGCAACGGCCGCGCGCGCGTCGGCAGCGATGATCGCCGCCGCCTTGCGGGCGACCGCATCGTCATCAGGCTGGACTTCGATCACGAACTCCGCTCCTGGTTCACCATCGGCATTGCGACGGGAAGACGTGATCAGGCTGCGCTGAGCGCGCCTTGGTTGTTTCATGCCTGCACTCAGCCCTTGGATTTCTCCAGGTGTCCGCCGAATTCGAAACGCATGGCCGACAGCAGCTTGTCTCCGAAATCTGCCTCGCCGCGTGAGCTGAAACGTTCGTAGAGCGCGGTCGAAAGCACGGGCGCCGGCACGGCCTCGTCGATCGCGGCCTTGATCGTCCAGCGCCCTTCCCCGGAGTCGGAGACCTTGCCCGCGAAGTTGGTGAGTTTGGGGTCCTTCGCCAGCGCGGCTGCGGTGAGATCCAGCAGCCATGACGCGATGACACTGCCGCGTCGCCAGACTTCCGCGATGTCGCGCAGATTGAGGTCGTATCGATAGAGCTCCGGGTTGCGCAGCGGCGTCGTTTCGGCATCGATCGCGTGCTGCTCCTCGCCAACGTTGGCGTGGCGCAAAATGTTCATCCCTTCGGCGTATGCGGCCATGATGCCGTACTCGATCCCGTTATGGACCATCTTGACGAAGTGACCGGCGCCGCTCGCCCCGCAGTTCAGGTAACCGAGCTCGGCGGTGCCTCCGATCTTCTCGCGCCCGGGTGTAGGCGGGATGTCACCCGGGCCAGGCGCCAGCGTCTTGAAGATCGGATCCAGATGTCGCACGGCCGCCTCCGGTCCGCCGATCATCATGCAGTAACCGCGTTCCAGGCCCCAGACGCCGCCGCTGGTTCCGACATCGACGTAGTTGATCCCTTTCGATGCGAGCTCATTGGCGCGGCGGATGTCGTCCACGTAGTATGAGTTGCCGCCGTCGATGAGGATGTCGCCGCTCTCGAGGTGAGGCACGAGGTCGGCAATAGTCTTGTCCACGACGGCCGCCGGGACCATCAACCAGACCGCCCGCGGCCTCTCCAGCTTGCGCACGAGGTCCGCAAGCGAGGTGGCCCCGACCGCCTTGTCCCGTGCCAAATCTTCGACCGCCTTCGGCGACATGTCGAAAACCACGCACTGATGGCCGCCCTTGATGAGTCGCCGCACCATATTGGCGCCCATTCTGCCCAATCCGATCATCGCGAGCTGCATGACATTCTTCTCCGTTAGAGCCGAGCTGCCGCCCGCAACCGTTCCATGGCGGCGGTGACGCCTTCGCTGTCATTGAAAATCGCCGACCCGGCCACCAGGACGTTGGCGCCCGCGGCAACCGCCAGCGGAGCTGTTGCCACATCGACCCCGCCGTCCACCTCGAGGTCGCACCCCGGTTTGATTCGATCGATCATCTCCCGCGCACGACCGATCTTCGGGAGCGTCGTGTGGAGGAAATGCTGATGCCCGAATCCCGGGTTCACCGTCATGACCAGCACCTGGTCGAGGTCTTGCATGATTTCTTCCAAAACGGCCGCGGAAGTCGCCGGGTTGATGGCGACGCCGACCCGTTTTCCCAACGCTTTGATGCGTTGCACGGTGCGTGATAGATCGTTGTTGCCTTCCCAGTGGACCAAAAATGAATCGGTCCCGGCCTGCGCAAATTCGTCGACGAAGAAATCGGGATCCGAAATCATCAGGTGCGCCTCCAGCGGCAGGCGCGTCGCCTTCCGCAGCGATCTGACGATCGGTGCCCCCATCGAAAGATTGGGCACGAAATGTCCGTCCATCACGTCAACGTGGATGCGATCCGCTCCGGCACGCTCAGCCTCGGCCACCTGATCGCCCAAGCGGGCGAAATCGGCCGCGAGGATCGACGGAGCGAGCTTCACCGCGCCGGTCACATTACGCCCTTGAGCTTGCGGTACCGGCGGATCAGGTTGTCGGTCGAGCTGTCATGGCCGAGCTTGGGCTCGGTCTTGCTCTCGAGCTCCGGGATGATGCGCTGAGCCAGGACCTTGCCGAGCTCGACACCCCATTGATCGAACGAGTCGATCTCCCAGATGGTGCCCTGCGTGAACACACAGTGCTCATACAAGGCGACCAGCTTTCCCAGCGCGGCCGGGGTCAAACGATCCATCAGAACGGTGTTGGACGGTCGATTACCTTCGAACACCCGGTGCGGGACGAGCCAGTCGGGCGTGCCTTCGGCCTTCACTTGCTCCGGCGTTTTTCCGAAAGCGAGCGCCTCGGTCTGCGCCAATACGTTCGCCACCAGCATATCGTGATGCCGGCCGAGCGGATTGAGCGCCCGTCCGAACGCGATGAAGTCACAGGGAATGAGCCGGGTGCCCTGATGGATCAATTGATAGAAGGAATGTTGGCCATTGGTTCCCGGCTCGCCCCAGTAGATCGGACCGGTCTGATAGTCCACCGGCGTCCCGTCGAGCGTCACGTGCTTGCCGTTGCTCTCCATCGTCAACTGCTGGAGATAGGCCGGGAAACGCTTCAGGTACTGGTCGTAGGGCAGCACCGCGACGGTCTGCGCGCCGAAGAAGTCGTTGTACCAGACGCCGAGAAGGCCCATGAGCACCGGCAAATTGCGCTCGAACGGGGCGGTCCGGAAATGCTCGTCGATCGCATGGAAGCCTTCCAGCATGGCTCGGAAGTGATCGGGGCCGATCGCAAGCATGGTCGAAAGGCCGATCGCGGAATCCATCGAGTAGCGCCCGCCCACCCAGTCCCAGAACTCGAACATGTTGGCGGTGTCGATGCCGAATTCTGCGACCTTTTCAGCATTCGTCGAGACCGCAACGAAATGCCTGGCGACGGCCTTGGCGTCACCTCCGAGACCCCGCAGCGACCATTCGCGCGCGCTTTGCGCGTTCGTCATCGTCTCCAGCGTCGTGAAGGTCTTCGAGGAGACGATGAACAGCGTTTCCGCCGGATCGAGATCGCGCGTCGCTTCGACGAAATCGGTGCCGTCGACGTTGGACACGAAGCGAAACGTCATGGCGCGGTCGCTGTAGTGCTTGAGGGCCTCATATGCCATCACCGGCCCGAGATCGGACCCGCCGATGCCGATATTGACGACGTTGCGGATGCGTTTGCCGCTGTGGCCTTTCCATTGGCCGCCGCGGACGCGGTTGGCGAAGTCGGCCATCTTGTCGAGCACGGCGTGAACCTCCGGCACGATGTTCTTGCCGTCGACCACGATGGATGCGCCTTTTGGCGCACGCAGCGCCACGTGCAGGACGGCCCGCTTTTCCGTGACGTTGATTTTGTCGCCGCGAAACATCGCGTCGATCCTGGCGCGCAGCCCGGACTGCTCGGCGAGTGCGATGAGCAACTTGAGCGTCTCGTCGTTGACGCGATTTTTCGAATAATCCAGGTAGACGCCGGCGGCCTCAGCGGTCATCCGCTCGCCGCGCGTTGGATCATCCGCGAACAGGTTTCGCAGGTGCAGGCTTCGCATTGTCGCATGGTGGTCTTCGAGGGCCTGCCATGCCGCGTGTTTGCTCGCCGATCGCGTGCGAGGTGTCTCCGATCGTGCAGCCATCTGCGGCATCCTTTCTGATCCCTCAAATCTTTTGCTTGGAACGAGTCCTGCTGTGCGGGAGAGCGTTCTCTTCTCCCCACAGCCGAAAGCCGCCGCGGAAGGCATTGGCGTTGTCGCCTGCACGACAGTGCGGCGGGAGCGCTTCGAGCTTCGTGACGTTGCCTCCCCCAATCACCGTGTCGTCCGGCTCCAGCGCGGCGATGAGGCGTGCCACGACGTCGGCAACATGACGCCGCCACTTCTTCTTGCCGTGGCGTTCCAGTCCGGCCCCGCCGACGTAGTCTTCGTAGGTGTGCTTCTTGTACGGCAGGTGACCGAGCTCCATCGGCTCTACGATACCTTCGACGATCATCGCCGTTCCAAGCCCGGTTCCAAGGCCCAGAAAGAGCATCTTGCCGCCCTTGTAGCTGCCCAAGGCCTGCATGGCGGCGTCGTTGACGACCTTCACGGGACGACCGAATGCGGCTGCGAAATCGAACCCGACCCAACCGCGTCCCAGGTTGTATGGTTCCGCAACCGGCCGGCCGCGGAGAACCGGGCCGGGATAGCCGATCGACACCACCTCATAGGTCCAATCCGCGGCGAGCTTCTTGACTTCGGAAACCATCCGCTTGGGAGTGAGCTTCGGCCCGGATGGAAATGATCGATGCTGGTTTTGCCCGATGGCAAGGATCTTGACCGAGGTTCCGCCCACGTCGACGACCAGCACGTTCTTGACCGAAGACTTCTTTCCGACATCAGCTCGGTCCTGTCGCACTGTTTTGCGCTTCGTGGCGACTGGCTTCGCTTTCACTGTGCTAGCTCGCTCGCTCGAGGAAGGCGGATTTGGATCTGATCACGCCCATCAGGTCGTTCCACGAATTGACGAACGACTTGGCGCCTTCGTCCTGGAGCTGCGCCGCCAGCGCAGGGACGTCGATCCTCGCCCCGGCAAACCGCGCCAGCACCTCTTCGCAGTTGCCGCCATCCGCCGGCATCGTCGCCCCGACGTCGCCGTGCTCGGCCAGCGCTTTCAGGGTGCCCTCAGGCATGGTGTTCACGGTGAATGGTGCGGCCAGGGCCTTGACGTACAGGACGTCGGAAGCCTTCGGATCCTTGGACCCGGTGCTGGCCCACAGCAGACGTTGCGGACGCGCGCCCGCATTATAGGCGCGCATCCATCGCGGCGAATTCAGCAAGCCGAGATAGGCCTTGTAGGCCCGCTTGGCGACGGCGATGCCGAGCTGGTTGTTGAGCGCCTCCGGCACCTTGCCGGCCACTGCGACGTCCCAGCGGCTGACGAAGATCGATGCCACCGAGCCGACATCGGGCTTCAATCCCGCATCGATGCGTCGTTCGATGCCGCGCATGAACGCTTCGGCGGCCGCCAGGTACTGGTCGTCGGAGAATAACAGCGTGACGTTGATCGGCACGCCCGTAAAGATCGCCTCTTCGATGGCGGGTAGGCCTTCCGGGGTGCCGGGAATCTTGATCAGGAGATTGGGACGTCGCGCCCGCGCGTGCAGGTCCTTGGCTACCGCAATCGTCGATTTGGTGTCGTGCGCCAGCAAAGGCGAGACTTCCAGCGAAACCCAACCGTCCACGCCGCAGGTTCGGTCGTAAACCGGCCGGAACAGGTCCGCGGCCTGCGTGAGGTCCTCCAGCGCCAGCTCGAAGAACAGCTTCTCCCCCGACTTCCCCTCCGCGAGTTTGCTTTTGATCGCGTCATCGTAGTCGCTGCTGTTCTTGATAGCGTGGTCGAAGATCGTCGGGTTGGATGTCAGCCCGGTGACCGACAACTCGTCGATGTAGCGGCGGAGCACGCCCGTCTTCAACAAGTTGCGCGTGATGTTGTCGAGCCAGAGGCTCTGGCCCAGATCATGCAGGATTTGAGCGGCTTTCATGTTTTCACCTCGATCGCGTCCCCGGATCCAGGACGCAGCGTTCAACCACTTCCCCGAAGCCTTCGTCGTCGCAGCAGCCGTTGACGGCGCTCGCCCGACCCTTGAGCTGCTCACCAGCACTGCCTATCGTGACGCCGAAGTCGGGCCGCTTGAACATCATCACATTGCGGAAGCTGGTCATGCGTTGCGCTTCGGGTGCGGATGGCCGGACTTGATCGACAGCCATGCACACCCATCGCGCGCGAGCAGGCGATCGGCGGCGTCGGGGCCGGCGCTGCCCGCGACGTAATTGGGGAAATCGTCGGCCGGATCGCGCGTCCAGGAATCGAGGAGGCCCTGCACGGCGCGCCAAGCCGCCTCGACCGTATCGGCCCGCTGGAACAAGGTGGCGTCGCCGATCAGACAATCGTAGATCAGCGTCTCGTACCCGACCGCGGCGAGCGGCGCGAAATAGTCCCGGTATGCAAAGTCCATTTCGACGCCGTCGATCTCGATTTCGGAGCCCGGCCGCTTGGCGCTGAAGCTGACTGACAGTCCCTCATCCGGTTGGATGCGCAGCGTCAGGATGTTCGCGGGCAGTCGCTCGACCGGGGTGTCGCGAAAGAGTGAGTAGGGGGCTTGACGGAATTGCACCGCGATCTCGGTGGTGCGCGCGGAAAGGGACTTGCCGGTGCGCAGATAGAACGGCACGCCGGCCCAGCGCCAATTGTCGATGCCGAGCTTGAGGGCCACATAGGTTTCGGTTTTGGAATCCGGCGCGACGTCGGGCTCTTGCCGGTAATCCCGAACTTTTCGGCCGAGTACCGCGCCCGCGCCGTACTGGCCACGTACGGCATTGGCTGGCGAGATGGGATGGATCGCCTGGAACAGCTCCGTCTTCTTCGCGCGCACGGCATCGGCATCGAATGAGATCGGTGGCTCCATTCCGATCATGGCGAGGAGTTGGAACAGATGGTTCGGAACCATGTCGCGTAACGCGCCAGCTCGTTCGTATAAGCGGCCGCGGCCCTCGACGCCCACGGTCTCGGCGACCGTGATCTGAACGTGGTCGACATGGTCGCGGTTCCATAGCGGCTCGAAGATGCCGTTGGCGAAGCGCAGCACCAGGATGTTCTGGACCGTTTCTTTGCCGAGGAAGTGATCGATCCGATAGATCTGGTCTTCGGTCAGCACCTTGAGTATTTGCGCGTTGAGGGCCTCGGCCGATGTAAGATCGTGCCCAAAAGGCTTTTCGATGATCACCCGCCGCCACGCTCCCTCCGATTGTCGGGTGAGCCCCGCGCGGCCGAGCTGCTCGATCACCGGGCCGAAGAACCGCTCGGCGACCGCCAGATAGAACAGCGCATTGGCTGTACCGTTCTGCCGCTCGCCTGGATCCATCAACAGCTTCCCAAGCTGGCTATAGGTTTCGGGCTGCGTAAAGTCTCCACGCATATAGCGCATGCGACGGATGAGCCATGACCAGGCCTGCTCGTCGATCGCCTCGACCTGATGCTCGCGCCCACCGACGCGCGTGAGGGCTTGCATCATCTCGGTCAGGCTCTGGCACCACCCCTCGGTGGTCTGGTCGTTATGATCGACGCCAATGATAGCGAAGCCGTCCGGAAGCTTCCCGGCTCGCACGAGATTGTAGAGCGCCGGCACGACGAGACGCTTGGTCAGATCGCCGGCGGCGCCGAAAATCGTCATGGTTGCGGGCGGCACCCGGCGGTCGGAAAGGCTCTTTGCCACGATTGCCGCGGCTTCCGCTGCGATCGTTGTCATCGCACTCATCCCACGGCTTGGTGACGTTGATCGAGCGTCTGTTGCAAAGAGGTGGGGGCTCGTTCACCTTCTCGGTCCATGTTGGCGCTCCTGACCGCCCTTTCAACCAACGCGCTCGGCCGCGACTTCGTTCGCCTCGCCGGCGCTTTCGCCGGGCACCATCAAATCGGAGGTAGCCCGAGAAGTTGCACGGCCTTGGACCCTATGTCGCAGCGCGCGACCAGGCTGGGGTCTCCCTTGATGACTTCAAACGCCGTCTGCTCGCCCTCGGTCCAGAAGCGGATGTCCAGTTTATGCTTGCCGATGCGAAGATCGCGCACCGTCAAATCAGGCAGCCAGGCCGGAAGGGACGGGTCGACATACAGCTTATTGCGAGGCGCATCCGGTAGAAATCCCAACAGGGCCTGTGTCAGCATGAAGACAGAGCCGGCCGCCCACGCTTGGGGCACGTTCGCGCCGATATACTGAACCGGGAAATTCGTCTCGGTACGCTCGGACGCGGTGTAAAGTTCCGGCAGCTGATTAAGCAGGAAGTGGCTCGCCGCCACGCTGACGTCGTGCGCGACCCGCGCCGCCTCCGCAGCAAAGCCATAGAGTTTGAAGCCCATGGCGATGATGGCGTTGTCGTGCGGCCAGACCGAGCCGGTCTGATAATTGTACGGATTAAATGCCCGGTGATCGGCGGACAGGGTGCGAATGCCCCATCCCGTCCACATGTCGGGTGCCATCAGACGGTCCACCACCCTCTTTGCACGCTCGCGGGGCACGATGCCGGACCATAGGCAATGCCCGGCATTGGATGCGACTGTCAGGACCTTGTTCTTGTTGCCATCGAGCGCATAGACATAGAATCCCATTTCCTCATCCCAGAAGGCTTCGTTGAACCGCTCGAACAGCGCAGCAGCCTTGGCACGCAACTCCTGCGCGCGGTCGGGCTTGCCGAGCGCATCGAAAGCCTCGGCCATGCGAACCCAAGCATTGTAAACGTAGCCCTGAAGCTCGCACAGCGCCTTCGGTCCCTTCACCAGAGAGCCATCGGGATACATGACCGCATCGCCGGAATCCTTCCAGCCCATGTTCTCGTAGCCGGCCGAAGAGCGCGTCTGATACTCCTGAAACCCGTCGCCGTCGCGATCGCCGTATTTGTCGATCCAGGCGAGGCAACCTTCCGCCGTCGGCAGATGCTGTTCCAGCAGGCCTTTGTCGCCGGTCGCGCGCCAAGCCGCGTGCAAGGTTATCAGATAAAGCGGCGTTGCATCCGCGGTTCCGTAATAGGGGGTGTGCGGGATCAGCTTGAAATGCGCAAGCTCGCCCTGGCGCAGCTCGTGGAGAATCTTGCCTGGTTCGGCATCGCGGTATGGATCATCGTCCTTGGCTTGCAGCGAGCCCAGAATCTCCAAGGCACCGCGGGCGAATTCCGGATAGATCAGGATATTCTGCAGCGAAACGATCAGGCTATCGCGGCCGAACGGCGCGACGAACCACGGCAGTCCGGCAGCAGGCAGGAAGACCACATGGTCCGTGCCCTTGATCGGCAAACGCAGCGCGGCCATGTCCTCCAGCGCCTGGTGAAAGAGACGGTAAAATTCTTCGTTGCTGGTCTCGATCTTGACCACTGTCTTCAACCATTCCGCCATGCTCTCGGAATGGCGGGACTTGTGACCTTCCCCGACACAATCGTGCGGCGCGCGGAGCTGGTGCTCGCTATCCTCGAGCGTATAGAGCAAGCAGGCGTGCCAAGCCTCGCCCGGCTGAAGCACGACCTCGAAGCTGAGCCGCCCGTTGGCGGAAACAGCCTTGCTCGTTGCACGCGACACGGTGATTGTCACCGAGCGGTGAAAATCCCGGTTCGAATACGCGGTGCGAAGCCGTTGCCGTCGCTCCGACCATTCCGTGGTGATCTGGCCACGGCGCACGATCTGTCCCGACTTCACCTCGAAGACGTCGGCAAAGTCGCATCGGAGGGCGATCTCGAGCTGAAAACGCACGGGCTTCATGCTGTTGTTGGTGATGTCAAGGTCTTCGTGCAAGCCGCCGCTGATCGATCGACTGATAGTGAGGCCGAGGGTGCGCGGGGGGATCACCCCGTCTTCGGTCGGAATGGACCGATTGGTGAGGAAGATGCGTGCGTCATGATATTTGACGGGACCGCCGTTCAACAGCTCCCACGGTTCACCGTTGGCGTAAATCGCCCAATTGCTGACTATCCGCGTGTCGAAAAAGTACAGCCCCTTCTCGCTCGGCCAGGTGATCTGCCCGTCCTGCTCGCTGACTAGCACCGTCTGACCCTGGTGGATGGCGATCTGCGGTGGGCCAACGTGAACCTTGAATGCCATGCTGTGCTCCTCATAGTTGAGCTCAACGCGGTGTCATGAACGGGTGCGACGGCAGTTGAGTCCCGTTGAGCTGGTTCGCGATCAGCGCAAAGGCGAATCGATCGAGCCTTTTTGCCGTATTTTGCACAGTAATTCGCAGCCTTCTCCGACATTGTGGCGCGTGACTTTTTTGTGTATTGGTCGGCTACGGACAAGCAGCGTATCTTACTGCCGATGCAATCTGACTTCCCAGCGGGTGATCCTGCCGTCATTGTGGTGATGGGAGTGTCCGGCTGCGGCAAGAGCACGATCGCGTCGATGCTCGCCCATCGCCTCCATTGGATCTACGAGGACGGCGACTGGTTCCATCCACAGTCCAATATCGAAAAAATGCATGTTGGTGAGCCGCTCACCGACGAGGATCGCTGGCCTTGGCTTCACGCTATCGCCGCCTGGATCGACGCGACCTGCCGAGCAGGTAATCGCGCCGTGATCGCCTGCTCGGCCCTCAAGCGCGCCTACCGCGATATCCTGGTCGGTGAGCGGCGAAACGTCAGGATCGTCTTTCTGAAAGGTGAGCGAGACCTGATCGCGCATCGGCTGGCGGCACGCGACGGTCATTTCATGCCACCTTCGCTGCTCGACAGCCAATTCGCGACGCTGCAAGAACCGCAGGCCGATGAGCGTCCGATCGTGGTCTCGATCGTTCCGCATCCGCGCGAAATCGTCGAAATCATTGCAGCGAAGCTCGGCAAGGCTCTGGTTTCACCTTCCGGCAAGAAACCGCGCCGCCGGGCGCGGAGCCGTTCTGCATGAGGGCGCAGCAGCTGTCGAGCATTCCGAGCGGCTGCTCGAGGCGGTCAAGGGCCCGAAGCAGATGGTGGTCTACCAGGAGTCGCGCCATTCGGTCGGCAACGTGCCGGCCGTCAATCTCGGGCCGTTCCCCCCGATCCGGGTCGCCGACTGAATGGCCGACCGGCTGGCGGGCAAACCGTTCGCGAGCGAGCGCTGGTTCGTGCGCTCGAACGGCCAGATCGACAAGGCGGCGCTTTGACGCCAACAGGAAGAAAGTCAGGGTTGCCCCGGCTCGTGCTCGATCAAGCTCGCCGTGGTATGCATGGGGAGAACGAGCCGCATCGAATCGACGAGCCGAATAAAGCCGTGAGCCTCGTAGAAACAGGCCGCCCGCTCGTCCATCGCGTCGACGACGATCATGGAAGATCCGACAACCGACGTGTTCTCGTAGGCCATGCGCAGCGCCCGCGCGAGCAACACCGCGCCCATGCCGCGGCCTTGGTTGGTCTTATCGACCGCCAAGCGGCCGATGAGCGTAGCGCTCACCAGAGGATAACGCGGGACGTGCTTGCGTGCCGCCTCCGGAACCGTATTTTGACTCAACGTAAAAGCGCAGAGTGTAAAATAGCCGACGATCCGCGTCGGCGCTTCCGCGCTCACCATCACGAAGACCGCATTTGCCTTGCGCCGCATGTCCTGCGACGCTTGCGTCTTGAGGTAATGATCGAGACTTTGCACGCCGCAGGAAAATGCTACCCGGTCGTGGTGCTTTGCAAGGGATTCGAGACGAAATTCGTACGCGGCCGGACCCGCCATCAGGGAGCAAGACGTTCACGCTCGATCTTGAACGCACGTCTCAGCCGCGCGTTGGGCTTCGGTGGATGGATCAGCGCATCGAAGAATATTTGTCGGTCACGCTCCGACAAAACGAGCGTCTCATGCTGGGCGATGGTCCGTCGGGCCGCCTCGGTAAGGACCGTCAGACAGAAATCGGTCAAGCTGCGCCGTTCAAGCTCGGCCGCCCGCGCCACCATCTTCTTTGTCTGACCATCCAGGCGGATGCCAAGGCGCGCCGCGCGCGCACGGTGTTCTTTGGTGACAGCGGCCGTCCGAGCGCGAGGCATATCCGGTCTCCCCAGCGGAAATTCGCCTTCCACGAATGTACGTCCAATGGGATCACAAATCAAGATCCTGAAATGACAGATCCTGAAATGACGTTGGAAAGATGGGAAACGGCTTTTCGATCACTTGGAGGCGCGGCCAGCATTGTCGGCAGTCTGGTTTAAACCAGTCGCCGCCCCGCGCGCCGCGCGCCTTAACCACGCGCACGGGTCGCGCTGGCAACGGCCGCTCGAGGCGCGGTCGGATCGCGCATCCGGTCGCTCAAATCTCGACCGCCGTCACGTCGTAGTCGTAGAGCCAGTCCAGATGCTCCTTGACCCGCACCTGTTGCCAATCGCGCGCGACCTCGACGGCAACCCCGTCGGCGAGCGCGGGGCTGAACGCCTGCTTGCGGTTCTCGTGCGCTTTGAGGCTGTGCAGCGCTCATTGTGACGGGGCTACCCCCTGCTCGGGTCATTCCCCCTGGAGACACCGGCTGCATTCCCCCCGGAGCCGACGCGTTCGCGCGTGCGCGCCGCACGTGACCGTCAAGGCCGGCTGGCTTCGGCCGCCCCGTGAGGGGTCGCCTTGACGGGCGCGATCTGCGGCGCGCGACACTGCGTGTCTTCGGCTTCCCCCTTGAACCTGTCGGCTCCGTCACTATGTGTGTTGTGGCACGCCGGACGACCCCTTTGCCCCCCAAAGTCCCCCGTCCGGCAGAAGCCCAATTGTCAGTCCCCTCGCACCCCGAGAGCGTTGTTCGCGTTTGGGGTGCTTTTTCTGTTGGGATTCTCATGCTCTCCCCGCCCCCGCTTTGTCGGAGGTCAAGGCCCGGAGGCGGGTATCGGACGTGTTGGATAGCGCTGAGCACTGCGAGGACCGGCGTGAGACGTGCACTACCCCGCCGAGAGGGCAGCTTGACCGCCCGGCGCAGCCGGCCGACCCCGTGCCGCCAGCCGAGCACCGCAGCCGCAGGGCAAGGAGCGCAGGCCGCCAGCTCGTCAAGCCGCAGGGCAAGGAGCGCAGGCCGCCAGCTCGTCACGCCTTGGCATGAGATTTCCGACTGTCGCGTCAAGGGCTCAAAGCGCGACAGTTGAAGTATACCATCCCCCTCCCCGCACCCACGCTTGGGGCGCATGCGCGAATGGCCGGATCATCGCAGGAACGGGAGATCAACAGCGATCATTGGACCGACGCGATGTGCCGGGACCCGTCATTCGGGTCGCGCGATCGCCGGACACCATTCCTGATGCTGCGCATCGGAGAACGCGCTCGGCACCGAAAAAGGGGCGCAAGTTGCAGGACAACTAGAACTCGTTCACACCGTGGCCGTGCGCGCGAATA
>WNFF01000479.1_pt1 | contig 29793 bp, 27 predicted proteins | sample 5400441 | NCBI WGS metagenome assembly WNFF01 (sample SAMN13153345, study PRJNA577476) | soil metagenome | isolation source: 120 cm saprolite under Douglas fir tree site 2 hole 3 replicate 1 | place: USA:California | collected 2015-04-18
CTGAAACACATCATGGGTTTCCTGAAGGCGGATTCGGGGCGGATTATTATCGATGGAGAGGACGTCACGGATTTCAAGGAAGCGGACTTCGAAGAAGTGCGGCGCAAGGTGACCATGGTCTTTCAGTCCGGCGCGCTTTTCGATTCGCTCACGGTTGGCGAGAACATCGCCTTCCCTCTGGAAGGGCAGTCGGGCATAACCGCCGACGACATCGATGCGTACGTACAGAAAATCGCGCACATGCTGGAACTCGAGAGCGTCTTTGACAAATTACCTAGCGAACTTTCCACGGGGATGAAGCGCGCGGTGGCCATCGGGCGCGCGCTGGCGCAGAATCCCGAGGCGATCCTCTTCGATGAGCCGACGACGATGGTGGACCCGATTATGGCGGGGCACATGGGCGAGTTGATTCTGCGGCTTAAAAAAGCGTTTCAAAAGACGTCGATTGTGGTGACGCACGACACGCATTTGGCGAAGAAGCTGGCCGACGTGGTCGTCTTTCTGCAGGAAGGCCGGGTAACTTTATTCGGGCCCTGGGCCGAGTTTGAAAATTCGAACGATCGGTTCCTCAAAAATTTCCGCATGCAGGACGAATTGATTCCCGCGCTGGACGTGACTCTGTGATGTCCGGCAGTCGAAACACGTCGGAGGGAATTTGAGGCTCCGGCGCAGGGCATTTTTGAAGGGAATTACGGTTGCCCCTGTTCTGGCCGCGACGCCCGCATTTGCTGTCTCGCAAGATGTACTCGTGAACGACGTCCACACCGGTTTGAATCCAACTTGGGTCCGTAGCGTGGTCCGGGCGGTCTCGGTTGCGGAAATCCAGGCTTTAATTAAAGACTGCCGTAGGCACGGGCGCTCGATTTCTGTTTCAGGAAGCAGGCACGCCACTGGTGGACAGCAATTTGCTTCGCATTCCGTCCTGCTGGACATGCGGGGAATGAATCGCGTCGTCGACCTTGATCCAAGGACTGGGCTGTTGCAGGTCGAATCAGGCATTGAATGGCCGTCGCTCATGCAAGGATATCTGGCGGCGCAAAGGAACGACGCCGAATGGGGAATCCGTCAGAAGCAAGGAGGAGGAGATCACATGACCCTTTGCGGTGCTCTCTCGGCGAACGCGCATGGTCACTGTCTAGGCAGCCCTCCCATTGCCGGGGATGTCGAATGGATTGAAATCGTGACTTCGGACGGCACCGTAACAAAGTGCAGCAGAAAGGAGAATGCGGAACTTTTCGCTCTGGCCATCGGCGGTTATGGATTGTTCGGGGTGATCACAAGGATCGGGCTTCGGCTTGTCCCGCGGCGAAAAGTGCGGCGAAATGTCGAAGCGCGGACTTTGGCGGAATTGATGGACTTGGTGGAAAAGCGCGCTGCATCCGGTGCATCCTTCGGTTATTTTCAATACAACATTGATGAAACGTCTCCCGAGTTCATGCGCACAGGAGTCTTGAACACTTACGAGCCGGTCGGCCCGGAGACTGCGCTGGGAAAGGAGACTACCGATCTTAACGAGGATGCGCTGGCCTCACTCCTGGAATTGGCGCATCGCGAGCCGAAGAGAGCTTATGACCATTATGCGAAATGCGAGTTATCACTCGACGGAAACGTGGAGTGGTCTGACTTGCACCAACTCAGCACCTACCCGCTCGGATATCATAAATATATCGAGAAGCACCTTGGCGCCGCATTCGAAGGGGCCGACCTCATCGTTGAAGTGTATGTTCCGCGGAACGAGCTAATCCCTTTTCTGGAGGCCGCGCGCCACTTGTTCTTGACGAGCGAGACTCCGCTGATTTACGGCACGGTTCGCTTTATTGAGCAGGACCAGGATACGTTCCTCGCTTGGGCTAAGAAGCGCTACGCTTGCGTGATCTTCACCCTCCATTCGTCAAGCGAAGCGCGCGCTCTACGAAAAACAGGCGAGCTTTGCAGGCAGCTGATGCGAGGCGGGACGAAACGGGGCGGAAGCTTCTACCTGACTTACAATCGCTTCGCAGCACGCGACGAACTGGATTCTGCCTATCCGCAGTTCGGGGAATTTCTAGCCCTGAAAAAGAAATACGATCCGACGGAATTGTTTCAAAGCGATTGGTTCCGGCACTACAAGGCCTTGTATCAGTGATAGATGATTGGCCGGAATTTGAATCCTGGAGACAGACCGAGTGAGCCAAACCAGCGCAAGTCCACGCAACGCCATTCAGCAACTGCGCAGGGAGATGGGCTTCTGGGACGTCCTGCTCTTTAATATCGCGACGGTGCTGGGTCCGCGCTGGATTGCGGCGGCGGCGCACAACGGCACGTCTTCGATAAGTCTCTGGGTGCTGGCGGCGCTGTTCTTTTTTGTTCCCACGGCCTTCGTGATTACCGAACTCTCCACGCGATTCCCTCATGAAGGCGGCCTCTATGTATGGTCCAAGGAAGCCTTCGGCGACTTTCATGGGTTCGTTGCCGGTTGGACCTACTGGATCTATTCGTTCTTTTATTTTCCAGGCTTGCTCCTGGCTAGCGCGGCGATGGGAGCTTATATCGGCGGTAGTACTTGGGGACATCTCGCGCAAAGCCGGCTCTTCTTGCTGGGTGGCTCCTTTCTCTTATTGTGCGTCGCCGTGGGCATGAATATCGTGGGGCTGAATGTGGGGAAGTGGCTGCAGAACGCCGGCGGTGCAATGACCTATGTGCCGCTGCTACTGCTGGTTGCGACAGGCGGCGCCATTTGGCTGCGCTACGGCTCCGCGACGCATTTTACCTGGGCGAACATGATGCCGCGCTGGAATTGGGAAACCGTGAATTTCTGGCCGCAAATGCTCTTTGCCTTTGCAGGGCTGGAACTTGTTTCCGCGATGAGCGACGAAATACGCGACGCGCAACGCACGCTGGCGCGCGCCATCTGGAGCTCGGGGATACTGATCGCGGCGATGTATATCGCGGGTACGTTTGCGGTCCTGTCGATCATGCAGGCAGCACCAGTGGATCCGAAGTCCGGCGTGTATCAAGCGCTGGCGATCGGCTCGGAAACGCTGAAAATTGGATTGATGGGAATGATCGCCGCGTTTCTCGTCACGTTTGGAAATGCCGGTGGCGTGGGGACCACAGTGGCAGGGCTCTCGCGCGTGCCATTTATTGTGGGGGTCGATCGATACCTGCCCGCGGCGTTCGGAAAGCTCCACTCCCGGTGGCGCACGCCCTATGTAGCGATACTGGTGCAAGCCGGAATCTCGCTAGTTCTGTTGCTTGTCAGCAATATCAATGAGACCACCAGCGGCGCGTACCAAATCCTGGTAGATGCCGCGACGATCCTGTATTTCATTCCGTTTCTTTATATGTACGCGGCCGCGATCAAGCTTGCTGGATGCAAGGACCGCACAGTGAATGCGCATGCGGTGCTGATCCCGGGCGGAAAGATCGGTGTGTGGATCGCTGGAGGACTCGGTTTTCTCATTACCCTTGGCGGAATCGTGCTGTCTTTCGTGCCTCCTGGGGAATCGGAGAACAAGATTGTGTTTAGCATCAAATTAGTCAGCGGCACGGTGATCGCGGTGGCACTCGGGCTAGTGTTGTATTACCGCGGCGCGCGCGAGAAGCGGCTTGCGTCTTCTCAGGGAGCGTCGAGCGGCCGTTGATTGATCTGCTTGGCGTCCCCGCGTCGCGTCAGAAGCCTTCTTCTTGAAGACGTGCGAGAGTGATGGGAATAGGCGAAGTGGCTGCGCCTTCACGAGCTTCCAGGTAGCGCTCGACGTATTTTCCGAGCACATCGCCTTCGAGATTGACCGCGTCACCGGGCTTGCGGTCGCGGATATTCGTGTTTTCGTAGGTGTAGGGAATCACGGCGACTTCGGCGATATTGTTCTGCCAGCGGGCCACCGTGAGGCTGATGCCGTCAATGGTGATCGAGCCTTTTGGCACGACGTAACGGGCGAATTCCTCGGGAACATGAACGCCGAACCACCAGTTTTTCCCTTCGGGCGTGAGATGCGTTACGCTGCCGACGGTGTCCACATGGCCGAGGACGAAGTGTCCGCCAAATTCCTTGCCCGCCGTAAGCGGCTGCTCGAGGTTGACGCGCGCACCCTTTTTCAATTCACCGCCCTTAGCGCCAAACGAAGTCTTGCGGATCGTTTCGCCGGACAGATCGGCGGAGAGCCGGCCATTGTGGAGATCCACGATAGTCAGGCAGCATCCGTTCACCGCGATGCTGTTTGAAACAGCGAGCGACGGGGCGATGGAAGGCGCGTGGATGGCGACGCGCCCGCCGTCCTCGCTGAGGTCGAGCGCCTGGATCGCTCCGATGTGCTCGATGATTCCAGTGAACATGATGATTCCGATCGCTCTCGAATCCGAGTGTACCGTATTTCGCGTCCAAGACAGAAAGCACTAGACTGTGTCGCATTGGGCGGGCAGAGATAACGGCGAGGTCTGACGATGAAAGTTTGCTTGTTGCGCGCGCCGGCTGTGATTGAGACGAATCCGCTGGAATATATGGAAGTCACGCCGCCGCAGCCAAAGAGCGGTGAAGTTCTGGTGCGCGTGCGCGCTTGCGGCGTGTGCAGAACGGATTTGCATGTGATCGAAGGAGAATTGCCGCCGCGCAAATCGCCGGTGATTCCGGGCCACCAGGTCGTCGGTATTGTCGAGAAACAAGGGGAGAATACGCGGCGCTTCGCGATCGGCGATCGCGTTGGTATCGCCTGGCTGCATCGCACCGACGGGAGCTGCGAATATTGCCGGTCCGGCGCGGAAAATCTTTGCGATAACCCGGTGTTCACGGGCTACGGCGTGGATGGCGGTTACGCGGAATATATCGTTGCGCCGGAAGATTTCGTGTACGCCATTCCAGCGGGATTTGCGGATGAGCAGGCCGCGCCGTTGCTTTGCGCGGGAATCATTGGGTTTCGGTCTCTGCGGCTCTCCGGGATCAAAGCGGGCGGGCGGCTGGGCTTTTATGGCTTCGGTGCAGCGGCGCATGTGGCGATTCAGGTAGCACGGTACTGGGGCGTGGAAGTGTTTGCTTCGACGCGCGACGCGCGGCATCAAAGACTCGCGCTGGAGTTGGGTGCGGCTTGGGCCGGAGGCACGTTTGATGAGCCGCCAAAGAAACTCGACGCCGCGATCGTATTTGCACCAGCTGGGGAAATTGTGCCGGCAGCGCTAAAGGCGCTGAAAAAAGGCGGCGCGCTTATTCTCGGCGGCATTCATATGAGCCCGATCCCATCGTTTGACTACGACCTGTTGTATCAGGAGCGCGTGATTCGCAGCGTGGCGAACAATACGCGGCAAGACGGCGAGGATTTCCTACGCGTTGCCGCTGAAATTCCGATTCGAACGCATGTGCAAATCTTTCCTCTCTCGGATGCCAACAAGGCGCTCAATGCGCTGAAGAACGATGCCATTCCTGGAGCCGCGGTCCTTCACATTGGCGAGTAGCCCGGTCTATTTCTTGTATACGTCTTGCAGATAAGCTTCTATAGCGATATCAGGGCCGAACTGCTGCGTGCGAATGTCGCGCAGCGGAGGAAGATTCAGTTTCGGGGCAAGCGCGAAGGGGACGCGGCTTTCGCCGGCTATCTTTGGCGCATAAAAAAGAAAAAGCTTGTGGACGACGCCAGCGGCGAGCGCCGAGCCATTCATCGTCGGTCCTGCTTCAAGCAGTACGCTGAGCATATCGCGGCGGCCAAGTTCTGTGAGGACGACTTCCCAATTGATCCGGTTGTCCTTCGCTCTGGCGTGTATGACTTCGACGCCCTCTTTCATCAACATTCGCGCTCGTTGATAACTCAGAGGCGCATTGGTGAAAACCAACAGGTCGTCTTCGGCCGCTTCGACGATCCGCGAGAATCGCGAGAGCGAGAGCTTGCAGTCGAGGATGACGCGTAGCAAACGCCGACGGCGAGGGAGGCCGCTGCGATCGGAAAGAAGCGGGTCATCGACGTGGATCGTGCCAATTCCCGTCAACAGCGCATCCGAAGCGTGCCGCATGCGGTGCACTTCCGCGCGCGATTCTTCGGATGTGATCCACCTGGATTCGCCTGCCGCCCGGGTTTTCCTGAGGTATTTCATTTGCGCGCCTGGCAGCGCGAGCTGGCCATCAACCGTCATTGCCGATTTCAGCGTTACAAAGGGCTTCTTCGTTCGAATCCAGCAGGCAAACGGCTCGTTGAGGCGGTGCGCTTCTTCTTCACAAACGCTCGTGAACACTTCGACGCCTGCGGCGCGCAGGCGCTCAAAGCCGCGGCCGGAGTTGACGGGATTCGGATCATCCATGGCCGCGACGACACGTTGCACGCCCGCCGCGATGATTGCTTCAGTGCAAGGGCCGGTGCGCCCGGTGTGATTGCAGGGCTCGAGCGTCACGTACAGTGTTGCGCCGCGCGCTTTTTCTCCGGCGGATTTCAGTGCGACGATTTCCGCATGGTCGCGCCATTCGTATTGATGGAAACCTTCGCCAACGATCTGACCTTCGCGCACGAGGACGCAACCCACCATGGGGTTGGGACTGGCGAGGCCGATGCCTTTGCGGGCCAGCGCCAGCGCGTGTTCCATGAAGCGAATGGAGTGCGCGTCCACGGTTTAGTCGAAAAGAGAGTCGGCGTAGGTTTCCGCGTCGAAGGGAACCATGTCGTTGATTTGCTCGCCGGTGCCCACGAAGCGGATGGGCAGGCCCAGTTCGCGCGAAATCGCGACGACGATGCCGCCCTTGGCGGTGCCATCGAGCTTGGTGAGAATGATTCCGGTGACGCCGACAGTGGAAGTGAATTCGCGCGCCTGCGCAAGGCCGTTCTGGCCGGTGGTGGCGTCGAGAACCAGCAGTACATCGTGGGGCGCTCCGGGAATCACTTTCGCGGCGGTGCGCTTCATTTTTTCGAGTTCGGCCATGAGGTTTGATTTGGTGTGCAGGCGTCCCGCGGTATCCACGATGACGACGTCGGACGAGCGCGCCTTGGCAGCGAAGACGGCGTCGTAAACAACCGCGGCAGGATCGGCGCCGGATTTCTGCTTGATGACCTCGATGCCGTTGCGCTGCGCCCAGATTTCCAGTTGCTCGACCGCTGCGGCGCGAAACGTGTCCGCGGCGCAGAGCACCACGCTGCGCCCTTCCTGGCGCAGCCGGTTGGCGAGCTTTCCGATGCTGGTGGTCTTGCCCGCGCCGTTGACGCCGACGATGAAAATCACGCGCGTGCCGCTGCCATTTTGCGAGGTAGCAATGCCGCTCGCAGCCGCAACGTCCGGGCGAACAGGCGCGTTCAGAATGCGAATGATATGCGACTTGATCTCACGTTTGAGTTGCGCGGCATCGGCGAGCGCGTTGCGGTCCATTTTTTCGCGTACCGCATCCAGAATTTCGCGCGTCGGCTTGACGCCCAGGTCTGCGGAGAGCAGCGCGGTCTCCAGGTCCTTGAGGACCGAGGGATCAATCTTGCGCTCGCCGAGAAAAATCGTGTCAACGGTTTCGGAAAGCGCCGCCTTCGTCTTGCTGACAGACTTCTTCAGCCGCTCAAGGAGCGTCGGTTCCGGCTCGTTGTTGCCAAAAAGCGAAATCATGCGGTCGCGCGCTTCGAACCGTGCGCAACCCAAAATTGTAGCAGAAGCGCTCGCGGCGAGATGTGCGTCAATTACGAAGAACTCGTTCTTGGGCGGGTTCTACTCTGTGAGGAATGCGACCTTTTCCACTCCCGCAAGACGTATCTTGTCCAAAACAGCGGGTACGTCGCCATATTTGGCTCGGGCATCCACCGCGATATAAACCTTTCTTTCCGCGCCGCTCTGAAGACCTTCCCGGATTTCATTCGGCAAATCCTCAAGGGCGATGCGGTGTTCGCGGAAGTAGATCTTGCCGTCGCGGGTTACCATAACTCTTAAGGCGTCTTCCTTCAGAGCACCGGGCATTGAGGCAGAGTGGTAAGCGTGGGGCCGGTCTACAGGCACCGAACGGTGATTGTCCGTTGTGGCGGGGAGGAACATGAAAAGCAGTGCAAGCATGATACTCACAAACCCCCACATGTCGATCCGGCAGAGAAGCTGATTTTTTCTTCTCAATGCGGAAAGCTTGAATTGGGGTTGTGCAGATGGCATTTGGAATCTTACTGCCTGGGGGCGGCTAATCAGGCGTGCACTTCCACGGCGCTGAGGCGCAGCTTGCCGGCGTTGACGGCGGATTCGAGGGCGGTCACGACAACGGCGTCGAATTTTGAGCCAGTCAGCGCCCGAATGCGGTTCATGGCGTAGTCCAGTTCCATCGCCGATTGATACGGGCGGTTGGTGGTCATGGCGTCGAGAGTATCGGCGACGCCGATGATGCGGGCCATCATCGGAATCTGCTGGCCCTGCAGGCCGTAGGGATAGCCGCGCCCGTCCATGTGTTCGTGGTGCAGCTCGATGCCCGGGAGCATCTCTTTCAACTGTGAAACCGGGCGCATGATGTTTGCGCCTTTCACGGTGTGCTGCTTCATCAAGCCGAATTCTTCCGGTGTCAGCGAGCCAGGCTTTTTCAGCACGCGGTCTTCGACGCCGATTTTTCCGACGTCGTGCAGCAGCGCTGCGATGCGCAGCTTGTCGAGCTCTTCCGTGCTGAGTCCCAGCTCCTGCCCGATCAGTGTCGAATACTTCGCCACGCGGCCGGAGTGACCGCGAGTATAAGGATCCTTTTCGTCGATGGCCGCGGCAAGCATTCGAATGGAACCAATAAACAGCTCGCGGTTTTCCTCCGCGGCTTCCTTCAGCCGCTCGATGTACTCCTCGATGTCGCCGGCCATCTTGTTGAAATTTTCCGCCAGTTCGCTGATCTCCGAAGCCCCGCGAACCGCGGAGCGCTGGTGAAATTCGCCGCGGCTGATCGCGCGCGTGGAGGCCGCCAGCCCGCGAATAGGTCCGCTGATGCCCACCGCGAAGAAATATCCCACGAGAATGGCGACCAGAATGACGACGCTGACGAACGCCAGCGCCTGCCGGTTCAACTCCGTCACGCCGGTGTCGCTCTGCGCCTGATCCAGGCTGCGCTCCGCAATGACCGCCCAGTTCACTTCGGGGAAAGTGCTGTAAGTTCCGATCATCTCCACGGAATGTTTCTTGTCCGTTTCGGTAAAGCGCACCGTCTCCGTGTTGCGAAGCTCCTGCGGCAGCGCCTTCACTTGTGCGACAAGCGCATTGCCGCTGAGGTCCGCGCCGGGAACGAAGTTTTTTGTGTCCCAGTGCGCCACCAGGCGGCCGTTGTGATGCACCAGGAAAACATTGCGTCCCCGCACGCTGGCTTCCTGCAAGCGGTGCACGATGGGATCCAGGGAAACGACGGCCGCCAGCATCCCCGTAAAATTATCGTTCACGTCCTTCAATGGCACGGCCACCACGAAAGCCGGCCGGTTGCCCGGCGCCAGCGCCAGTGGATCGCTGCGAAACTTCGACACCTGCAATTGCTGCGACTGCAGGCAGGTTACGAAGGCCCGCTGCAGCGCTCTCGCCACGAAGGGATCCTGCTCGGCCTGAAAATTTCCCTGCGACACGCTGGTCCCTTTTCCGGACTTGCCGACGGCCGTCAGGTAAATGAACGTGTTGGGATTGCTGGAGACAAATTCGTCCAGCAGGCGCGTGACCTTCGGTTCCGCCGCCGGATCTTCGACGTCGTCAATCAGGCCGGTGAGCGCGAGAATCTGGCGCTCGCTGGTCAGTTGTTGCGTCAAGTTCGATTCGAAAAGCTGAACTTCCTGCGCCAGCGACCGCGTCAGATCGGTTTGCTGAACGCGCTCGGTGTCCACCAGTTTCTCCTGGCTGAGCTGCAAGACCAGGCGGTGGTACAAGCCGATGGGAAGCGCGCTGACCAGCAATAGCGCGCCCAAAACGAGCCAAAGGATGCGCACGCGCCCAGCGCGCACCTGTTCCCAGCGGGATTTGGCATCCAGCGGCATCTCGACTATTCATTCTAGGAGAACCTGGAGCGCTTTGGCGGCCGGCTGTCGCCCGCAGTCGCGCATGTGCAACTGGGACTTTAGTACTAGCGGCCGAAAAAGTGGACAATCGCGAACCGTCGCTACTCCCGTTTCAACGGCCGCTCCATGATGTCTCGAATCGCGTCCTTGGGAGACTTGCCTGCGTGCAGGATTGCATCAACCTGCTCCGTGATCGGCATCTCGATCCGGTGTTCGCCGGCCAGCGCCAGCAAAGGCGCGGCCGTATTCACACCCTCCGCGACCATGCGCATATCCGCGAGAATTTCGCCCAGAGCCCGCCCTTTGCCCAGCTCGATTCCCACAAAACGATTTCGGCTTAGCGAGCCCGTGCACGTGAGAACCAAATCGCCCAATCCCGCCAGCCCGCTAAGCGTCTCCGGCCGCGCTCCCAGCGCCACCGCCAAACGCGCCATTTCCGCGAGGCCACGCGTGATCAGCGCCGCGAGAGCGTTGGAACCGACACCAAGCCCCTGGCACGCGCCCGCGGCAATCGCCATCACGTTCTTCACTGCGCCAGCAAGCTCCACGCCCAAAACATCGTCGTTGGTATAGAGGCGGAAGTTTGGTCCCGCGAACTCTTCCTGCAGCTCGGCGGCGAGCGCGGCGTCACGCGAAGCCAGGACCACGGCGGTGGGCTCGCCGCGAGCGGCCTCGGCGGCAAACGATGGTCCAGAAATCACGGCAAGGCGCGGCGTAAATTTCGACGAAACGACCTGCGCGATCACTTCGCTCATCCGCAGGTGCGTTGACGGCTCAAGACCCTTGCTGGCGCTGACAAAACTCGCGGCAGCCGTGACAAACGGAAGTGCCGAAGTATAAACACCGCGAGCATGGGCGGAGGGCATCGCGCCGACAATGACCTGCGCGCCAGAGAGCGCGGGTTCCAAATCAGGATGAATGACAACGTTCTGAGGCAATTTCGCGCCGGGCAGATACATTTTATTTTCGCGCTCGCGGCGAATCGATTCGGCCAGTGTGGCATTGTGCACCCAAAGCGAAATCTCGTGCGTCTTGCGGCTCCTCGAAAGCACGATTGCCAGCGCCGTGCCCCAGCCGCCGCCGCCGAGAATGGCGATTTTCGTCATTCCGCTTCCTTCTTTTTCCCAAAAGAAAAGCGCGGCTCGGTGCCTTCGACGAGGCGCTGCAAGTTGCCGTCATGCTTGTAAATCACCAGCAGCGCGATGGCCAGCGTCCCGGCGTCGACAATGATGGGCGGTGCGTGACGCGGCGCCCACAGAAAGTAGATGAGCAACGGCATGGCCGCGGCCGCCGCGACCGAACCCAGCGAAACATAGCGCCAATACGCCACGCAAAGAACGAAGAGCAGCAACGCGCTGACCGCCGCAAGCGGGCACAGCGCAAGAAACACGCCGAGAGCCGTGGCAACGCCTTTGCCGCCTTTGAACTTGAGCCATACCGGGAAGCAATGTCCGAGCATTACCGCGAATGCGGCGATCATCATCCAGGTGGCGCTTTCGTTGGTGACACGGCCGGCAAGCCAGACCGCCGCCGTGCCCTTTGCCGTGTCGAAAATAAGCGTGAGAGTTCCCGCCAGCGGGCCTACGACGCGCGCGACGTTCGTGGCCCCGATGTTGCCGCTGCCGGCTTTGCGCACGTCCCCGCCGCCAAATAATTTCGCGAGCAGCAGCCCAAAGGGAATCGAACCAAATAGGTACGCGGTGAAAGGGATCGCTAGAAGAGTGGCCGAAATTCCCACTGAAAACATGCGCGCTCAGGCCTCCGCCGTCACGAACGGAAAACTTTCGACGGTAGTGTACTCCGCGCCGGAGGATTTTAGCTTGCTTTCGATCAGATGAAATTGGCTGGTGCGCAGCGAACCAAAATCGCGCGCCGCGTTTTCCTGGATTGCGGCGCGAAGTTTTTCCGGCAGCTTGGGCGCTTCGAACCGCGCAAGCGTCAGATGCGGCGAAAAGGGCCGCTTTTCAACCGGGACGCCGAGTTTTTCCATGGCCTTGTCGATCTCCGCCGCGAGAACACTCAGGTTCGGCGAAGCCTCGATGCCCGCCCAGAAAACGCGAGGGTGTTTTTCGCTCGGGAAAAAACCAAGTCCGCGAAAATCAAGCGTGATCGGCTGCTCGGAGAGTACGCCGGCGAGCGCGCTGCGAATGGCCGCGAGCTTTGCTTCCGCGACCTCACCAATGAATTTGAGCGTCACATGTAGATTTTCCGCGCGCACCCAGCGAGTTTGCGGCGAAACCGCGCGGAGCGACTCAAGCAAAGCCGCGAGATTTTCCCGCACCGCGGAGGGAATCTCCAGCGCGACGAACAAACGCATCGCAGCTCAGGTCCTCTTGGCGCCGCGCGCCGGAGGCTCTCCGCCGTTGTAGAGGAAATGGATGCGCACCAGATCGAGCGCCAGTTGCGAGGCATGCCAGCGGATGGCTTCGCGATCGCCCGGAAAAAGCACGCCGCGCTCTTTCACGCCGCCGGCATGCGAGAGCGCAATGTGTACGGTACCCACTGGCTTTTCCTCGCTGCCGCCGCCCGGCCCGGCAATGCCGGTGATGCCCACGCCCAGCGTGCTGCCGACGTGGCGGCGAATGCCCTCGGCCAGCGCGATCGCCACGTCGCTGCTGACCGCGCCTTTGGTCTGGATGAGCTCCGCCGGAACGTCCGCCCACGCCGTTTTCAAATCGTTGCTGTAACAGACGACGCCGCCCAAAAAATACGAGGAGCTCCCCGCGATGCTCGTCAGCCGCTGCGCCAGCAATCCGCCCGTGCAGCTTTCCGCCGCGGAGATCGTCGCGCTGTTGCGCGTCAGCAAGTCCGCCACCACCTCTTCCATCGAAGAACCATCCTGCGAGAAAATGCGGTCCGTCAGCGCGATCTCGAATCCCTGCGCGATTTCATCCAGCGTTTTCTGCGCGTGCGCCGCGTCGTCGGTCCAAAGCCGCAAATGGATTTGAATCTCGCCCGGCGCCGCCAGGATCGTAGTGCTCACGTCCGCATAGCGCATGTAAATCGGCCGGATGCGCTGCTCGACACTCGATTCTCCCATGCCCGCCACGCGCAATTCCCGGTGAAACATTCGAATGCTCGAACTGCGCCGCTGCAGCCGCGGCAAGACTTGCTCCTGGTACATGGGCTTCAATTCGCGCGGCGGCCCCGGCAGCAGCGCGATAGAGCGCCCCCCGTCTTCGATCCAAAGTCCTGGCGCCGAGCCGCGGGGATTCTCCAGCACCTCCGCGCCTTCCGGCACCATCGCCTGCCGCGCGTTTACCGCCGGCATCTCCCGCCCGAGCTGCCGGAAGCGCCCTTCGATGTAGCGCAAGATCTCGTTATTGAGGTGCAGTTTGCGGCCCAGAAGCTCCGCGACAGTCTCGCGCGTCAGGTCGTCTTCCGTAGGACCCAGACCGCCCGACGCGATGACCAGCTCAACGCGCTCCAGCGCTTCCTGGAATGCCGCTCTCAAATAGTCGCGATTGTCCCCGACAATAGACTTGCGCACCACCTCGATGCCCAGCTTGTTCAACTCCTCGGTCAGGAAGAGCGAGTTGGTGTCCACGCGGTCTGGAGTCAGCAGTTCCGAACCAACCGCGATGATTTCCGCTTTCATCTGTTCAATTATCCGGTCAAGGGCAAGCCGCGAACGTCCCAATCGAGCGTGAAGAGCGAATCCGTGGTGGCGAGAATCGCGCGGCCGGAAGGCTGCAGCGCCATGCCCACGATGCCGGAGCCGCTGAGAACAATCTCCGCCTGAGCCTGCGGCGTGATCCGCACAATGCCGCGCCGACCCGCGTAAGACGCCGCCACATAAAGATTTCCGTCGCGATCCAAGGCCAGCCCCTGCGGGCGGCCGAGGCCGCGGAAGAAAACGCTCACGTCGCCGCCCTGCGTGATGCGGTGAATGCGGTCAAAGCTGGAAGTTGTCGGCCCCGAAACGTACAGATCGCCGCTGGGATGAAACGCTAAGTGGTACGCGGCAATGGACGGCTCCAGAGTGGCGAAAACAAAAATCTCCCGGCTCGGGCTGATCTTGAAAACCGTGCCGCTGCGGTCGCCGACGTATAAATTGCCGCTGGGATCGAACGCCAGGCCCGTGGCCACCCCCATGCCTTCGATCCACTGTTCGGCGCGGCCCTCCGGCGTGATCCGATGGATGGTGCCGTCGTTGCGGCAGGAGACGAAGAGGTTCCCCATGCGATCCAGCGCCAGACCGCTCGGATTCATCAGCGAAGTGATAAACGGCTTCACGCTGTAATTCGCCGTGATTTTGTATAGCGAAACGGGAACGCGCTGCCCACGCGGGCCCGAGAACGTCACGTAAATGTTGCCGTCCAAATCCACCGCGGGATTCGCGACGGGATGCAGGTTGTCCGCGATTTGCAGGCCGATATGCACGGGATGCGGCGGGCTCTCGTGCCCGTTCGTGCTCACGCGCACGATTCCGCCGCTGGCCCCCTCCGGAACGCGCGCCACTAGGCGATTCTCGCTGGCCAGCGCAAGGCTGGCTTCCGCATCGCCAAACCTCACCACCGGCCGCGGCTGCACCGGCGAGACGAACCCCCGCCCATGGATGGTCATCTCCCCGCCAGGAATGGCCGCGGCGGGCGCAACTCTCTCAATGTGTGGAATGCCGTTTTTTTCTGGCGAAGAGCCGAACCCGAATTTCATACCCAACCAATGTGCAGCGTGAGCAGACCAAAGTGTAACGCCACACGCAGTAAAATTGCAGCGTAGATGCCGGCCATCCAGTCATCGGCCATGATTCCCCAGCCCCCGGGCAGTTTTTCCAGCCGGCGGATAGGCCACGGCTTCCAGATGTCAAACACTCGAAAAAGTATAAAACCCAGCAGAAGATATTTCCAATTGAGCAGACTCAGCGCCGAATAAAGCGCGAAAACTGACGCATCGTCCGCGGGCAGCAGATGCGTTGGCAAGCCCAGCGGCACGATGGCAAGTACCAGCGTTAGCTGCATCCCGGACACTTCGTCAATAACAACGTATTGCGGATCTTCGAGACCAGCATAGGTAGCAGCGCGCGAGCTGCTCCAGACGCCGATAAGGCCGACAATTACGAGGGCTGCCAAAGATGGAACCAGAAGGAGCACTGGTGCCGAATGTCCCAGGAACATCGGCACATCGATTCCCAGGCCGCCGTGAAAAAAGAGGAGCCCCATGACCACGATCAAACTAACGGGATGCGTCAGAATCGCAACAGCAATTCCGACAATCGAGCCAAAAGTCCCCGGCGCCTTGGGAATGTAGCCCACTCCGAGAGCGGTGGCGATCGCGAGCGCGAGTCCAGGTTTCTTAGGAGTTGCTTCAGCGCCTGCCGCGGCTTCAGTGTTCGGTGTCATCGCGGTTTTCCGAGTCGTCCTCCAAAGGGAGGACGATGGTGTTACCTTCGCGTTCGCCGTTGTCTTCTTCAGTGAAGACAGGTTCTGAAACCACGTACTTTTCGCTGGCCCAGTTGCCCAGGTCCCGATCCCGGCAGCGCTCGCTGCAAAAAGGAAACTCCGCGTGGACCGCGGAATCCGTCTCCGCCTTGCAAATAGGGCATTTGTGCTTCATCGCGCACTTCTTTTTCTTCTCTGTGAACTCTGCGCTCTCTGTGACCTCTGTGTAAAATCTTTCAGCACAGAGCGCGCAGAGAACACGGAGGCCAAGGAATCATGATCTTCGAAAAGAGAGTATATCTCAGCCCAGCACGCGCAAGGGCGCCCCAGTAGCGATGCGATGAAGCTTTTCGGCGGCCTGCACTGGCGGTATTGACGCAGCCCCCGTGCCCGCCTCGGCAGCGGCCTGCGGCAGAATTTCCACCACGCACCCGATCAAGTCGTAAGCGTCCGTCTTGGTGATTTCCACGCGCGCCACGTCCCCGGCTTCCGCAACTTCTCCGCCCGGCAATTCAATGTCCGTAAGGTACAGTTTTCCATCGATCTCCGGAGCCATGCCTTCGAGCCGCGCTTCCCATACGAGTGGATTGTCCTTCGAAGGCCCTTCGACCAGCGCCGTAAAGATGCGTTTGGAGTGCGGCAGCCACGCTGCCGCTTTTCCGTCTTCCCTAGTCGCGCCGGGCTCTCCGCGTAAATACTTAGCCCGCAGATTCTCCCTCGAAATCTTCTTCTGAATGGCCATCAACCGTTTGCGCCGCTCGCGAATCGTCTCCGCATCCACTTTATCATCCAGCGCGTAACTCCCCGCATTGTCCACGTCTGAGTACTCAAACACGCCCATCCAATCGAGCTTCGCTGCCTTAACGAAATCGCACAGCTCCTCAAAATCCGCTTCCGTCTCGCCCGGAAATCCCACGATGAACGACGTGCGCAGCGAAACGCCGGGAATTGTCGTCCGCATCCGCTCCAGTAATTTCAAGAACGCGTCCCCGTTTGAACCGCGCTTCATCCGCGCCAGCACGTTCCGGCTGGCGTGCTGCAGAGGCATGTCCATGTACTTTGCGATCCGCGGATGCGCCGCGATGGTATCCAGCAATTTCTGCGTGACGCGATTCGGATAAGCGTACAAAAATCGCACCCACAGGAAGTTATCGGTCTGCGCCAGTTTCGCCAGCAGTTGCGCGAGGCCGTCCCGCAGTCCAAGGTCTTCGCCGTAAGAAGTCGTGTCCTGTCCGATCAGCGTGATCTCCCGCGCGCCGGCCCTCGCCAGGTTTTCCGCCTCACGCACCACCGATTCGAACCGCCGGCTGCGAAACGCGCCGCGAAGCTGCGGAATAATGCAAAACGTGCAGGGATGATCGCAGCCTTCCGTGATCTTGATGTAAGCCGCGTGTTTCGGCGTGGTGACGATGCGCGGCGTCAAGTCGTGATACAAAAATGACGGCGGCTGCGCCGGAAGCACGCGAAGATCGCCTTCCACAGCTTCCATGATGCGTTCGACTTCGCCGGTGCCCACGACCGCGTCCACTTCCGGCACTTGCTCCAGAATCTGCGCGCGAAACCGTTCTACCAGGCAGCCCGCCACGATCAATTTTTTCGCCGCGCCGAATTTTTTGTGCTCCGCCATCTCCAGAATGGCGTCCACCGACTCTTTTTGCGCCGCTTCGATGAAGCTGCACGTATTGACCACCAGTATCTCCGCCTCGTCGGCGCGCGGCGTCAGTTCGTAGCCTTCGCGCGCAAGAATCCCCATCATCACCTCGCTGTCCACGAGGTTCTTCGGGCATCCCAGGCTGACAAATCCAACTTTAGTCATAGGCTGTAAAATTGCGCCTTCGCGCAATTCTCAATGATAACACGAGCCATTCATTATGGTCTTGGTAGGGGCGCAGCATCGCTGCAACCCGCCTAGGCAGGGAACTGAACTATCTTCAGCGCCGCCGCAAAGTCGCGCGTACCTGCTCGAGCAGTTGCCGCAATCGCGTCGTATCGCAAGGCGCGCCACCGTACCGCGCGCGCGCGTAAATTTGCGTGAATTCCCGCACGGGAGGCGCAAGATGCGGAGAATCCACCGCCGCCGCGAATTCGAACGGCGTTTGCGTTTCTTCGCGCCGCAGCCCGCGCCGCGCCAGCACGCGCAAGAGCTCCGCATACAGCCTCGACGCCAGCTGAGGATTCGAACCCGGCGCCTTCGGCGATCGAAGCTCCCACCACAGCCGAAGACGCCGCAGCATCGCCGACAATGCATCGAAGCGGAACAGGACCAGGAACGCCAGAACCGCGAGTGGAATCAGCAATCCAAGCCCGCTGTGCCACGATTTCATCCAGCGTCTGCCGCGGATTTGCTCCTTCGCGTACCACGCGCGCAGCGATTCGGACAAATCGCGCGAACTGCGCTGCATCGTTTGTGCCATCACCATCTGATGCGCGAAGTCGTAGCCGATCACCCATTCGCTCCAGGTAATCTCCATCCAGTCGGCGTATTTTCCCAGCCGCGTCAGGAAGCCGCCTTCGTTTTCGGGAGCCGCGGGCGTGGGGTCGAAGGTTTGCCAGTCCATTCCAGGAAAATAGACTTCCACCCAGCTATGCGCGTCGCTGGCGCGGACGATGTAATCGCCGCCCAGCTCGTTGTACTCGCCCGGCAGGAAGCCGTTGACTTCACGCGATGGAACGCCGAGCGTGCGCAGCATGATGATCATTGCCGTGGCAAAGTATTCGCAGTGGCCCGCGCGAGTCTCGAAAAGAAAATGAGCGAGCGGATCGGCTCCGGGTTTCCCCGTCAGGTTCAAGGTATAAGCGAAACGATCGCGCAGGTAACTTTCCATCGCCAGCGCTTTGTCGTAAGGAGTCCGCGCGTTTTTCGTGATCTGCCGGGCAAGTTCCGGGATCCGCGGATCCAGCGGTGGGAGCTGCAGGTACGTCTCGGCGATATCCCGCGAATAGTCCGTCGAGGCCGCGCGCAGCTTGGCGGCATCGAGCGGAGGCAGGCTTGAAATGCCCGCATACCGCAACGCCGTGTAGTTGTGAAAAGGATTTATCAGCGTATCCGTGGAATCCCGGAAAATATAATTTCCACGAACCGCGTTGAACGAACTGCTCATTCCGCCGTTGAAATTTCCCTTGAGGCGCGTGACTTTGCCGGGAACGAAAAGAGCGTCGATGGCCAGTGGTTCCAGGTAAACGGTGTAGAGCATTCCCGGCTTCAGCAAGTCTGTCTTCTGCGGCGCATCGACGGTATGAATCCAGCCATCCCCTCTCATTTCCAATGTTTTCGTGCTGTGCTCCACGGTGCTCCACCGTCTGCCGTCGAACGTCGTGAGCGCGATGCCTCTCCAGCGCAGTCGCTCGTAACCAATCGGTTTTCCCGTTTGCACGCGCATGACCACCGCGGAATTCTTTTTGATCTCGCCAATCTGGCCGAGCTCGACATTCTCCGTAAAGCCGGTCATGAGCGAGGGGTTGAAGCTGGCGCGTCCGAGGTACCCGGCGTTGAAACGTGGGAAAGAAAAGAACAGCACGCTGCCGAGAACGATGGCTCCGGCGGCCACGCTGAAAGCGGACAAACTCAGCGCGCGATTCAGTTTTCGATCGCGCTCGGTGTGCGCGTGGAGAGCGGGCGAGACCGCGCCAGCTGCCGCGCGCCGCAGTTCCAGCCCGACGAAAGTGGAAATCCCGAACAGGAGGAAGACGAAAAAAAGAATCAGGAATGTGGTATCCACGGTAAGTACGGCGGCGGCGAGGATGCCCGCGAACGAGAGCATCGCTAGAAAAAACGCGTCGCGGTCGGTCACCGCGCTGTAGAAACGGACGACGCTGACGAAAAGCAGAAAATGCACCGCACTGAGAAGCACGGCGTAGAGCGGAGGGTTCGCTGAGTTGGCAACGGAGAAACGCGAAAGAAACAAGGCGTCCACGGGGAAAAACGCCAGGTAAGCGACCACGCACCAGGTGGCGGCGCGGTGCGAAAGCTCGGCGGGGCGTCCGTGCCACAAGCGGAAGCCCTTGAGGAGTACGACGAGCGGAGCCGCAAAGCTGGTGATGATATCGAGTTTTCCGGTACTCACCAGCGTGACTGTCGACGTGAGGATGAGCAGGGAAAGCGACGTGCGAAAAAAACGCTCGGCTGGAAGTGCGGATTGACTCGGAGTTGCGATAGCGGAGGCCATGGTGGAATTTAAATCGTAACATCTCCATGGTCCGGCCGAAATGTGGTTGGACGAAAGGATAACGCTCAACGGCTGGCACGAGCGAGTACCTGCGCTTCCAGAGCGGCGCGGGCGACTTTCCTGGTGAGGCTGGAAATGGGCAAGCTGGAGACGTCAGTGAGAGGAACCTGCCTCGCTCCGGGAACGCGTGGGAGTTTTTTTACGCCGATGAGGTACGGCAAGAGCGCGATAGCGCGGTAAGTAACAGCGTGGCGGACCTTGCCGGCAGGGACGAGCTGCCATTTTCGGTTTTGAACGCCTGGCACGATTTTCCGCAGAGAGGCCGCAAGATTTCTGGCTGGCTCGCCGGTCACCGCGAGCGTTGGGAAATGCCACATTCTTGAAACTAGAGTTGGCACGTGATCGGCGGCGGCCTTCTTCTTTGTTTTTTTTGACGGCGGCAACAGAAGAGTCAGGCCTTTTGCATCCGTGAAGATCGCTGCGGCCAGAGTCACTTTCACCGTGGCGCGCTTCTTGCGTTTTTCGGGCAAAGATTCGGCGATGCCAAGTTTGCGGCCTTCGCAGAAGGGCGCGACCGGGCAGAGAAGGCATTGCGGCGATTTTGGAGTGCAGATCGTCGCGCCAAGCTCCATCATGGCCTGATTCCAATCGCCAGGTGATTTCAGTTCGAGCAAAGCATCAGCTGTTTTTTGCAACTCTTGCCAGCGCTGTGACTCACGGAGGTCTCCGCGAATCGCGCCGAGTCGCGCGAGGACGCGCGCCACGTTGCCGTCGAGGACGGCGTGCTTTTCGCCCAAGGCGATGCTCAGAATCGCCGCCGCGGTGTAGTTTCCGATGCCGGGCAATGCGAGGACGTCCTCCATTCGTTTCGGAAATTGTCCCGCATGTTTGGCCACGATTTGCTGCGCCGCCTTCTGCAGGTTGCGCGCGCGGCTGTAATACCCGAGACCGGACCAGAGGCGCAGCACTTCTTCCGGCGGCGCAGCAGCGAGCGAATGAACATCCGGGAAGCGCTGCAAAAATCGTTCGTAGTACGGAATCGCCGCCGCAACGCGCGTTTGTTGCAGCATGATTTCCGAGAGCCAGATGCGATAAGGATCTTTCGTCCGTCGCCATGGTAGGTCACGCTGGAACTGCTGGAACCAGCCGAGCAATTGCTTGCGAAATGTTTCGAGTTCGCGGCCTTGCAACATTGTGCCGCAGTATTCTCGCACACTCGCGCAACGCCCGCCGGATTTGGAGTGCGGCGGCTTACCGCCGCTTTTCTTCTTTCCGAACATGCCGATCGCAGTTGAGACTCGCCCGCAAGAAAAGCGGGAGCAAGCTCCCGCACTCCAAAAAGACGCGCGTCTGATATCAGCGCTGCGGATCGTCGAGGAAGACGACGTAGGAGGAACTCCACACGGAGGCGGGGACGGAGCCGTGGGGCTGGCTGGTGACGATGATCTTGAAAAGTTCGGGCGAGGCGGCTAGGTCGGCCATGAGTGATTGCTGGGGATCTGGCGGGAGGAGGTGCGCGACCGCCAGGTGCTCCAGAATCCTGAAGATGATCTCGTCGGCGGGAGCGAGAGCGGTTTCCACACCGGCGCTGCGGAATTGTAGCAAAGAATTGTTTTCGTAGAAGTGCCAGGCCAGGCTGGCGCAGATGGTGACGGCGCGCTCGAAGCGTTCGTTCGTCGCTGGCACTCCCGATTTCAGCGCGGAGGGTTCTTCCGCGGACAGATGCGGATCGAGAACGAGCAGGATGCGGCAGTCGTCTTCGCGAGTGAATTCGCGGACCATCAGGGAACCGGAGCGCGCGGAAGCTTTCCAGTGAACGTGGCGCGCGCTGTCCATGGGTTGATAATCCCGCAGAGCATAGAGATCCTGGCCGCGTCCTTTGGTGAGGCTTTCCAGCGCCCCTTGCAAGCCGGGCAGGATTTCCAGGTATTCCTCGGTCGGTTCGACGGAAGGATAAACGAGCGCCTCGGTTTTCAGGTTGAGCTGGCGGGCTTTGCGCAGGAATCCGAAGGGGAAACGAGTGACGATGCGGAAAGCTTCCTGGCGATAGACGCCGCGCCTGGGAAACGTCACGGGAATGGTCTGCTGCACGCGGTCGTGCTTTGGCAAATAAGGAAAGTAGACCGGCGTTTCGAGGATGGCCGCGGCCTGGTCCTTCTTTGTCCTGGCGGCTTCGACGCGCAGCGAAAAGGAAGGCAGGGTCAGCTTTTCATTTTCGAGTTCAACCATGGCGCGTACAGGCTGGCCGGCGAAAATATGTTCAGGCAATACCAGCCGCATTTCAATTCCCGAGAGCGTGATGGAAGAAAGAATGCCGGACATTAAAACGAGGGCGATAAGGCTGGCGAGAATCAGGAAAAGGAGATTGTTTCCGGTGTTGAGCGCGGCGAGAGCTACCAGAAGGATTCCGCCGAGATAAATCCAGCCTTCGAGGGTGACGCGGTACTCCATTTTGTAAGCGATCCAGCGGAGCGGCGTGCGCTTTGCCAGGACGGGAACGAGGGTGACACCGACCCATGCGGCGATGGCCAACGCGGCCAACGCCGAAGCGCTGGCGACGACGACTTGTCCGAGTTCCGCGGCGGAGCCGGAATACAGAGCGAGAAGGAGCGCTGCGGTGAGCGCGGTAATGGAGAGAAAAAACGCGCGGACCGCGGGGCGGTCAGCCTTGGCCCAGAGTTGCGCGATGGTGGATTTTGCGGCGCTCATATTGGCGTCAAAAGATGGAAAAAGCAGATTCCTCGCTTCGCTCGGAATGACAATCGTTCGAGAGTGAGAATAAACTTCACCGCTTCGCTCGGAATGACATTCGCTTGAAAGCAAGAATGAATTTCACCGGATTGCCCGAACTACAAAGGAACTGGAACGGACTCGACGATATCGCGCAGAACGGAATCGGTGGTTTCCGATTTTTTCTGCAACGAAGCGTGGCGCGAACTGGCGACCACGCGATGCGAGAAAACGGAAACGGCAAGCTCCTTGAAATCGTCGGGGAGACAATAGTCGCGGCCGTCGAGAAAGGCGCGCGCTTGGGCAGCGCGCTGGAGCATGAGCGTGCCGCGGGGGCTGACGCCGAGGGCAAGCTGCTCGCTCTTGCGCGTGCGATTGACGATTTCGAGAGCGTAATCGTGCAGGCTGGAGTCGACCTTGACGTGTGCGACGGCGTCCTGCATGGCCAGGACATCGGTGACATCCGCGATGGGATCGAGCGAATCGATGGGATTATCGCCCACGCGCTTGCGGAGAATTTCCTTTTCCGTTTCGTGCGAGGGGTAGCCCATTTTGATGCGCATGAGGAAGCGGTCGAGCTGCGATTCCGGCAGGGGATAAGTGCCGTGATGCTCGACGGGATTTTGCGTGGCGATAACGAGAAAGGGCTGCGGAAGGGGGAGAGTTTTGCCGTCGACGGTGACCTGCGCTTCGTTCATGGCTTCGAGAAGCGCGGACTGCGTGCGCGGCGTGGTGCGGTTGATTTCGTCGGCGAGGACCACGTTGGCGAAAATCGGGCCGGAGCGAAATTCAAATTCGCGCGATTCGGGATTGTAGACGCTGACGCCGAGGACATCGCTGGGGAGCAGGTCCGAGGTGAATTGGATGCGCTGAAAGCTGCAATGAAAAGATTTGGCGAGCGCTTGCGCGAGAGTAGTCTTGCCGACTCCGGGAACGTCCTCGATGAGCAGGTGGCCGCGCGCAAGGAGCGTGACCAGGGCGAGCTGGATGGCGTCTTCCTTGCCGTAGATGGCGCGCGCGATGGAACGCTGAAGCTGGGAGACAACTTGAGAGGTGGCAGTCGGCATGTGTTGAAAACCCGGGCCCTTCCTGTTACAAATAGATGGCGGTAACCGGCTGTCGCGGTTATCGGCAATGGGCGACTAGCTCAGTTGGTTAGAGCGCTCCCCTCACACGGGAGAGGTCAAAGGTTCAAGTCCTTTGTCGCCCACCATTCGTTCTCATTCTCCCACATCGTTCCTGGACTGACATCTCAGGTCCGGTTTTTTGTGCTGAACTTGCTATTTAGAAGCGGGAGCACGCATGGTTTGATGCTGCTTGATGGCTTCAGGTCAGAAGGCCATGCGGTGGCCGGAATGGGAACGGTCTTGTATAGTGCAGCCATGGCAAATTTGTTGCGCACTCTCGAGTTCCTAGGTTTGAGCTTGTGGCTGGGGAGCGATGCGTTCGTCAGCCTTGTATTGGCACCGGGAGCGTTCCGGATATTGGCAAGCCGGGACCATGCGGGAGCGATGGTAGGGTACGGGTTGTGGTGGATGCACATGATTGGAGTTGTTTGCGGGATCGTGATTCTGCTTGCTCGATTGGCGAGAACTCGGACGTTTGCGAGTCTTGGCACGCCGGCTGCGCTTTGCGTGGCGCTGATGATTTTGCTCACGGTCGTGTCGCAGCACGCAGTTAGCCCGAAGATGGCGGCGCTGCGGGTGCAGATGGGTTCGATTCAAGCGACGGCGGCGGATAGCCCGCTGCTCGCAGAGTTTGGGAGATTGCATCGGATTTCGGTATCGTTAGAGAGTGGCGTGCTGCTGGCAGGATTGGCGGTCATGTATTTGATGGTGAAGGATTTAGCGGCACAGCATTGAGAATTGGGAATTGCCCTCTAGTTAACCATAACCGCTACCCCTCCCCCCTGTTTTTCATAAGTGTTGATTCTAAAGGATTTTAAGTACCTTTAGAATGAACACTTCCGGAAGTGTTCATTCTAAAGGTGATTACAGGCGATATTATCGGACACAATCACAAGTGTTGATTCTAAGTGGCTTAACTTGGGAACGGCAACTTGCCGAATCATTTGAAAGGATGGCAGGCTACGAAATGTTACGCAGATTTACCTGGGAACTAGTGTACCAGAATAATAAGGAAAGTCAAGGAGAATTTGGAGCCTTTCAAACCTCTTTAATATCAGCAGATTTTTTTTGGGAGTCGGACGGGGCTCCCGGAAAAGGCGAAAAGAGCCAGGCTCGTGGATAGCGATGGGGAGGAAGGAGACAGCCGGGCTCAAACATGGAAATCACAGCAGACTGAGAAGAGCCGGGCTTAAGCCCGGCCCCTACAGGCGCTTGCGGGCGGGACGTTTGGACTTGGAGGGCTTGGGCTTGCGAACCTTGGCGGGACGGATTTTGTTGGTGGCGGCGTAGCCGGCGCGCTCGAAGGCGCGCCACATGTACCAACTGGCGACGGTGCGGTAGGGGCGCCAGCGTTCGCCGAAAGCTAGGAGTTGCTTGGGCTTGGGCATATGTTTTTTGCCGTAGGTGACGGACCAGCCCTTTTTTACGCCGAGGTCGTGGATGGGGAGGACGTCGGGGCGGCCAAGGCGGAAGATCAAGAACATTTCGACGGTCCAGGCGCCGATGCCGCGGACGGAGACGAGGCGCTCGACGAGCTCTTCGTCGGAGAGTCTTTCCGCTTGTTCGAGGGTGGGGACAACGCCGTCGATGGTTTTTTGAGCGAGGTCTTTCATGCCGAGGATTTTGGCGCCGGAGAGTCCGGCTTTGCGGAGGACGGGCTTGCGCAGCTTTAGCATTTCTTGCGGCGTGGGGGCGCGACCGGTAACGCTGAGGGCTTTGATACGGCCGTAAATGGTGGCGGCAGCTTTGCCGGAGATGGATTGGTAGGCGATGGCTTCGAGGAGAGCTTCATAAGGGGATTGAAGGGGATCCTGGTCCATTTGGAAGGGGATGGTATCCGCGATGAGGCGTTTCAGGCATTCGTCGCGCTCGGCGAGGTGCTTGGTGGCTTCGGCTAAGTCGAAACAGGGAGAGGAAGTTGGCATGGCAGTGGATAGATTAAGCCGAGCGGGAAAAAAGAGAAAGTCTAACGCAGAGACGCAGAGGACGCTGAGGAAGCGCAGAGCGGAGGGAGTACAGAGCGGTCCGCCTCGGAAGGCGGACCCTACAACGGCATGGCCGCGCGGCTGGGGATGGATGGCGTGAGGGGTGTGTTAGGATGAGGGGTTTGGGTGGGTGAAAATTAGCGAATTGAAGGGACTGGATGCAGACAGGGATCATTGGATTGCCGCAGGTGGGGAAGACGACGCTGTTTCGGATTTTGACGAAGGCGCACGTGGAGGGGAAGAGCGGGGCATCGACGACGCACGTCGGCGTGGCGAAGGTGCCGGAGCCGCGGCTGGTGGAACTGGCGAAGCTCTATAACCCGAAGAAAATTACGTATGCGACGGTGAATTATGTAGATTTGGGCGGGATGCAGAAGGAGCGCATGCGGGATGCGCTGTCGCAATTGCGGGAAGTCGATGTGATCGCGCACGTCATTCGGGTGTTTGACGATCCTTCGGTGCCGCATTCGGAGGGGAGCATCGATCCCTTGCGCGATGCGACGAATCTGGACCTGGAGCTGATGCTCTCGGACCACGATCAGATTACGCGGCGGCTGGAGCGGGTGGACAAGGACTTGAAGAAGAAGCGCGATCCGATTCTGGAAATCGAGAAGGGCGTTTTGGAAAAATGCAAGGCGCATGTGGAGGCGGAAAAGGCGTTGCGGGAGCTGGAGTTGACGGTGGAGGAGAGGAAGTCGATTGGGGGATTTTTGTTTTTGTCGGCGCGGCCGGTGTTGTACGTGCTGAATTTGGGGGACGACGAAGCGGACAAACTGGATACGGCGGTGGAGCGGCACAAATTGAGCTCACTGCAGGGGCGGCCGAATGCGGCGGTGGTGGCGATTTGCGGGCGGCTGGAAGCGGAACTTTCGGAGATGGAGGAGAAAGAGGCGGCGGAGTTGCTGGCTTCGTATGGATTGAAGGAGCCGGGGCTAAACCGGTTGATTCGGGCGACTTATGACTTGCTGGGGCTGATTCAGTTTTTTACGGCGGGGGAGCCGGAAGTGCGGGCGTGGACGATTCGAAAGGGAGCGACGGCGGTGAAGGCGGCGGGGGCGATTCACAGCGACATCGAAAAGGGATTTATCCGGGCGGAAGTGGTGCGGTGGAATGATTTGCTGGCGGCGGGGAGTTTGGCGGGGGCGCGGGAGAAGGCTCAGGTGCGGTTGGAGGGGAAGGAGTATGTGGTGCAGGAAGGGGATGTGATTCTTTTTCGGCATTCAGGATGAAGAGGGAAGTAAGGAAATAAAGAGGCACGGAAAAAGATTAGGAATTAACGCAGAGTTCGCAGAGAACGCAGAGGGCACGGAGAAGAAGGGACGGGGCCCCCAAAGATTCTCAAAGGGCTGAACGGCTTCCTGGCAGGCGGAAGGAAAAGCGGCGGCTAGCCGCCGCACTCCAAATGGGACATGATTTGGCATTTCGGACGGGATTGGCGGCGGGGCTGGGGCTGGTGGCCGCGGCGGGGAACTTGGTTGGGGGATATTTCGTTGTGCGGAGGGAGTGGCCGCGGAAATTCTTGCAGTATTTTTTGGCGTTGGGTGCGGGATACATGCTGGCGGTGGCGTTTGTCGAAGTGATTCCAGAGTCGGTGCGGCTTTCGGGCGAGAGCGCACTGCTGTATGTGTTGATTGGATACTTTCTGGTGCACCTTTTCGAGCACACCTTGGCGCCGCATTTTCATTTTGGAGAAGAGACGCACCTCGAAGAGATAAGTCATCAGCACGCGCGGACGAGCGTGCTGGTGGGGATGACGATTCATACGTTTTTTGACGGCGTGGCGATTGCGGCGGGGTTTTTGGTTTCGACGTGGCTGGGAGCAGTGATGTTTTTTGCGGTATTTCTGCACAAGCTGCCGGAGGGTTTTACGGTGGCGTCGGTCGTGCTGGCGAGCGGGCAGGGGAAGCGCAACGCGATTATGGCGGCGGGTTTATTGGGAGTGGCGACGGTTGCGGGCGTGTTGCTGACGACTTCGCTGCAAGGGCAGTTGAAGTATGCTCTACCGCTTTCGGGTGGGGTCACGTTGTACGTGGCGGCCACGGATTTGTTGCCGGAAGTGAACCGGGAGCCGAATTGGCGGATGGCGCTGCTGGTGTTTATTGGAGTGGCTAGCTTGTTGATAATGGAGCACTTGTTCCATGTTTAGGGTGATTTTCAAGAGCATTCAAGGCGGCCCTCCAAGGCAGGGCTAAAGCCCTGCGTCTACACGACTTAGCTCCCTCCTGCAGTTGCAACTTTCTGAGAACACGGGTGTTTGATACAGTGTGGCGGCTATGGCCAGGTCGGACGTCCAACTGATGCTGGACGTGAAGGCGGGCGACGAACAGTCGTTCGCGCTTCTGCTCCATCGCTACAGGAGTCCGCTGATCAATTTCTTGTACCGCATGGTGAGGAGCCGGGAGCAGGCGGAAGATCTGGCGCAGGAAGTGTTCATCCGGGTGTACCGCGCACGGGAAGAGTATGTGCCGAGCGCGAAGTTCACGACCTGGCTGTTCCGCATCGCGACGAACCTGGCGCTGAATTCGTTGCGGGACAACCGCTACCAGCGGATGGAAATTTCGCTGGATGCTCCGGTGACGACGGACGCGGAGGACGGCGACGAGAAGACGATGGACGTCGCCGAGAAGCGCCCGAACATCGAGCAGCACCTGATCGAGGAGACGCGGAAGAAGATGATCCGGCACGCGATTGAAAAACTGCCGGAGAAGCAGCGCGCGGCGGTGCTGCTGCACAAGTACCAGGAGCTGGATTACGGGGAGATTTCGAAGATTTTGGAATGCTCGGAGAGCGCGCTGAAATCGTTGCTGTTTCGGGCGTATGAAACGCTGCGGGTGGAATTAGCGCCGCTCGTGGCGCCGCAGGCAAAGCAGTAGACATCAGGGTAGAGAAGGAAGGCAGTTATGAATTGTAGCCGGATGGAAAAGAAGATCATGGGATACGTGGACGGGCGCCTGAAGGAAGGCGAACGGCTGGAGATGGAGAAGCATCTCGCGGCTTGCGGGGCGTGCCGTGTGCGCGTGAGCGAGTTTCGCGCGGTGAATGTGTTGCTGGAGGAGCTGCCGATGATCGAGCCGTCGGCGGCTTTTGATGTGCGCATGCAGGCGCGGGTGGCGGCGGAGCCGGCGAGGCAAAGCTGGTGGGCGTGGTTAGCGCCGTCGCCGAGGGTGGCGTTTGCGGCGTCGATGCTGCTGCTGGCGATGGTGTGGCTGGGTTCGCGCCCGGCGGAGAGTTCGTTGAGCGCCACGGACATTGAGAAAATCAACCAGAATATGTCGGTGCTTGAGAATTATGATGTCATTTCGGATTTTGCGCCGCTGAGCGATTTGCCGCAGCCGGTGCAGGCGGAAGAAGGCAGCGAGACCAACCAGAATCAGCCGATGTAACGGGAAATGAAGCGGAAACTCCAATTCGCGGGATGGACAATGGCGCTGGCAATAAGCGCGGCGTTGGCGGCGCCATGCTTTGCGCAAGGGACGCAAGCGAGTGGGGCGCAGAATCGCCAGGATAATAAGCCGCCAAAGCAGCAGAGCCCGCCGCCGCAGCGGCAACCACAAGGACCAAGGCAGCAGCAAAGACAAGAACAACGGCAGGAGCGCCGACAACAGCAGCAGGAAGCGCAGAGAGCGAGAAACGGGCGGCAAAACTCCGGTGCGAACCGGCCTCCGAATGCGAACACGGGCCGGCCGCCCGCCTCGGATCTAAATCGCGCGGGGATGATGACGGGGCCAAGCAATAATCCGAACCGGCCGCCGTCGGCGTACACTCCGCCTCCGAAACGAGATTTCAACAGCCTGAGTTCGCAGGAGAAGCAGAAGGTCCTGGAAGACAACCGGCGGCTGCAAAAATTGCCGTCTGCACAGCGGCAGGAACTGCAGGAGCGCGCGCAGGTGTGGAATAAGCTGACGCCGGAACAGCGCCAGCACATCCGCAATGACGTCCTCCCGAAGTGGCAGCAGTTGCCAACGGACCGCAGGCGCGCGATCCAGCAACGATTGGGCGTGTTGAAGAACATGCCGGAGTCGGCGCGCAATCAGCATTTGAATGATCCGAATTTCACGCGGGGTATGAGCGAGGAAGATAAAACAACCCTGCGCGACTTGAGCCACATGCACATGGGCGCGCCGGACCCGCCGAACGAATAGCGCGTTCTTTCCGAGAGACAATCTGGATCGCTTTCTCCTTCAGACTGCATTGACAACTCCTCTCCTCTCGCGGCATCGTGACTAGTTCACGACGGCAGCATCCAACGAGTGGAGGAAAAACATTTTGAAGAGTGACCGCACCGCGGTCAACGGGTCCGTGCCAGCACGCTTCCCGGCGGCCTCTACGCGCTTCCGCGCGATGCAGCACCGCAATTTTCAACTGTTCATCGCGGGACAACTCATTTCGCTTATCGGAACGTGGATGCAGAACATGGCCCAGCTTTGGCTGGTCTATAAGCTGACGCATTCCGCGGCGCTGCTCGGGGTGTTCGGATTTGCCAGCCA
>WNFF01000761.1_pt1:0-27500 | contig 29789 bp, 21 predicted proteins | sample 5400441 | NCBI WGS metagenome assembly WNFF01 (sample SAMN13153345, study PRJNA577476) | soil metagenome | isolation source: 120 cm saprolite under Douglas fir tree site 2 hole 3 replicate 1 | place: USA:California | collected 2015-04-18
ACTTACGTGGCGACCGACGACCTCCGCGTCGCCGTCAACGCCGCCATCGCGCTCGAGCGTCCGCTCCTGGTCAAGGGCGAGCCGGGCACGGGCAAGACCATCCTCGCCCATGAGATCGCCAAGGCGCTCGGCAAGAACCTCGTCACCTGGCACATCAAGTCGACGACCAAGGCGCAGCAGGGGCTCTATGAATACGATGCGGTGGCGCGCCTGCGCGACGGCCAGCTCGGCGATCCCAAGGTGCAGGACATCCGCAACTACATCCAGCGCGGCAAGCTGTGGGAGAGCTTCACCGCCGACGAGTCGCCGGTCCTGCTCATCGACGAGATCGACAAGGCGGACATCGAATTCCCCAACGATTTGCTGCTCGAGCTCGACCGCATGGAGTTCTATGTCTACGAGACGCGCGAGACGGTGGTGGCGCGGCACCGGCCGATCGTCATCATCACCTCGAACAACGAGAAGGAGTTGCCGGACGCCTTCCTGCGCCGCTGCTTCTTCCACTACATCCGCTTCCCCGACCGCGAGACCATGACGCGCATCGTCGACGTGCATTATCCCGACATCCAGAACCTGCTGCTGCGCGAGGCGCTCAACGTCTTCTACGAGATCCGCGACGTGCCCGGGCTCAAGAAGAAGCCGTCGACCTCGGAGCTGCTCGATTGGCTGAAGCTGCTCATGGTCGAGGACATGTCGGCGGAGACGCTCAGGACGCGCGATCCCGCCAAGCTCATCCCGCCGCTGCACGGCGCCCTCCTCAAGAATGAGCAGGACGTCCACCTCTTCGAGCGCCTCGCCTTCCTCAACCGCCGCGAACGAGGCGGCGCGTGACGCGGGGCGCGCAGCGGCCCAATCCCCACAGCCCCTCTCCCGCTTGCGGGAGAGGAAGGGGCCCGTTGCGCAGCAACGGGAAGGTGAGGGGGCGGTCGCCCACGTCACCCATCTGCCGCAGGGGCGCTGCCCAGCGCGCGTTCTCCGGCACGACGGAATCTTCGAGGTCCCCTCACCCTCCCACGCTTCGCGTGGGTCCCTCCCACAACCCGTTCGATCGCTCTGCGATCGAACCCTCCCGGGGCCGACCGCAAAGCGGTCGGCCGGGTTGTGCCCGCAAGCGGGAGAGGGGCTTGACTGACGCGGTGCGAATCAGCCCCTCTCGCGCATGCGGGAGAGGAAGGGGCCCGTTGCGCAGCAACGGGAAGGTGAGGGGGCGCATGCCAGCCTCACTCATCTGCCGCAGCAGTATCGCTCAGCGCGCGCAAGATGGCGTCCTGCACGCCTTCGGAATTGCCGAGAATGTCGTTGTTCCAGAAGCGCAGTACCCGCCACCCGCGGGCTTCGAGCCACGCGGTCCGACGCGCGTCGACGGCGCTCCCGGCATGCTGGCCGCCATCCGCCTCGATCACGAGGCGATGCTCGACGCAGACGAAATCGGCGATGAACGGGCCGAGCCGGTGCTGGCGACGAAACTTGAAGCCGCGCAGCCGGCGACCGCGCAAGGCGGACCACAGCCGACGCTCGGCATCGGTCATGGTAATGCGCAGTTCGCGTGCCCGGCACATCGGCCGCAACGTAACATGGGCGGCGACGCCCCCTCACCTTCCCGTTGCTGCGCAACGGGCCCCTTCCTCTCCCGCGGGCGGGAGAGGGGCTTGTTCGTGCGGCGCTAAGCCATGTTCGCCGGGTTCTTCCTCGAGCTGCGCCGGGCCAAGGTGCCGGTGTCGTTGCGCGAGTACCTGACGCTGCTCGAGGCGATGAAGCACAATCTCGCTTCCTACAGCGTCGAGGATTTCTACTATCTCGCGCGCGCCGCGCTGGTGAAGGACGAGCGCAACCTCGACAAGTTCGACCGCGTCTTCGGCCATCACTTCAAGGGGCTCGAGACGGTGGCCGAGGCCGGCGTCGAGATCCCCGAGGAATGGCTGCGCAAGCTCGCCGAGAAGCTGCTGACGGAAGAGGAGAAGAAGCAGATCGCGGCGATGGGCGGCTGGGACCGGCTGATGGAGGAGCTGAAGAAGCGCCTGGCCGAGCAGCAGGGGCGCCACCAGGGCGGCAGCAAATGGATCGGCACCGCCGGCACCTCGCCCTACGGCGCCTATGGCTACAATCCCGAGGGCGTGCGCATCGGCCAGGACGAGAACCGCAACAACCGCGCCGTCAAGGTGTGGGACAAGCGCGAATTCAAGAACCTCGACGACCGCATCGAGCTCGGCACGCGCAACATCAAGGTGGCGCTGCGCCGGCTGCGCCAGTTCGCGCGCGAGGGCGCCGCCGACGAGCTCGATCTCGACGACACCATCCGCTCGACGGCGCGCAACGCCGGCTGGCTCGACATCAAGATGGTGCCGGAGCGCCACAACGCGGTGAAGGTGCTGCTGCTGCTCGACATCGGCGGCTCGATGGACGGCCATGTGCGCACTTGCGAGGAGCTGTTCTCGGCGGCGCGCGCCGAGTTCAAGCACCTCGAATATTTCTATTTCCACAACTGCCCCTACGAGTCGCTGTGGCGCGACGCGTGGCGCCGCCAGGTCGAGAAGACGCCGACCATGCAGGTGCTGCACACCTATGACGCCAGCTACAAGCTGATCTTCGTCGGCGACGCCAGCATGAGCCCCTACGAGATCGTCCAGCCCGGCGGCAGCGTCGAGCATTGGAACGCGGAGGCGGGCGAGGCGTGGATGCATCGCCTGCTGGGCACATATCCCAAGGCGGTGTGGCTCAACCCGGTGCCGGAGCGCTATTGGGACAGCTCGCCCTCGATCCAGATGATGCGCCGGCTGATGGAAGACCGCATGTTCCCGCTGACGCTGGAGGGACTCGACCGCGGCATGCGGCGGCTGACCCGCTAAGGGCGGCCAACCGACCGATCCGCGGCCGAGCAAAACATCATCGCTTCCCCATCATTTCCCGATTGTCGCCCGGTCGGAACCCGACGACTCCCCGATATGGGTCGTCAGGCGGCGTTCGACTTCTCGACCTTGGGCTTGACGTAGGCGAGCTGGGCGTGCTCGGCGCAATAGGATTTGCCCTGCAGGGGGCGCTTGCCGCAGAAGTGGAAGTCCTTCTCGCCGGGATGGCCGTGCGGCCAGGAGCAGGTCGGGCCGGCGATGCCGACCACGCGCGGCGCCGGCGGCCGCTTCAAGGGCGACGGGCGCGGGTCGAGCGCGAGGCGATGCGCCTTGCCGACCACGGCGTTCTTGCTGATGCCCAGGCGGCGGCCGATCGCGGCGGTCGAAAGGCCTTGCTTCCACAGCGCCGACAGCTGCGTGACGAGATCGGTTGTCCAGATCGTTTCCATCGTACTCCCGCTGTATTCTGTGGGTCTATGGGTCGCTAACCACAACATACAGTATGTGATCGCCGAACCCGCCGCAAACGGTTTTTCGCCTCGGAACCGGCAATTGCCGGTGCGGCGGCCTCCGGTTGACGCCGGGTTGCGGCGCGGCAACACTGGCCGCCCCACCCCCGGCGGCTCCCGATGTTCGCTCTCATCGCCACGCTGGCGATCCAAGCACTTGTCTCCATGGCCGTGCTGACGCCGCCGGTCTTCGCCGCGCTGGCGGCGCCCGAGATCGGCGTCAGCGCCAACGCCATCGGCGTCTACACCTCGCTCGTCTACGCCGCGGCGTGCCTGTCGGCGGCGGTGAGCGGCGGCCCGATCCGGCGCCACGGCGCCATCCGGCTGAGCCAGGCCTGCCTCATCGCCTGCGCCGCCGGCCTCGCCCTCACCGCCTCGGCGAGTCTCGCCCTCGTGCTCGGCGGCGCGGTGCTGCTCGGCCTGGGCTACGGCCCGGTGACGCCGGCGAGCTCGCATCTGCTGATCCGCCAGACGCCGCCGGCGCGGCGCGCCCTGGTGTTCTCGATCAAGCAGACCGGCGTGCCGGTGGGCGGCGCGCTGGCGGGAATCCTGGTTCCTGCGCTGGTCCTGGCGCTCGGCTGGAAAGGAGCGGCCCTCGCCGCCGCGGCGCTCAGCGTCCTGGTGGCGGTCGCCGTCGAGCCCGTGCGCCAGAGCCTCGACAGCGATGCCGACCCGACGGCGCGCGGCGAGCGCGGCGTGCTGGCGGCGATCCGGCTGGTGCTAGCCTCGCCGCCCCTGCGGCGCTTGGCGCTGGCATCGCTCGCCTTCTCGGCGATGCAGCTGTGCTTCAGCGCCTTCGTCGTGACCTTCCTGACCGAGCGGGTCGGCCTCGCCCTGGTGACCGCGGGCGCGGTGATGGCGGCGGCGCAGGTCGCTGCCATCGGCGGCCGCATCCTTTGGGGCTGGGTCGCCGACCGCTTCCTGCCGACGCGCCAGCTGCTCTGCCTGCTGGGGCTGGTCATGGCGGCGAGTGCCACGGCGCTCAGCCTGGTGACCCCCGGCTGGCCGGTCGCCGCCATCGCTGCGGTGACCGTGGTGCTCGGCGCGAGCGGACTGGGCTGGAACGGGATCTACCTGGCCGAGGTGGCGACGCTGGCGCCGCCCGGCAAGGCCGGGCTGGTGACGGGCGGCGCCCTGTCACTGACCTTCCTGGGGATCGTCATTGGACCGGCGCTGTTCAGCGTCGTCGTCGAGGCGAGCGGCAGCTATCAGCCGGCGTTTCTCGCCGCGGCCTCTTTCGCCGCCCTCGCCGCCCTCGCGGTGTGGCGGCGCTAGCCCCGGGCTAGATCAGCTCGACCGAGGCGGCTTCCCGCCCGCGCCGCGCTTGCGACACCATCATGCGCACCGGCTGTCCCGGCTCGAGCATCTCGATGCCGGAGCGCCGCAATGCCGTCACATGGACAAAGATGTCCTTGCCGCCGTCATTGGGCAGGATGAAGCCGAAGCCGCGCGCCGGGTCGTACCATTTGACCACGCCGTCCAGCGACTCGGCCGGGCCGCCGCCTTCGTCATGGCTGTCGCGGCCGCGGGGGCGGCTCTCGCGCGGCGGGCGCGGCGCCGCCGTCGAGACGTCGATCTCGATGATCTGTGCCACGGCGCGGCCCTTCGGCCCTTGCGTCCACTCGAAGACGATGGATGCCCCGTCCGGTGCCTCGCTATGGCCGGAGCGTTCGAGCGCCGAGAGGGGCAGGAACACATCGCCGCCGCCATCGCTCGGGACAATGAATCCGAACCCCTTGCTCCGGTTGAACCATTTTATCTTGCCGGTAAGGCGGAAGCTGTCGCCCGACCCCTGGAAAGTACTCATCGACGCACCCTGAAGACCCACTGCGCCCTCCCCTTTGGCGTCCGCCAGCACCCCGCCGGGGGCCACCGGCCGGCCGTTACACTAATAAGGTCGAAAAGCTGCGGCGGCAAGGGTTGATCGAAGCCCGAGGTTGGGCGCAGCCGTGCGCCGGGTCAAGGCTTGGCGGCGAAGAGCAGGTAGTTGACATCGAGGTCGTGGGACAGCGTCCAGCGCCCGGCGAGTGGGCTGTAGGAAAGCCCGCTGATGTCCTTGACGGTAAGGCCATGCGACCGCAGGCCCGCGGCGACCTCCGAGGGGCGCAGGAACTTGCGCCATTGATGCGTGCCGCGCGGCAGCCAGCGCAACAGGTATTCGGCGCCGAGGATGCCGAAGACGAAGGCCTTGGGCGTGCGGTTGAGCGTCGCCGCGATGAAGGCACCGCCGGGCCGGACGAGGCGCGCGGCCGCGGCGAGGAAGAGCGCCGGGTCGGCGACATGCTCGACGATTTCGAGGGCGAGCACGGCGTCGAAGCTATCGCCGGCGGCGGCGAGGTCTTCGGCCGCCGCCTGACGGTACTCGATGTCGAGACCTGCGCCCTCGGCATGCGCGCGGGCGACCGCTAGCGCCTCGCCCGCGGCATCGATGCCAGTGACGGCCGCGCCGAGGCGCGCCATGGGCTCGCTGACCAGGCCTCCGCCGCAGCCGATGTCAAGGAGGCGCAAACCGGCAAGGGGCTTCGCTGCGCGGATGTCGCGGCCGAACTGGGCGGCGAAGCAGTTGCGGATGAAGGCGAGGCGCACGGGGTTGAGCTGATGCAGCGGCTGGAACGCGCCGCTCGGGTCCCACCACGAATTCGCGCTCTCGGCGAAGCGGGCGATTTCGGCGCGGTCGACCGTGCTAGCTTTCGTCTCGCCTGTGGCGGGTCTGTCCATGCCGATGTCCTGTCCGGCCGGCCGCCTTGCCTCGCGCCGGCCGGTGAGAGTATGTATACGCGCCTTTTTCCCTGCAATGCCGGTTTCTCGGCAGCACAGGCGGCGGCATCATTGTTGCAATCGAGCTGGCGACGGGTCCTCACGCTATGGCGCGCATCGTGCAGAAATTTGGCGGCACGTCGGTGGCCGATATCAACTGCATCAGGAACGTGGCGCGGCGCGTCAAGCGCGAGATCGATGCCGGCAACGAGGTGGCGGTGGTGGTATCGGCCATGGCCGGCGTCACCAACCAGCTCGTCGATTGGACGCGCCAGACCTGCAAGCTGCATGACGCACGCGAATACGACGTGGTCGTCGCCTCGGGCGAGCAGGTGACGGCGGGCCTCGTCGCGCTGGCTTTACAGGACCTCGGCGTCAACGCACGCTCCTGGCTCGGCTGGCAGATACCAGTGCGCACCGACGATATGCACGGCAAGGCGCGCATCCTCGACATTGCCACCGCCGACCTCATCCGCCGCATGGGCGAGGGCCAGGTCGCGGTGGTGGCGGGATTCCAGGGTGTGGGGCCAAATCACCGTGTCACAACCCTGGGGCGCGGCGGCTCCGACACTTCGGCGGTGGCGCTCGCGGCCGCACTCGCGGCCGACCGCTGCGACATCTTCACCGATGTGGACGGCGTCTACACCACGGATCCACGCATCGTTGCGAAGGCGAGGAAGCTCGATAGAATTACCTACGAGGAGATGCTCGAGCTCGCGTCGCAGGGAGCCAAGGTTCTGCAGACACGCTCGGTCGAGATGGCGATGAACCATCGCGTACGCCTGCAGGTGCTGTCGAGCTTCACCGAGACGCCGGGTACACTGGTGGTAGACGAGGACGAGATCGTGGAAAAGCAAGTGGTGAGCGGCATCGCCTACAGCCGCGACGAGGCCAAGATCACGCTGGTGAAGGTCGCCGACAAACCAGGCGTCGCCGCCGCCATCTTCGGCCCGCTCGCCGATCACGCGATCAATGTCGACATGATTGTGCAGAACATCTCAGAGGACGGTCGCTTAACCGATCTGACCTTCACCGTCGGCAAGGCCGATCTCGACCGCGCCGTCAAGGTGCTCGAGGGGAAGCGGGCCACGCTCGGATTCCAGGCGCTGAAGCCGGACGCCAACGTCGTCAAGGTTTCGGTGATCGGCGTGGGCATGCGCAGTCATGTCGGCGTCGCTCAGCAGATGTTCCGGACGCTCGCCGAGAAGAACATCAATATCCAGGTCATCTCGACCTCGGAGATCAAGGTGAGCGTGCTCATCGCCGAGGAATACACCGAGCTTGCGGTCAGGGCGCTACACACCGCCTACGGCCTCGACGCCGGATAAGCTCCTCATGACCCCCGAGGCCGAACGCGGCATCGTCCCCGGATCCCAGCGGCCGGGGGCAGCCGCGCGCGAGACGACGGCGCGCGCGCGGCGCCACCTCGACCGGTTGTGGCTGCGCGGCCGTGAGTTCCTGGGATCCGATCTGGCGATCATGGGCGGCGCCATGACCTGGGTGTCCGAGCGCAACCTGGTTGCCGCGATCTCCAACGGCGGCGGCTTCGGAGTGATCGCCTGCGGCTCGATGACGCCCGAGCTGCTCGACGCCGAGATCGCCGCGACGCGCGGGCTGACCGCACGGCCCTTCGGGGTCAACCTCATCACGCTGCATCCGCGCCTGACCGAACTCATCGACGTCTGCACCGGGCGCCACGTCGGCCATGTCGTGCTGGCGGGGGGATTGCCTAATGGCGCCGCGATCGACCGCATCAAGCGCTCTGGCGCCAAGCTGCTGTGCTTCGCGCCGGCGCTCGTCATCGCGAAAAAGCTGGTCCGCATGGGAGCGGACGCGATCGTCATCGAGGGTATGGAGGCGGGCGGGCACATCGGCCCGGTTTCGACTGGTGTGCTGGCACAGGAAATCCTGCCGCATATGGCCGGCGTGCCGGTCTTTGTCGCCGGCGGCATCGGCCGCGGCGAGGCCATCGTCTCTTACCTCGAGATGGGCGCCTCGGGCGTGCAGCTCGGCACCCGCTTTGTCTGCGCCCACGAGTCGATCGCCCACCCCCGCTTCAAGCAGGCCTTCATCCGTGCCGGTGCGCGCGACGCCGTGCCCTCGGTGCAACTCGACCCGCGCTTTCCCGTCATCCCCGTGCGCGCGCTCGCCAATGAAGGCACGCAGCGCTTCCTCGACATGCAGCGCCAAATCATCGACCGCTTCAACCGCGGCGAGGTTTCGCAGAAGGACGCGCAGCTCGAGATCGAGCATTTCTGGGCCGGCGCGCTAAGGCGTGCCGTCATCGAGGGCGATGTCGAGAGCGGCTCGGTCATGGCCGGGCAGAGCGTAGGCATGGTGACGCGCGAGCAATCGACCAAGGAAGTGCTCGACGAGCTCGTGGCGCAAGCCGTCGCTGCGCTCGTCGCCAGCGAGCGTCGGCAGGAGCCTTACCCCGGCGCGGATGATCGCTCCCGGGCGGGGAGCTGATGGAGCCGGGAGCGGCGGTCACCGGATCCCGCCGCCTGCTGCGACGGCTGCGCGATGTGATGGCCGGCTCCGGCACCGCGCAGGAACGGCTCAACACGATCGTCCGCATCATCGCCGCCGACATGGTTGCGGAAGTGTGCTCTTGCTACGTCATGCGCGCGGGCGAGGTGCTCGAGCTCTTCGCCACCGAGGGCTTGCGGCCGGAAGCCGTGCATCGCACGCGCCTGCGGGTCGGCGAGGGCCTTGTCGGCGTCATTGCCGCGACCGCCAGGCCGCTGGCCCTCGCCGATGCGCAGTCGCATCCGGATTTCGCCTACCGACCGGAAACGGGGGAGGAGATCTATCATTCGCTGATGGGGGTGCCGATTCTGCGCGGGGGCCGCGTCTTGGGAGTGCTTGTGGTGCAGAATCGCACGCAGCGCCACTACACCGAGGATGAGTCCGAGGCGCTGCAAACCATCGCCATGGTGGTGGCCGAGCTGGCCGCGAGCGGCGACCTCGTCAGCCCGTCGGAGCAGCAGCCCTCGGAGGGCATTGGTCTGCTGCCGATGCGCCTCGACGGCATACGCCTCAACACCGGGCTCGCCGCCGGCACCGCCGTGCTGCACGAGCCGCGCGTTTTGATCCGCCAGCTCGTTGCCGAGGACCCGCAGGCCGAACTCGTGCGTCTGCGCGGTGCGGTCGATGCCATGCAGAGCGCGATCGACGAGCTGCTGGCGGCGAGCGACATCGCCAGCAGCGGCGAGCACCGCGACATCCTCGAGACCTATCGCATGTTCGCTGCCGACCGCGGCTGGCTGCAGCGCATGACCGACGCGGTGCACAGTGGTCTCACCGCGGAGGCGGCGGTGCAGAAGGTGCAGGACGAGACGCGCGCGCGCATGGGTCTTGTGAGCGACCCATACTTGCGCGAGCGGCTCGCCGACCTCGAGGATCTCGGCAACCGCCTGCAGCAGCATCTCACCGGCCACCATATCGCCGCGGCCGTCGAGCTGCCGCCGGAATTCATTCTCGTCGCGCGCAGCATGGGTCCGGCGGAGCTGCTCGACTACGACCGCCGGCGGCTCAAGGCCCTGGTGCTGGAGGAGGGCTCGCCCACGGCGCACGTCGCTGTGGTCGCACGCGCGCTTGACATTCCCGTCGTCGGCCGCGTCAAGGACGTGTTGGCCAAGGTCGAGGCGGGCGACCTTGTCGTCGTCGACGGCGACGAGGCCGTGGTGCTGTTGCGCCCGGGCGAGGACATCCAGCAGGCGGTCAACGCCCGCATCGAGGCCCGGCTGGGTCAGCGCCTCGGCTACGCCGCTCTGCGTGATTTGCCGGCCGAGACGCGCGGCGGGGAGCGGGTCTCGCTGCAATTGAATGCCGGGCTGTTGCTCGACCTCCCTTATCTCGACGAGACGGGCGCCGAAGGAGTCGGGCTCTTCCGCACCGAGCTGCTCTTCATGCTGCGTGACGATTTTCCCTCGGTCGGACAACAGGCCTCCGTCTACCGCCGCGTGCTGGAGCATGCAGGCGATCATCCCGTGACCTTTCGCACCCTCGATATCGGCGGCGACAAGCTGCTGCCCTACATGTCGGAGATCAAGGACGAGAACCCGGCGATGGGGTGGCGGGCGATCCGCATCGCTCTCGACCGGCCGGCGCTGCTGCGCCAGCAACTGCGCGCGCTTATCCGCGCCGCGCGCGACCGCCGGCTGCGCGTCATGTTCCCGATGATCGCCGACATCGCCGAGTTCGATGCAGCACGCGCGGTGCTCGATCTCGAGGTCGAGCGCGCCGTGGCGCGCGGCCATAAGCTGCCCGCCAAGATCGAGGTCGGCGTCATGTTCGAGGTGCCGGCGCTGCTGTGGGAGCTGCCGCAGCTGCTGCCCAAGATCGATTTCCTGTCGGTCGGCACCAACGATCTGGTGCAGTTTCTGTTCGCTGCCGACCGCGGCAACCCGAAGCTCGCCGAGCGCTACGATACGCTGTCGCTACCGGTATTGCGGCTGCTCGGCGAAGTGGCACAGGCCTGCGCCGAGCATCGCGTGCCGCTGGCGCTGTGCGGCGAGATGGCGGGACAGCCGCTCGACGCCATGGCGCTGGTCGGCATCGGCTTTCGCGTGCTGTCGATGGCGCCGGGCAGCATCGGGCCGGTCAAGGCGATGATCCGCAGCCTCGAGCTCGCGCCGCTCGCCGGGCTGCTCGCCGCTTTGCCGGCGCTGCCGCCGCGCAGCCTGCGCAGCAAGCTGCGCGATTTTGCCCGCGATCACGGCGTCGTGGTCTGACCCTTGACACAGGTGCAACAGCCGTCGATCGTTGCGGCGCTGCGTCGATATTTGATAAACTGTGCCGGAGGATGCGTCTGAAGATCGGCGCTCTTCACGGTTTTTTCATCATTCCGCTATCGCATGGGGGCTCGGTTTCAGAAGCGAATGGCGCTCCTTATCCCGACGCAAAGACATCCTCCAAGAGGCACCGTTGCAATCCGACCAGATTCAAGTGGAGGCGCCGCCGGTGGAAGCTTCGGCTGAACCGAGGCAGACCCGGCGCCGCACGATCGGCCAGCTGTTGCGGGAAACCCGCGAGGGCTTCGGCAGCGACCTCAATCGCGTCGCCACGGCGCTGCGCATCCGCGCCGCCTATCTCGAGGCGATCGAGGAGGGCCGGTACGACCAATTGCCCGGCGCCGTCTACGCCTTGGGCTTCGTGCGTGCGTATGCGACGCATCTGGGCCTCGATGGCGAGGAGGCGGTGCGTCGCTTCAAGCTCGAGGCCGAAGGTTTCGAGGGCCAGCGCGACCTGACGTTTCCGGTGCCGCTCGCCGAGCGCAGCGTCCCCGGCGGCACCATGCTGCTCGTCGCGGTGATCCTCGCCATCTGCGGCTACGGCCTTTGGTATTATCTCTCGTCGAGCGCCCGGCCCCGGCCGGAGCGGGTGGCCGCGGTGCCGGTCGAGCTCGTGCCGCGCGCTCCGCTGACGCCCGCGCTTCAGCCGGCGGCGGAGGTGCCGGTCGCGGTTGCGCCGCCCAGCGACGCAGCGCCGGTCGAGGCTCCGGCCGCCGCCGCGACGCCGACCCCGACAGCCGATGTCGCACCGGCGCCGGCTGCCCTAGTCGCCGAAAATCCTCCACCGGCGCCGGCTGCCCTGCCGCCGCCACCAGCCCCCGCACCAGCGCCCGCCGCCGCCCTGCCGAGCGTACCCGAGGCCGCCGCGACAGCGCCGCTGGCCGAGAAGCCGCGCATCTACGGTGTCGCCAATGGCCGCACGCGCATCCTCCTGCGCGCGGTCAGCGACAGCTGGATCCAGGTGCGTGACGCCAACAACGTGGCGATCTTCTCGCGCCAGCTCCACGCCGGCGATAGTTATCGCGTACCCGATCAGGCAGGCCTCACCATGCACACCGGCGTGCCGGCGGCCCTCACCGCGACGGTCGACGGCCGGGCGGTTCCGACTTTCCGCGGCGGCATCCGGGCCAACATCCTTCTCGAACCGGACCGCCTCGTCGCCGGCACGGCGGTTGTGCCTGCGCCACCGTCGGCCGCGCCTGCCGCGCGCCGCGCGCCGGCTCCGAGTCCGGCGGCGGCGCCGACTCCGACCGGGGTCGATCCGACGGCACCCGAAGAGCGTGATTAAGCTGGATGTTCGGTTCGGAACTTTTGCTCACACCGGAAACGCGCTATAAGGCGCCGTGTCTGCCCCTCGTTTGCCGGGGTGCCGCGACAAGAGGTTGAGCGATGAGCGTGCGTCCCTATCGCGATATAGATCGACGCCGAAGCCGCCAGATTCATGTCGGCAAGGTGCCGGTGGGGGGCGACGCGCCCATCACCGTGCAGTCGATGACCAACACCCTGACCCATGACGTCGCAGCGACTGTCAGTCAGATCAAGGCGTTGGAGCGCGCGGGCGCGGACATCGTGCGCGTCTCCTGCCCCGACCAGGAATCGGCGCTGGCGCTCAAGGAAATCGTGCCCCAGGTCGAGGTGCCGATCGTCGCGGACATCCATTTCCACTATAAGCGCGCCATCGAGGCCGCCCAGAGCGGCGCCGCCTGCTTGCGCATCAACCCCGGCAATATCGGCTCGTCCGAGCGCGTCCGGGAAGTGGTGAAGGCCGCCAAGGATCACGGCTGTTCGATGCGCATCGGTGTCAATGCCGGCTCGCTCGAGCGCGACCTGCTGGAGCGCTATGGCGAGCCTTGCCCCGAGGCCATGGTCGAGAGCGCGCTCACCCACGCCAAGATCCTCGAGGACAACGACTTCCGCGAATTCAAGATATCCTGCAAGGCGTCCGACGTGTTCCTTGCCGTCGCCGCCTATCAGCAGCTCGCCGAAGCTTGCGACTATCCGCTGCATCTCGGTGTCACCGAGGCCGGCGGCTTGATGACCGGTACCACCAAATCGGCGATCGGCATGGGCTCGCTGCTGTGGGCAGGAATCGGCGACACGATTCGCGTCTCGCTCTCGGCCGATCCGGTGGAGGAGATCAAGGTCGGCTACGAGATCCTGAAGGCGTTGGGGCTGCGCCGGCGTGGTGTCACGGTCATCTCGTGCCCGTCCTGTGCGCGCCAGAATTTCGAAGTGATCAAGACGGTGGAGGTGCTGGAGCAGCGGCTCGCGCATATCACCACGCCGATGACGCTGTCGGTGATCGGCTGTGTCGTCAACGGCCCGGGCGAGGCGCGCGAGACCGACATCGGCTTCACCGGCGGCGGCAACAACACGCACCAGGTCTATGTCGCGGGCGTGCCGCATCATCGCCTCAAGGATCAGAGCATCGTCGATCATCTCGTCGAGATGGTTGAGAAGAAGGCCGCCGAACTCGAGGACGCCAAGCGCGCCGGCGCGACGGCCGACGCGGCCGCCTCCTAGGCGCCGCTACTTCGGTACGCTTCGATGGCCGCCTTGCAGCCGGTGCGCGGCACCCAGGATCTCTTGCCGGAAGAGCAGCGTCGACATCGCGCTGTCGTTGACGCGGCGCGCGGCGTCGCCGAGCGCTACGGGTATCAGGAGATCGCGACGCCGATCTTCGAGTTTACCGAGGTGTTCGCGCGGCCCATCGGCGAGACGACCGACATCGTCACCAAGGAAATGTACACCTTCACCGACCGCGGCGGCGAGGAGGTCACGCTGCGGCCGGAATATACCGCCGGCATCGTCCGTGCCGTGCTCTCCAACGGGCTCGCGCAGAACCTGCCGCTTAAGTTTTTCGCGAGCGGTCCGATGTTCCGCTACGAGCGGCCGCAAAAGGGCCGCTTCCGCCAGTTCCACCAGATCGATGTCGAGCTCATCGGCGCCGCGCCGCCCTCTGCCGACGTCGAAGTCATTGCGCTAGGCGCCGATATCCTCGATGCGCTCGGCGTCCTGAAGAGCACCGTGCTCGAGCTCAATACGCTCGGCGATGCGGCCAGCCGCCAAGCGTATCGCGCGGCACTCGTCGCCTATTACGCGCGGTACCGCGCCGGGCTTTCGGAGGACAGCCTCACGCGGCTCGAGCGCAACCCGCTGCGCATACTCGATTCGAAGGACGAAGCGGACAAGCGCATCAACGCAGGCGCGCCGTCCTTCGCCGATTACCTGACGCCGGAGGCGCGCGCCTTCTTCGATGCAGTGCGCTCCGGCCTCGATTTTCTCGGCATCGGCTATCGCGTGAGCCCGCGCCTAGTGCGCGGCCTCGACTACTACTGCCACACAGCCTTCGAGTTCGTGACCACCGATCTCGGCGCGCAAGGCACGGTGCTGGGAGGCGGCCGCTATGACGGGTTGATGGGCGTGATGGGCGGGCCCGAGACGCCGGGCGTCGGCTGGGCCGCCGGGATCGAGCGCCTCGCGCTGCTCATTGGCGAGCCCACGCCGCCACCGCGGCCGATCGCGGTGATACCGGTCGGCGAGAAGGGCGAGGCGGCGGCGTCGAAGGTCGCGCATGAGCTGCGCGGCGCCGGCTATGTCGTCGATCTCGGCTATTCCGGCAATGTCGCCCGCCGCATGAAGCGCGCCAACAAGATCGGTGCACGTGCGGCAGTGATCTTGGGCGAGGATGAGTTGGCGCGCGCGGCGGCGACCTTGCGCGATCTCGACAGCGGCGAGCAGATCGAGGTGCCGCTCGACGCGCTCAAGGACCGCCTCGCCCCCTTCCGTTAGCGAGGGAGAGCGCCATGCCCGGCGCCGACGCGGCCGGGACGGGTATCGGCCTGCTCGTCATCGGCACGAACCACCGCACCAGCCCGATCGCGCTGCGCGACCGTTTCGCGCTGGTCGAGGCCGAGATGTCGGCAGCTCTCGAGGGACTGCGCGGCGCGGGGCTCGGCGAACTGGCGCTGATCGCCACCTGCGATCGCGTCGAGCTCGTTACCACTAGCGACGCCGGCGACCGCACGGCCGCACTTTTCGTCGAGCTTCTCGCCGAGCGGACCGGGTTGGCGCCGGCGACCATTGCTGCCGGGCTCTACCGCCACGAAGGCGCGGCGGCGCTGCGCCATGTCTTTGCCGTCACCTGTGCGCTCGACGGCCTGGTGATCGGCGAGCCGCAGGTGCTCGGCCAAGTGAAGGCGGCGCACCGGCTCGCTGCTGAGCTTGGCCTCGCCGGTGCAGCGCTCGAGGCGGTTTTCTCGGCAGCCTATGCGGCCGCGCGGCGCGTGCGCCGCGACACGCGCATCGCCGAGCGGCCGGTCTCCATCGCCGCGGCGGCGCTGCAGCTCGCGCGCGATATCCACGGCGACCTCGACCGCTGCGAGGCGCTGCTGCTGGGCCCGGCCGAGATGGGCGAGCTGATCGCCGACCAGTTTCGCCGCGCCGGCCTCGCCCGCCTCGTGGTGTGCGGCCCGCCGGCGCGCGCCGAGCGGGCGGCGCAACGCTTCACTTGCAATCTGCTGCCGCTGGAGGAGTTGGACGACGCGCTGGCCGCGGCCGACATCGTTATCGCCTCGCTCGGCAGCGGGCGCGCCGTGCTGACCGTGCCGCGAGTAGCCGCCGTCTTGAGGCGCCGCCCGCGACGGCCCATCTTTGTCATCGACGCGGCGATCCCGGCAGATGCCGAGTCGGCGGTTAACGATCTCGACGGCGCCTTCCTCTATGATCTTGGCGATCTCGAGCGCACCGCGCTGGCGGGGCGGGCCGTGCGCGAAGCGGCATCGGCCGAGGCGTGGCGTATCCTCGACGCCGAGCTCTTGGCCTTCGCCGAACGTCGTGCCGCGCGCCGCGCGGCACCGGCCGTGGTCGCGCTGCGCCGGCACGTGGAAGCGCTGCGGCGCCAGGCGCTGTGCGAGGCGGGCGGCGACGCCGAGGTGGCAACGCGGCTTCTCGCCAATCGCCTGCTGCACGATCCATCCGAGGTGCTGCGCGAATTGGCAGGGGCGTCTCCCGGCGAGATCGCCGCGATCGACCACTTGCTGCGGCGCTTGTTCCGCTTGGACGGCGAGGAGGAGGAGAGGACGGAGTGACCGCGCAAAACTCTCTGGATGCCAAGCTTGACCGGGTCGTGCGACGCCATGCCGAGCTGCGTGACGCGCTGGGCGCCCCTCATCTGCCGGGCGGCGAGGTGGCGAAACTCGCCCGGGAATATAGCGAGCTGACGCCCATCGTCGATGGCGTCGCCGCGCTGCGCAAATTGCAGGGCGAAATGGCCGACCTGTCGGCGCTGGCCGAAGACGGCGGCGATCCGGAGATGCGTGCGCTCGCGCAGAGCGAGCTGCAAGCGCTGAAGGAGCGGCTACCGCAGCTGGAGCAGCACGTAAAGCTCCTGTTGCTCCCCAAAGACGAGGCCGACGCGCGCAACGCGATCCTTGAGACGCGCGCGGGCACCGGCGGCGAGGAGGCGGCGCTGTTCGCCGCCGCGCTCTTCCGCATGTATCAGCGCTACGCCGCGCAGCATGGCTGGCGCTTCGAGGTGATGGAAGTGTCGGAGACGGGGCTGGGCGGCTTCAAGGAAGCGGTCGCCACGATCAGCGGTCGCGACGTGTTCCAGCGGCTCAAATTCGAATCGGGCGTGCACCGCGTGCAGCGCGTGCCGGAGACCGAGGGAAGCGGCCGCGTTCATACTTCGGCGGCGACGGTGGCGGTGCTCCCCGAGGCGGAGGAGGTCGACATCCATATCGAGGAGAAGGATCTGCGCATCGACGTCTTCCGCTCGAGCGGTCCGGGCGGGCAATCCGTCAACACGACCGACAGCGCCGTGCGCATCACGCATCTGCCGACCGGCCTCGTCGTGTCGCAGCAGGATGAGAAGTCGCAGCACAAGAACAAGGCCAAAGCGCTTAAGGTGCTGCGCGCGCGGCTGTACGAGCGTGAGCGGCAAGCGCGCGAGGCCGAGCGCGCCGCGTCCCGCAAGAGCCAGGTCGGCACCGGCGACCGCTCTGAGCGCATCCGCACCTACAATTTCCCGCAAGGCCGCGTTACCGACCATCGCGTGAACCTGACGCTCTACAAGATCGACAAGGTGATGAGCGGCGAGGCGCTGGACGAGTTCATCGATGTGCTGCTCGCCGAGGACCAAGCGGCGCGCTTGGCGGAAGTGGAATGACCAAGCCCCAACGCATCCCTCCCTCTCGCCATGGCGGGAGCGCCACGACCGGTGACGCGATCGGCGCCGTGGCCAAGCGCCTCGCTGCGGCCGGCATCGCCGAATCGCGCCGCGAGGCACGGCTGCTGGTGGCGCTGGCGCTGGGCGTCGAGCCCGGCGTCGTGCTGGGCTATCCCGAGCGTCCGATCGACGCGGCGGCGCAGGCGCGACTTGCCGTGCTGACCGCACGCCGCGCCGCGCGCGAGCCTTACTCGCGTCTCGTCGGCCGGCGCCAGTTCTGGAGCCTCGATTTCGAGCTCTCGCCCGACACGCTCGATCCCCGGCCCGACAGCGAGACGCTGGTGGAGGCCGCGCTCGCGCTGCTGCCGGACCGCGCAGCACGGCTGCGCATTCTCGATTTCGGCACGGGTAGCGGCTGCCTCCTCCTCGCGCTTTTGTCGGAGCTGCCAAACGCCCTCGGCATCGGCATCGACATCCTCCCAGGGGCGGCAGCAACGGCGCGACGCAATGCTGCGGCGCTCGGTCTCGCGGAACGCGCGCTATTCGCGGTGGGAAGCTGGGGCGAAACAATTTCTTGCCAGCTGGATGTCATTGTCGCCAATCCTCCCTATATAGCGTCTACAGAGATCGAGACATTGGCCCCAGAGGTCGTCCGCTACGAGCCGCGATGCGCGCTCGATGGCGGCGCGGATGGGTTCGCTGCTTATCGGCAGTTGGCGGCCGCGACGCGGCGGCTTTTGGCGCCCCACGGTATTGCCCTCTTCGAAGTGGGTGCCGGTCAACATGCCGCGGCGGCGACGCTGCTGAGCGAGAGCGGCTTGGAGCTGCAGAGCGTAAAATGCGATCTATCCGGCGTCATACGCTGCATCGGGGTCGCGCCGGCGAGGCGCTAACCGGTGAATAGAGCAAGCGAGGGATCAAAAAACTTGTTGGAATAGGCGGGTTTCCCGTCTAGGGTGGAATGGCGAAGAGATGGAGCCAAGAGCTCCTGCACCTCAGGGTGCCGGTATCGCTCCCCTGCCGAGAATGGTGCTGACCGCGACGCGGGCAGACACCGAGGGGCACTCGCACCAATCACAAATGTCGTGAATGATGTCCTACCGCGATTTCAAAGGAATCATGAGACCCGGCCAGAACAAGCGGAACAGAGGCCGCAACAACGGCGGTGGCGGCGGCGGTGGCGGCGGCGGCAACCATCCGAACAACCGTCCGCGCATGCCGAACCGCATGCAGACGTTCGATAGCAACGGCCCGAACATCAAGATCCGTGGCAATGCATATCAGGTGTTCGAGCGTTACGTGGCGCTGGCGCGCGAAGCGGGCTCCTCCGGGGACCGAATCGCCGCGGAGAATTTCTACCAGCACGCCGAGCACTATTTCCGCGTCATGAATGCCGACGGGCAGGGCCAGGGCAATTCCCTATCGCCGCCGCGACCGATGACGCCGGCCGATACCGAGATGACTGGCCCCGAGCCGGAGGCCGAGGCTGCGCCGCCTGCACCGCCGACACCGCCGACCGAGCCGGACGTCCCGCCGACGGCCTGACGAAGCTGCCGTCCGGGAGGACGGGCGGCGTGTGGATGACCATGGGACCGGCAGGTCGCCGGGTTTCAGACCCATTCGGTTGGACGGCGTGGACCTTGTGACCGCCGGCGCGCGCACCAATATCGGGTGCTTGGAAGGCGGGCCGTGTTGCCTCGAAGAGGGACCGGCGCGTCGGTTCACGCGAGGGCCTCATGAACTTCGAAAAATATACCGAACGTTCCAAGGGTTTCGTCCAGGCGGCGCAAACCCTGGCGCAGCGTCGCGGCAATCAGCAGATCACCCCCGAGCACATCTTGAAGGTGCTGCTCGACGACAAGGAAGGCTTGGCGTCAAACCTCATCCGCGCCGCGCAGGGCGATCCCGTTGCGGTTCATGCGGCCGTCGATGGGGCGCTCGACAAGCTGCCGCGCATCGAAGGCGCCGGTGCCGGCCAGGTCTATCTCTCGCCGGAGACGGCGCGCCTCTTCGCCGAGGCGGAAAAAATCGCGGAGAAGGCGGGCGACAGCTTCGTCACGGTGGAGCGCCTGCTGCTCGCGCTGACGCTGCTCAAGGAGAGCGCCGCGGCGAAGGCGCTCGCCTCGGCAGGAATCACGCCGCAGAATCTCAATCGTGCCATCGAGGACATCCGCAAGGGTCGCCGCGCCGATAATGCCAGCGCCGAGGAAGGCTATGACGCGCTCAAGAAATACGCGCGCGACCTGACGGCAGTGGCGCGCGAGGGCAAGCTCGATCCGGTGATCGGACGCGACGAGGAGATCCGTCGCACCGTGCAGGTGCTGTCCCGTCGCACCAAGAACAATCCCGTGCTGATCGGCGAGCCCGGCGTCGGCAAGACCGCCATCGTCGAGGGGCTGGCGCTGCGCATCGCCCATGGCGACGTGCCCGAAAGCCTCAAGGAGAAGCGCCTGCTGGCGCTCGATCTCGGCGCGCTCGTCGCCGGCGCCAAGTTCCGCGGCGAGTTCGAGGAGCGTCTCAAGGCGGTGTTGGCCGAGATCACGGCGGCGCAGGGCGAGATCATCGTCTTCATCGATGAGCTGCACACCTTGGTCGGTGCCGGCAAGGCCGAAGGCGCGATGGACGCATCCAACATGCTGAAGCCGGCCCTGGCGCGCGGCGAGTTGCATTGCGTCGGCGCGACGACGCTCGACGAATACAGGAAGCATATCGAGAAGGACGCGGCGCTGGCGCGGCGCTTCCAGCCGGTGTTCGTCAACGAGCCGACGGTCGAGGACACGATCTCGATCTTGCGCGGCATCAAGGAGAAATACGAGGTCCATCATGGCGTCCGCATCACCGATGGCGCCATCGTCGCCGCGGCCACGCTGTCGAACCGCTACATCACCGACCGTTTCCTGCCGGACAAGGCAATCGACCTCATGGACGAGGCGGCATCGCGCCTGCGCATGGCCGCGGAATCGAAGCCTGAGGCAATCGATGAGCTCGACCGCCGCATCATGCAGTTGAAGATCGAGCGCGAAGCCCTCAAGAAAGAGAGCGACGCGGCATCGCGCGAGCGGCTGGGCAAGCTCGAAGGGGAGCTTGCCGAGATCGAGAAGAAATCGGCGGAGCTCACCGCGCAATGGCGGGCCGAGAAGGACAAACTCGCCGGTGCGCAGAAGCTCAAGGAGCAGCTCGATCATGCGCGCGTCGAGCTCGAACAGGTGCAGCGCAAGGGTGATTGGGCGCGCGCCGGCGAGCTCACTTACGGGGTCATTCCCGAACTCGAGCGCAAGTTGAAATCGGCCGAGACCACCGAGAGCCACCGCATGATCGACGAGGCCGTGACCGCCGAGCATATCGCCAGTGTGGTCTCGCGCTGGACCGGCGTGCCTGTCGACAAGATGCTCGAGGGGGAGCGCGAGAAGCTGCTGCAGATGGAGCAGAACCTGAGGCGGCGCGTCATCGGCCAGGACGAGGCCGTGGTGGCCGTCTCGAATGCGATCCGTCGCGCGCGGGCCGGATTGCAGGATCCCAACCGTCCGATCGGCTCGTTCCTGTTCCTGGGCCCGACCGGCGTGGGCAAGACCGAGCTGGCACGCGCCCTCGCCGCATTCCTGTTCGACGACGAGAGCGCGATCCTGCGTGTCGACATGTCCGAGTACATGGAGAAGCACTCGGTGGCGCGCCTCATCGGCGCGCCGCCGGGCTATGTCGGCTACGAGGAAGGCGGCAGCCTGACCGAGGCGGTGCGCCGCCGGCCCTACCAAGTCATCCTCTTCGACGAGGTCGAGAAGGCGCATCCCGACGTCTTCAACGTGCTGCTGCAGGTGCTGGACGACGGGCGGCTGACCGACGGGCAGGGCCGCACGGTCGATTTCCGCAACACGCTCATCGTCCTCACGTCGAACCTCGGCAGCGAGGTACTTGCAGGCCTGCCCGACGATGCCGAGGTCGCCAGCGTGCGCGACCAGGTGATGGAGGTTGTGCGCGGCGCCTTCCGGCCGGAGTTCCTGAACCGGCTCGACGAGATCCTGATCTTCCGGCGGCTCAGCCGCGCCGACATGACAGAGATCGTCGACATCCAGCTGGCGCGGCTCCAGCAGTTGCTGGCCGACCGCAAGATCAAGCTGGCGCTCGACGACAAGGCGCGCGCTTGGCTCGCCCAGGCCGGCTACGATCCGGTCTATGGCGCGCGGCCTTTGAAGCGGGTGATCCAGCGCTCGCTGCAGAATCCGCTGGCCCAGCTTATCCTCGCCGGCCGTATCGCCGAGGGCGAGACGGTGCGAGTGACAACCGGCGAAGGCGGCCTCGCCATCGCCGGCCGCACCGCCAGGGCGGCGGAGTAAAGCAAAGGGCGCGGCGTTGCCGCGCCCTCTTTTTGTTGGCACGATCCCTGCACGACCATGGTGCAATCCGCCAGCAGGGAGAGAGCCGATGACCCGCGCCGAACTCACCGAGAAGATCGCCGTCCTGAAGCGCAAGAAGAAGCTGTCGTGGCGGGACATCGCCGCCAAGATCGGGCCAGGCTCGCCGGTCTACTACACAGCCGCGCTGCACGGACAGATGAAACTGTCGAGAGCCGAGGCCGAGGCAGCGGGCAAGGTGCTGGGCCTCGATGACGACGATGTCGCGCTGCTGCAGGAAGTACCGTATCGCGGCTCGCTGCCGACGACGGTGCCGACCGATCCTTTGATCTACCGCTTCTACGAGCTCGTCCAGGTCTACGGCACGACCTGGAAGGCGCTCATCCAGGAGGAATTCGGCGACGGCATCATGAGCGCCATCGACTTCGACATGTCGATCGAGCGGCAGCCGGACCAGAAGGGCGACCGCGTGCGCGTCACCATGACCGGCAAGTTCCTGCCGTACAAGCAGTACTGAGCGCGGCGCTTGCCTCCGCGCGATTGCCAGCGAAGCCCACGGCGGCCATGATGCGGCGTCGCGCATGACAAGGGAGGCAAGGGTGCTGCAGGGGAAAGTGGCGTGGATCACCGGTGCCGGCAGCGGCATCGGCCGCTCGGGCGCGCTCGAGCTCAGCGCCGGCGGCGCGCGGGTGGTTCTGAGCGGGCGCCGCGGCGAGCAGCTCGATAAGGTCGCGGCAGAAATCGAGGCGGCCGGCGGCACGGCCGGCACGGCACCGCTCGACGTCGCCGACAAGGCAGCCGTGGCAAAGGTGGCGGCGGGTATTCTCGACCGGCACGGCCGCGTCGACATTCTCGTCAACAGCGCCGGGATCAATCTTCCCAACCGCTTCTGGAAGAACCTCACCGCCGACAGCTTCGAGCAAATCGTCGCCGTCAACCTCAACGGTGCGCTCTTTTGCACGCATGCCGTGCTGCCGGGCATGCGGGCGCGCAAGGACGGGCTGGTGATCAATGTCTCGTCCTGGGCGGGGAGATTCGAATCCTATCTCACCGGACCCGCCTACACCGCGAGCAAGCACGCCATGGTGGCCATGACCATGTCGCTCAACGACGAGGAATGCGTCAATGGCATCCGCGGCTGCGTCATCTGTCCGGGCGAGGTGGCGACGCCTATCCTCAAGCACCGGCCCAAGCCGCCGACGCCAGAGGAGGTCGCACGCATGCTGCAGCCGGAAGATCTCGGCCGCACCATCCGCTTCGTCGCGGAGATGCCGGCGCATGCCTGCGTCAACGAGATCTTGATCAGCCCGACGTGGAACCGCTTCTTCGTCGGCGGCAAGGACATCGCGCGCGCCTGAGGCGCGAGCGGCGAACGACTATTCCGGTAGATGCGGGCCGGCCGCTGCGACCGTGGTTTGGCCGTAGAGGGCGAGCAGTTTGTGATCGACCGCCTCGGCGACGGTGTGGAAGGTTGCGAGCTCCTTGCCGGCGAGCTGCTGTCCCGGCTGCATCTTGACCGACATCGGGTTGGTCGCCTCGCCGCGGATGCGCACTTCGTAATGGAGGTGTGGCCCGGTGGCGCGCCCGCTGGCACCGACATAGCCGATCACCTGGCCTTGGCGCACGCGCTGCCCGCGGTGTAGTCCGCTCGCCACATGGCTCATATGGGCATAGGCGGTCTCAAAGGTGCCGTTGTGCCGGAGCACGACAAGATTACCGTAGTCGCCATGCCAGCCCGCGTCCCTGACGACGCCGTCGCCGGCGGCCATGATCGGCGTACCCGACGGCACCGCGAAGTCGACGCCGCGATGCATCTTGGTGTAGCCAAGGATCGGATGGTGCCGCATGCCGAAGCCGGAGCTCAGGCGCGCGCCGTCGACGGGTGTTCGCAGCAACGCTTTGCGCACGCTTTCGCCGCGCGCATTGAAGAAGTCCGACCCGGCGGTCCCTGGCGTGTAGCGATAGAGGCGCAGGCGCGTGCCGCTCAGCGTCATCGAGGCGTAGACGAGGTTGCCGGCGCCCACCGCGGTGCCGTGCTCGTCGTAGAGCCGCTCGAACATCATCTCGAAACTGTCGTCGGGATGGATCTCGCGCTGGAAGTCGACGTCATAGCTGAAGGCGCGGATCATCTCGGCCAGCACGGTCGACGGCACGCCGGCATCGCTGGCGGCCTCGAACAAGCTGGAATGGATCGCGCCGGTCGCGAGCTCGACGGTGCGCGTCAGCGGGCGCTGCTCGGCGCGCGCGCCGAAATGCCGGCCGTCGTCGCGCTGGACGATGAGATCGCGGTCGAGCGCAGGGGTGAAGCGCAGTTCCTGGAGGCGCTCGGCGGTGAATTGCAGCGCGATCTCCTGCCCGACCTTGAGGTCGCGAGCGTTCCACACGGGCTTCAGCGCGGTGATAGCCTCCTGGGCATCGCCCGGTGCGACGCCGGCGTCGACTAGGAGACCCATCAGCGTGTCGCCGGTCTCGACGCGAACGACACGAGAATCCGTGGACGCCGGCTCGGCAGGCTCCGCAAGCGTGGCCATTGCAGCCATGGTTGGAGCAGGGGCGGCAGCCGGGGCATGGGCGCCCGGCGCAAGCACGGCATTAACCAGCAACAACGCGGCAGCGATGGCGAGAGGCGGACGGGGGAATGTCACGCGCGTCCTCTCGCTGTCATCCCGGTTCCCCGTTTGCCTTGCGAGAAGCCGCTGGGTTTCGTAGCCACGTGGCAGGCATCGCAGACGCGTTTCTCTTTGTCAACCGTTAGTTCAACCGCGTCCGCGGCCGTTCGCGTCCTAGGTGGTTAGCATAAAAATGGTTAACGAAATCTTGAGGCTAGACTAGCCTGGAGGCGGTGGCACGGGCTTCTTATGTGAGGGTTCGGCCGCTTGTTCGCGGCCTTTCCGAAACAGGCGATCGAAGGTGCCAGCGCGCTGGCGATTTTAGCCGCGCCGAGCGGCCGAATCGCTGTTGACTTCGCGGGGAGCGGGGCTTATAAGCCCGGCTCCCTCGGGTAGGGGGAATTGTTCTTTGACATTGTGGGTGAGAGTGGAAGGGATGCGCGGGCGGCGGCTCCGTGAGCGGTGCTGATTGTTCGTGCATCTGGATGGAAGAAATCTGTCGATTCCGGACAGTTATGTAAGATCGATCGGTGCCAGGCTTGGTCCTGCTTTTAGCTGGTGGGGCCGAGGCTAAGTTGAGAGTTTGATCCTGGCTCAGAACGAACGCTGGCGGCATGCCTAACACATGCAAGTCGAACGCGTGTAGCAATACACGAGTGGCGCACGGGTGAGTAACGCGTGGGAACCTGCCCTGGAGTGTGGGATAACCGAGGGAAACCTCGGCTAATACCGCATACGACCTGAGGGTGAAAGATTTATCGCTCTAGGAGGGGCCCGCGTCGGATTAGCTAGTTGGTGAGGTAACGGCTCACCAAGGCGATGATCCGTAGCTGGTCTGAGAGGATGATCAGCCACACTGGGACTGAGACACGGCCCAGACTCCTACGGGAGGCAGCAGTGGGGAATATTGGACAATGGGGGCAACCCTGATCCAGCAATGCCGCGTGAGTGATGAAGGCCTTAGGGTTGTAAAGCTCTTTCGCCCGCGACGATGATGACGGTAGCGGGAGAAGAAGCCCCGGCTAACTTCGTGCCAGCAGCCGCGGTAATACGAAGGGGGCGAGCGTTGTTCGGATAGAGGTGAAATTCGTAGATATTGGGAAGAACACCGGTGGCGAAGGCGGCTCTCTGGACCGTAACTGACGCTGAGGCGCGAAAGCGTGGGGAGCAAACAGGATTAGATACCCTGGTAGTCCACGCCGTAAACGATGTGCGCTAGACGTTGGAGGACCTAGTCCTCCGGTGTCGCAGCTAACGCGATAAGCGCACCGCCTGGGGAGTACGGCCGCAAGGTTAAAACTCAAAGGAATTGACGGGGGCCCGCACAAGCGGTGGAGCATGTGGTTCAATTCGACGCAACGCGAAGAACCTTACCAGCCCTTGACATGTCCCGTATGGGGCCGAGAGATCGGCTTCTTCAGTTCGGCTGGCGGGAACACAGGTGCTGCATGGCTGTCGTCAGCTCGTGTCGTGAGATGTTGGGTTAAGTCCCGCAACGAGCGCAACCCTCACCTTCAGTTGCCATCGGGTCAAGCCGGGCACTCTGGAGGAACTGCCGGTGACAAGCCGGAGGAAGGCGGGGATGACGTCAAGTCCTCATGGCCTTTATGGGCTGGGCTACACACGTGCTACAATGGCGGTGACAGAGGGAGGCAGAGGGGCGACCCCGCGCCAATCTCGAAAAGCCGTCTCAGTTCGGATTGTTCTCTGCAACTCGAGAGCATGAAGCTGGAATCGCTAGTAATCGCGGATCAGCACGCCGCGGTGAATACGTTCCCGGGCCTTGTACACACCGCCCGTCACACCATGGGAGTTGGCTTTACCCGAAGGCGGCGCGCCAACCGCGAGGAGGCAGCCGACCACGGTAAGGTCAGCGACTGGGGTGAAGTCGTAACAAGGTAGCCGTAGGGGAACCTGCGGCTGGATCACCTCCTTTCTGGAACGGGAGGACTGAGGAAGGCCCTCACGCCTTCGTCTTCTCCTGTCATCCGACAGCGGGTCTGCGTGAGGACCCGCGAGCATAGCGGTGCCGCCGTCTGCGCATCCCTTCCCCGATCGTTATTGCAGGGCGGGAGGATCTCAGTCCTCCTCCGACCCCTCATCCTGAGGAGCGCTCGGCTAAGAGCGCGTCACGAAGGAGGGCTAGTAGCTCAGTTGGTTAGAGCGCGCGCTTGATAAGCGTGAGGTCGGAGGTTCAAATCCTCCCTGGCCCACCACGACCGAACGACGCAAAGCGTCGTTCGTGTCGGGCCGCGTCAGCCGCGCGCTTGCGCGGCGGGAGCGGCTCGGTGCAGAAGAGGGCTCCAGATAAGTGCGCGGTGTTACGCGGCGCCGAGTTCAGCGTCGAGTTCGTGGCCTGGTGTTTAATCTGGCGCGGCGCGGCTCTCGCGGTTGCTGCGCAACCGCTGCCGCCGCCCAGGATCTTCGGGCGGCAAGGGCCGCCCTGCAGACCTGGGGGGTGTAGCTCAGTTGGGAGAGCGCCTGCTTTGCAAGCAGGAGGTCATCGGTTCGATTCCGTTCACCTCCACCACCGACGCAACGCGCTTTCGCGCGTTGCTGTCGACCCCGGCAGCGGCGCTCTTTGCGCCGCGAGAGGGGCGCGGGGGGCAAGAGCTGGTGTTCTTTCTTGCACGGTGCGGCTATCGCGGTTGCGAAGGCAACCGCTAGCGCCGCCCGGCGCAGCAAGCGCTGCGCCGTACGATCGGGTGAAGCAGTTTTTGCTTTGAGCTTTCGAGCCCGAGGCAAGGTTTTTGATCTTTGACAGGGTGAAGAGGGAGTATCTGGGCGAGCGGCGCGGCCGTCGATGGATGGTTGTTGCGTGGCTTTCCCGGGAGAATGGCTGGAAGAGCGGGAGTCCGTCTGCGGACGGAGGAGCGCTGTTCCAGCGAGAGAAGAGCATCTTCATGCGAGACTTGTTGTCTTGGCGGGGCTTGTCCCTGCGGGCGACGGGTTTAGCGATCAAGCGTTGAGGTTAAGGGCATTTGGTGGATGCCTTGGCGCCAAGAGGCGATGAAGGACGTGGCACGCTGCGAAAAGCTGCGGGGAGGGGCGAGCGCCCGTTGATCCGCAGGTCTCCGAATGGGGCAACCCCTCCCGCGAGGGAGATCCCGGACTGAATCCATAGGTCCGGGAGGCGAACCCGGCGAACTGAAACATCTCAGTAGCCGGAGGAAAGGACATCAAACGAGACTCCGCGAGTAGTGGCGAGCGAAAGCGGATGAGGCCAGTGACGTTGAGCGGATTACCAGAACCGTCTGGAAAGGCGGGCCGGAGCGGGTGACAGCCCCGTATGGGACAAGAGGCTCAGCGTCCTTGAGTAAGGCGGGACACGTGCAATCCTGTCTGAAGATGGGGGGACCACCCTCCAAGCCTAAGTACTCCTTGGCGACCGATAGTGAACGAGTACCGTGAGGGAAAGGTGAAAAGCACCCCGATGAGGGGAGTGAAACAGTTCCTGAAACCGGA
>WNFF01000480.1_pt1 | contig 29740 bp, 28 predicted proteins | sample 5400441 | NCBI WGS metagenome assembly WNFF01 (sample SAMN13153345, study PRJNA577476) | soil metagenome | isolation source: 120 cm saprolite under Douglas fir tree site 2 hole 3 replicate 1 | place: USA:California | collected 2015-04-18
CCGCGGAGCTGCCGGGTCAGGTTCCGCATGCGCGTGTAGCGCTGGCACTGCGCCTCGATCACGAGCTGGGCGAAGCGCTGACGGATGACCGGATGCTCCCAGGCGGGCCGGCCGTCGAGCTGCACCCGGGTGGCGAGGACGCGCAGCCGGGCCAGCTGCTCCTCGTGGCCGCGGCCGCCGCCGCCCTTGCGCTCGTACATGAGAGTGGTCATCGCGGGCTTCCAGCCCTCGTTCTGCCGGCCGATCAGGTTGGCCTTGGGCACCTCCACGTCGACGAAGAACACCTCGTTGAAGTGACGGTGGCCGTTCAGCAGCACGAGCGGGCGCACCGTGATGCCCGGCGTCTTCATGTCGACGAGCAGGTAGCTGATGCCGCGATGCTTGGGCGCGCTCGGGTCGGTGCGTACGAGCAGGTAGATCCAGTCCGCGAACTGCGCGCCCGACGTCCACACCTTCTGCCCGTTCACCACGAAGCGGTCGCCCCGCTCCTCCGCCCGCGTGCGGAGGCCCGCGAGGTCGGAGCCCGCGCCGGGCTCGGAGTAGCCCTGGCACCAGATGTCGTCGCCGCCCAGGATGCGCGGCAGGTAGCGCTGCTTCTGGGCCGGGGTGCCCCACTCGATGATGGTCGGCCCCGCCATGCCGATGCCGGAATAGCCGGGGAGCACGGGGGCGCGCGCCCGGAAGCACTCCTCGTCGTAGATGACCTGTTCCATCAGGGTGGCCCCGCGGCCGCCGTACTCCTTCGGCCACGAGATGCCGACCCAGCCCGCCGCGAACATCCGCCGCTGCCAGTCGCGCCGCCGCTCGAACGTCTCGCGATCCGGCGCCACTCGCTCGTCGGTCGGGTCCTCGATGCGCAGGTCGTCGGTGAGGTTGGCGGCGAGCCAGCGGCGGATCTCCGCGCGGAACTGCTCCTGCTCGGGCGTGTAGGTGAAATCCATGCGCCACTTCTAGCACCGGTGCGCCCCCGACTCAAGGCGTGCTACGATGCGCGATAACCCGGCGTCGTGTTTCGCGGTGGTATCCCTGGCCCACGGAGGCGGCATTGGCTCACAAAGGCATGAAGTTCGGCATCTTCCTGGCCCCGTTCCACAAGGTCGGCGAGAACCCCACGCTCGCGCTCGGCCGCGACATGGAGCTGATCGAGTGGATGGACTACCTCGGCTACGACGAGGTATGGATCGGCGAGCACCATTCCGCCGGCTGGGAGCTCATCGCCTCCCCCGAGGTCTTCATCGCCGCCGCCGCCGAGCGCACCCGCCACATCATGCTCGGCTCCGGAGTCACGAGCCTGCCGTACCACCACCCGCTCATGGTGGCCAACCGCTTCGTGCAGCTCGACCACATGACCCGCGGTCGCGCCATGCTCGGCATCGGGCCGGGCGCGCTGGTGTCCGACGCCTACATGATGGGCATCGAGCCGGTGACCCAGCGTCCCCGGATGGACGAGTCGCTCGACGCGATCATGCAGCTCCTCCGCTGCGAGGAGCCGGTCACCATGAAGACCGACTGGTTCGAGCTGCGCGAGGCCCGGCTGCACCTCGCGCCCTACACCGATCCGCACTTCCCGATCGCGGTGGCCAGCACGATCACCCCGGCGGGGGTCATGACCGCGGGCAAGCACGGCATCGGGGTGCTCTCGCTGGGCGCGGGGCTGCCCGGCGGGCCCGAGGCGCTCTCCAACCAGTGGAAGATCGCCGAGGAGACCGCGGCCAAGCACGGCAAGACGATGGACCGGAAGAACTGGCGGCTCGTGGTCAACGTGCACGTCTCCGACGACGACGAGAAGGCGCTCCAGGAAGTGGGCCGCGGCGAGCGGCACGAGACGGTGACCTACTTCGAGGACACGCTCGGCCGTCCGCCGGGCCGCGCCGACGATCCGCTGCGCGACGGGGTGAAGATGGGCACCACCCTGGTCGGCACTCCCGACACGGTCATCCGTGGCATCGAGCGGCTGCAGACGCTGAGCGCGGGCGGCTTCGGCGGCGTTCTCTTCCGCGCGCACGAATGGGCCAACCGCGAGCAGACCCTCAAGAGCTACGAGCTGTTCGCCCGCTACGTGATGCCGCGCTTCCAGGGCTCGCTCGCCACCGTCCGCGAGTCCAACGAGTGGGCGCGGAGCAACCGGAAGACCATCTTCAGCCCCAACGTGGAGGCGGTTCGCCGCGCGTTCACGGACGCGGGCCGGGCGGTCCCGAGCGAGTACCGCAACCGCACCGTGGGCGCGCGGGACGTGGACGACTCGAAGCCGTCCTAGCCGCTCTTCCGCCCGGGTCGTGTGATGACCGTCTTCGTCCGGCGCCTGATCGTCTCGACGGGGGCGGCGTTGCTGGCCGCTCTCGGAGTGGTGCCCGCCGAGGCGCGCATCGTCGCGGTCCGCGTCGATCGCACCGAGCCCTTCGCGGACGGCGTCGCCCTCGGCGCGTCGGGCGCCTACGAGCGCGTGGTGGGGGTGGCGCGCGGCGAGGTGGACCCGCGCGACCGGGCCAACGCGGGCATCGTCAATCTCGACCGGGCGCCCCGCAACCCGCGCGGCCTCGTGGAGTACGAGACCGACTTCTACCTGCTGCGCCCCGCCGATCCCGCGAAGGGCAATCGCAAGATCGTCTACGAGGTCAACAACCGCGGGCGCAAGCTGCTCTTCCTCTACTTCATGGATGCGACCACCGGCGGCAACGATCCGCGCACCGCGGCCGACGTGGGCAACGGGCTGCTGCTGCGGCAGGGCTACACGCTCGCGTGGAGCGGGTGGGATCCGGGCGCCCCGCGCGCGGCGGGCGGGCTCGCCATGCAGGCGCCGGCGGCGTCGGCGGACGGGCGGCCCATCGTGCGGACGATCCGCGACGAGCTGGTCTCCGGCACCCGCGGCCAGCCGGTGGAGGTCTTCCGCCTGAGCTACGAGGCGGCCACCCTCGATCAGGCGGCGGCCCGGCTCACCGTGCGCCGCAACGAGGCGCACCCGGCCGCCGAGGTGCCGGCCGGCGAGTGGGCCTACGTGGACGCCCGATCGATCCGCCTGCTGCCGGCGGGCACGCGGCCCGGGCCCGGCACGATCTACGACTTCCACTACCCGGCGCGCAATCCCACCGTGCTGGGGCTCGGCCTGGCCGCGACCCGTGACTTCGTGTCGTTCCTGCGCTACGAGCCGGGCGGGCCGGAGGCGCCGAACCCGGCCGGGAGCGGGATCCGCGCGTTGCTGGCGGTGGGCATCTCGCAGAGCGGCCGCTACCTGCGCGATCACGTCGGGCAGGGCTTCAATCGCGACGAGGCCGGCCGCCGGGTCTTCGACGGGGTGCTCGCCCACATCTCGGGCGTGGGGCGCGTGTTCCTCAACGCGGAGTTCGGGCAGCCGGCCCGCACGAACACCCAGCACGAGGATCACCTGATGCCGGAGAACGAGTTCCCGTTCTCGAGCGCCCGGCTCGCCGATCCGGTCACCGGCCGGACCGCGGCGCTGCTGCGCGGCGACGGCTCCGATCCGCGGCTGATCGAGGTCAACACCTCGACGGAGTACTGGCAGAAGGGCGCCTCGCTGCTCCACACCGATCCACTGGGGCGGCGCGACGTGGCCCTGCCCGCAGGGGTGCGCGCCTATCTGGTGGCGGGCACCCAGCACGGCGGGCGGGCCGGGCTCACCGCGGCGCCGGGCCCCTGCGCGAACCCGCGCAATCCGCACAACCCGTCGCCCGCGCTCCGGGCCCTGCTCGTGGCGCTCGACCGCTGGGTGAGCGACGGCGTCGAGCCGCCCCCGAGCCGCGTGCCCTCCCTCGCGAACGGGACGCTGGTGGCTCCGGATGCGACCGGGTTCCCGCCTATCCGCGGCGTGCGCCGCGTGCTCGAGGTCAACCGGCTCTCGGTCTTCGGCGACTGGGTCGATCCGCGGCCCGATCCCTCGAAGACCTATCGGCCGCTGGTGTCGCGCGTGGATCGCGACGGCAACGAGGTGGCCGGCATCCGCCTGCCCGCCATCGCGGTGCCGCTCGGCACCCACACCGGCTGGAACGTCTACCGGGAGCCGTTCCCGGACGGCGAGCTGTGCGACCGCGACGGCACCTTCGCGGCCTTCGCGCGGACCCGGGCCGAGCGGCTCGCGGCGGGCGACCCACGGCCTTCCCTCGCGGAGCGCTACGGCAGCCACGCCGCGTACGTGGCGCGCGTCGACGCCGCGACGGCCGCGCTGGTGGGTGCCCGGCTGCTGCTGCCGGAGGACGCCGAGCGGATACGGGCCAACGCCCGGCGCTCCGACCCGCTCGCCCCCTGAGCGATGAGCATCGAGCTGCGCGACGCGCGTCGCTCCCCCGCCGATCGGGAGTGGCTGACCAACGTCTACCCGCTCTACCTGCACGACCTCTCCGAGTTCGACGACCACTACTACACGCTGGACGATCGCGGGGTCTGGATGCCCGACCACCGGGCGAGCTGGCTCGAGGAAGACCGGGATCACCCGCTGATCATCGTCGACGCGGGGCGGCGGGCGGGCTTCGCGCTCGTCAACCAGGCCCCGTCTCCCCACATGCAGCCGGGCATGGATTTCCGGATGTCCGAGTTCTTCGTGCTCCGGAAGTACCGGGGACAGGGCGTCGGGCGCCGCGCCGTCATCACGCTCTTCGACCGGTTCCGCGGCAAGTGGGAGATCTTCGAGCTGACCCGCAACGCGATCGCGATCAGCTTCTGGCGTCGCGTGATCGGCGAGTACGGGGGCGGCCGCCACGAAGAGAAGACCGACGAGCTGGGCGTGCGGCAGATCATCGACACGACCGCATAGCGCGCGGGCCACCCATGCTGCGACCTACAAGATTGAGGGGCCTACCAGCGCCTCGTCTCCCCGGGCTTGAGCACCCAGGCCACCGCCGGATCGAGATGCCGCCGCTCGATCTCGGCGGCGAGGCGCATCGGGGGCTCGTCGTAGGGCTCGCGGGCGAGGGCGAAGGTGCCCCAGTGCACTCCGAGGAAATGAGCGGCGCGGAGGTCGAGGGAGGCCTGCAGCGCCTCCTCGGGTGACATGTGCACCGGCTTCGCGATCTCCCGCGGGGTGTAGGAGCCGATCGGCAGCGCGGCGAGATCGAACGGGCCGAGGGCGTCCCCGATCTCCTGAAAGTGGCGGTAGTACCCGGTGTCGCCTCCGAAATAGAAGTGCTTCGACCCCAGCACCGCCCAGGACGACCAGAGCCGCCGCCCCTGGTCGGCCAGGGTGCGCCCGCTGCCGTGCTGGGCCGGCGTGCAGACCACCGTGACGCCCTTCACCAGCACCGACTCGCCCCAGTCGAGCTCCAGGGCGCTGGTGATCCCCCGATCCGCGAGCCACGCCTTGATGCCCTTCGGCACGATGAACTGCGGATCGAACTTCCGGGCGAGGCGCCGGACCGTCGGCTCGTCGAGGTGATCGTAGTGGTCGTGGGAGATCAGGACGAAGTCGATTCGCGGAAGGGAGTCGAGGGCGATGCCGGGCGGCGTGTAGCGGCGGACCCCGATGAAGCCGCTGAACGGGCCGCTGCGATCGTTCCAGTTGGGATCGGTGAGGAAGGTCACCCCGTCGAGCTGCACCAGCACCGTCGAGTGGCCGATCCAGGTCACGGTCGCGGCGCGGGAGCCCCCGCGCAGGGTGGCCCAGTCGGGCGTGCCGGCGGGGAGCGCGGCGACCCGGCGCTCGGTGAAGAGCCACGTCCCTCCCAGCACCAGGGAGTGCAGCCGAGTCCAGGAGGAGGCGCGGCGATACTCCGGGTCGACATTCTTGTACGCGTTGGCCGAGTGCTCGGCGGGGCTGAACCCGTCCACCGTCCGCGACCCGGGCATCTGCGCGCGGGAAAAGGAGGGACCTGCGGCCGGGAAGCCGTCTCCCGCCACCGCGGCCGCGATGAGGGCGAGGACGAGGCCGACGCGACGCATCACATCTGATCGCGGAAGGGCACCGACAGGACCTCGAGGAAGCGGCTCATCACCCCGCGATTGCTCCACGCCTCGTAGGTGATCTCGCGCGACCCCCTCAGGTCTTCCTCGAACACGCTCTCGAGCCGCCGGGCGATCTCTCCGTTGTAGACCACCAGGTTCAGCTCCTCGTTCAGCTCGAAGGAGCGCCGGTCGAGGTTGGTGCTGCCCACCGTCGCCCAGATCGAGTCGATCACCATGGTCTTGGCGTGGAGCAGCGCGGCCCGGTACTCGTAGATCTTGATCCCGGCCTGGAGCAGCCGGCCCAGCTGGGAGCGGCTCGCCTGGCGGACCAGGTTGTGGTCGGTGGCGCCCGGCAGCAGGAGGACGACCCGCACGCCCCGCTGGCGGGCCTGGATCAGGGTGTTGATCATCTTGTCATCGGGCACGAAGTAGGGGTTGGTGATGTAGATCGACCGCCGGGCCGAGGCCATCGCGAGCAGGAACATGGTGTACATCGCCACGCTACCGCCCGCCGGCGAGCTGCGTACGATCTGCGAGTCCACCGTGCCCTTGGCCTCGATCGGCCAGGGGAAGTAGTCGGGCCCTCCCAGGGCGGCGCCGGTCGCCTCGAGCCAGTTGTCGACGAACGCGCCCTGCAGCTGCGCGACCACCGGGCCCTCCAGCCGGATGTCGGTGTCGCGCCACTGTCCCTCCTGCTTGCCGTCGCCGCTCCACTTGCCGCTCGTCCCCGAGCCGCCGGTGACTCCGACCCGCCCGTCCACCACCAGGATGCGGCGGTGATTGCGGTTGTTGGCGCGGTCGATGGTCCACGGGCTGAGGGGGCGATAGAGAGCCAGCTCGCACCCGGCCTCAGTCAGCCAGTCGCGGTACTGCGACGGCATCATGAGGGATCCGACCGCGTCGACCAGCACGTGGACCTTGACCCCCGCACGACAGCGCTCGGCGAGGGCCTGGGCGGTGTCGGCCGCGGGTGCGCCTTCCTCGAACACGTACTGGGCGTAGGTGATGGTCTTGCGCGCGGAGCGGATGAGGTCGAGCTTGGCCGGGAAGATCTGATCCCCGTTCAGCAGCACGTCGACGCGGTTCCCGCCGACCACCGAGCCGCCCGCGTACCCGACCAGGGTGGCCCGGAAGGACGGCTCCGCGATCCGGAGGTCGGGAATCTCGAGATGGGGCTGGACGTGCCCGCACCCGCCGGCTAGGAGGAAGGCCGCGAGCAGAGGGAATATCATGTGACGACGCCTGGCCGGGCGACACCTGACCGGGCTCACAGCCGCCGCAGCTCTTCGATCCGCTCTCCCGTCGCGGGATGGGTACTGAGGAAGCCGCCGCCGCTGTCGCCCGACGTGTTCATCAGCCAGGTCAGGGTGTTGATCATCACGTCCTTGTTGCGGCCGACGCGCTGGAGCAGCTCGACCCCGTGCCGATCCGCCTGGTACTCCTCGGTGCGGCTGTACTTGCTCTGGATCAGCGCGCCCGCGACCGGCACCACCCGCGCGGCTCCCGGGATGATCTGGTCCAGGATGACCGCGCCGATCCCGATGCCGGTGCCGAGCGCCTGGGCCTTGGCCACGTGCCCCAGGTCCTGGTGGGCCACCTCGTGGGCCATCACCGCCAGGAGCTGGTCGTCGCTCGCTTTCTCCAGGAGCCCGGTGGTGACGTAGAACTCGCCGTTCCCCGCGTTCGCCGCGTTGATGGACGGGTCGTCGAGGATCCCGACCTTGACCTGGTTCGAGGCCAGCGGCTTGTCCATGGCCCGGAGCAGGGGAATCATGGCTTTCTTCAGCCGCTCGACCTGGGCGGGATCGACCGTCTTCTGCGAAGCGGTGGGCGCCTTCGCGGCGGGAGCCGGCGCCGGGGATGAGGTCCGGCCGGACGCGGGCGTCGTCGAGGCGGTCTCGATCGCGCAGCCGCCCAGGAAGACGGCCGCGACGAGAGCGCCCGCGACGATCGCCCGCGCGCTCATCGCCGGTCCCGGGTGAGGCGGGCCGGGCGGATGGCGTCCTGACCCGCCTGCAGGGTTGAGGTCACCTGGTCCTTGGCCGAATCGAACATCCCCTCGGCGGTCGACTGGACCGCCTGCAGCGTCTCCGCCGCCGCGAGCCGCGCGGTGCGGCCCCGGGTGTTCGCGAAGCGACGGATCTCGTCGCCCCACACGTACACCGCGATACCTCCGACGATCGCTCCCAGCAGGAATCGACTCGACATCGCTCCCTCCTTTTCTCTCTCTCCGCTTTCGCTACGCGGCTTTCGGAATTGGCCACTCGACCCCCGCGCTCCGCTCGAGCTCGTGGCCGCAGGGCTCGAGCTGGATCACCAGCGCGTCGCCGCGCTCGTGCCAGTCCTCGACCGCCCGGAACGTTCCACAGGAAAGGCAGTACAGCGTCGGTGTCCCTCTCATCGCGCACCTCCCGTCGTCTCCGTTTCCAGGTGATGGGTCTCCGGGCCGGCCGGACCGGTCGCGGTCTGCGTCTTGGCGCACTCCGGGCAGATCTCGAGCTCGGTGTCGTAGGCGATACCGTGGATCGGGCAGCGCACGACCGGAACCGGGGTGGGCCGGCGGCGGAAGAGCAGCCCGACCATCAGGGCCGCGCCCGCGGTGGCGAGCACCGCCGCCGTCACCACCCGTCCAACCTGCGCGTAGGACATCAGAGCCGTCCGGTGAGGAGCAGGATGACGAGGATCAGAAGAATGAGGCCCGCGCCACCGCTCGGATACGGCCCCCAGCCCGAGCTGTACGGCCAGGTCGGCAAGGAGCCCACCAAGATGAGAACGAGAATGACGATCAGGACGATTGACACTGCGCGTCCCCCCCTTCGTGCCCCGGGTGAGCATGGTCTATTGGCTTTCTTGAATTCGACGGGCGGCGGGTCACCCCGCCGCCCGTCCGTGAATTCCTACCGGTTGTGACCGCCGCCCGGCTGCGGGTTGCGGCCCGGCTCCTGCTGCTGCTGTCCCTGGCGATCCTTGTCCTTGTCGTGGCCGGGCTGGCCCTGGCCGGGCTGACCCTGACCCGGCTGGCGCTGCCCGGGCTGACCCTGACCAGGCTGACCCTGGCCCTCGCGTCCCTTCTCCATGGTGCTCATCGTGTTGCTCCTTTCTTCCCGGCCGCCTCAGCGGGCCCGGGATCTCCGCCGCCGCGGGATGCGGGCTCCTGATCGACGAGCCTCGCTCAGCGCGATGGCGACGGCCTGTTTCCGCTTCCGAACCTTTCCTCCCGAGCCCGAGCGGAGGGTCCGGTGCTTGTACTCGCGCATCACCTTGCTGACCTTGCCGCGACCCTTCGCGGGCCGCCGGCCGGTTCGCGGTGTCGTGCGCTTCTTCGCCATGCCGCTTACTTGGCCATGCCGCTTACTTGTTGGCCGAGCGGACGGTCAGCTCGTTCTTGACCGACTTCACCCCCGACACCATCCGCGCCTGCTCGGAAGCCTTGGCCGCCGCGGTGATGCTGGGCACCTCGCCGGTCAGGGTCACCACGCCGCCGTCGGCGCGCACGTCCACCTTCTTCAGCTGCGCGTCCCGGGTCATGCGGGTCTCGACCGCCTTGGCGATGTCCTTGTCGTTGGCGTCGACCGCCTTGCGAGCCGCCGGGGCCACGACCTGAAGGTCGTTCTTCACCGACTTCGCCCCCTCGATGCCCGCGGCGACCTCGGCCGCTGCGGCCTTGGCCTCGGGACTGTCGACCTTGCCGCGCAGGTGCACGATGCCGCTCTTGGTGTCGACGCTGACCTGGGAGCCCTTCACGCGCTCATCCGCGAAGAGGGCGATCTTGGCCTTCGAGGTGACCCAGCTGTCGCTGACCGCGGTCTTCGCTTCCTGGGTGGTGCTCTTGGCCGAGTCCTTCGCCTGCTCCATCTTGTTCTCGATCTTGTCCTTGGTCGTCTGGGCCTGCGCCGCGAAGGGCGCCGCCGCCACGAATGCGCCGAGAACCGTGACCGCCATCATCTGTCCGTACCGCATGGGTGCTTCCTCCTTGAAGTGTCGGTTGAGTTGACTGCAGTGGTGAGCGGGCGTCCGTTACCGTCGCGGCAGCGGCGGCGGCGGGGGCGGAGCGGCGCCGGCCGGCACCCACACCCAGTAGTTGGGCGACGCGGTGGTGCCGTCGCCGTACAGCGTCCAGCGGCCCTCGGGATAGCTGACCACGCGGTCCGTGGGGGCCTGCGTGATCACCGTCGTCGTCGGCGGCGGAGCCGGAGACTGGACGACACGCTCCTTCTCGGTGCTGCTGTAAATGCAACCGCCCATGGTGGTGGCGGCCAGCGCCATCATCGTCACCAGCAGGGGGATCCTGGTCGTGCTCTTCATTTCGGTATCTCCTGTCCTTCGCTGGGTCGCGGCGAATCTGACCGCCGCGAGCGGCCTTCCTCGTCGAGCTGAACCGGGCGGCCCGCCCCGGCGTCGCGGTCGCTGCGCTCCGGCTCGCGATCCACGCCACCTTCACGCGGACTGCGCACGTCGCGATCCGGGTCCTGGAGATCCTTGCGTCCGATCCGCGGGGTCTGCTTTTGTCTCGGTTCCTTCATGGCGTCCTCCCGGTCGCGTGAGCTTGCGATGACCGCGACACACACCGGCAAGGCAGCAAGCGGAATGCCACCGCCGAAGTGCACGAGGAACAAGGGCGATCTGGATCGGGACCGCGAGGGCAACGCTCCGGGTCCGGTAAAGACACCCGCGTAGTTCCTTCCCCCGCATCGACCCGCGCGCGGACCCCTCCGCTTGGCCCTTCCGTGGTGTGGAACGTGCACCCATCGACCGGTGCGTTCAGCTCAATCTGAAGAGGAAACGGAGGGCATGAGCGATGCTCGGCAACGCGCACTTCCACGGCGCCCGCGGCGCGAGCGAGGTGGCGATCACCACGCCGGTGGTGCTCGGCTACACCGCGATGCACCTCGCCGGATTCGTCCTGTTCGGGCTCGCGGTGTCCGGGCTCTTCGCCCTCGCCGAGCGCGAGAAGCGGGTGCTCGCGCTGATCTTCATGCTGGGCTGCTGCCTGGCCGTGGTCTTCGTGGCCATGGTCTGCGGCCTGTCGCAGTGGGTGCGCGACGCGGTGACGCCGTGGGTGTTCCTGTCCGGGCACGCTCTGGGCGGGGCCGCGGTGGTGGGAGCCCTCGGCTATTTCCATCGCCGGCTGCTCCGCGAGTTCCCCACCGCGGCCGAATAGCCGCGCGGACGCGGGCGGCGGGGGCCGTCGTGGCCCCCGCCGCGGTAGTCGCTACCGGGTAGATCCGACCCGATGCGCGATCAGGCGATCCAGACCGACTTGATGTTGACGAACTCGCGGATCCCGTACTCGGAGAGCTCGCGGCCGTACCCGGAGCGCTTGATGCCCCCGAACGGGAGGCGGGGATCCGACTTCACCACCCCGTTCACGAACACCGCGCCCGCCTCGATCTGCGCGGCCAGCCGCTCCGCCCGGGCGAGGTCCTTCGTCCAGAGCGCCGCGCCGAGGCCGAACGGGGAGTCGTTGGCGAGCCGGAGCGCGTCGGCCTCGTCCTTGGACCTGATCACCGCCGCGACCGGCCCGAAGGTCTCCTCGTCGAAGGCGGGCATGCCGCGATCCACCGCGGCCAGCAAGGTCGGCGGGTAGAACGCGCCCTTGCCGGCCGGGACCTGCCCGCCGAGCAGCACGCGGGCGCCCCGCTTCACCGACTCCTCGACCTGGCGGTGCAGCTCGTCGCGCAGGTCGACGCGGGCCTGCGGGCCGACCTGCGTATCGCGCGCGGCGGGATCGCCCATGCGGCGCGCCGCCAGCTCGCTCTTGAACCGCTCGAGGAAGCGGTCCGCGACCGGCTCCACCACGATGAAGCGCTTGGCCGCGATGCAGCTCTGCCCGCTGTTGATCAGCCGGGCCTCTGCGGCCGCGCGGGCCGCCACGTCCACGTCCGCGTCGGCCAGCACCACGAACGGGTCGCTGCCGCCCAGCTCGAGCACCGTCTTCTTGAGCTCGTGGCCCGCCTGCTGGGCCACCGCCTGACCCGCGCGCTCGCTCCCGGTCAGGGTGACCGCCACGATGCGCGGATCGGCGATCAGGCCCTTGACCGCCCCGGAGTCGGCCAGCACGGTGCGGAACAGGCCCTCCGGGAAGCCGGCGCGGCGGAACACCTCCTCGATGGCGAGCGCGCAGCGCGGCACGTTGGAAGCGTGCTTGAGAATGCCCGCGTTGCCCGCCATGAGCGCGGGGGCCGCGAAGCGGAAGACCTGCCAGAAGGGAAAGTTCCACGGCATCACCGCCAGCACGACCCCGAGAGGGTCGAAGCGGACGTAGCTGCGGGACGCGTCGGTCTCGCGCGGCTGCTCGCGCAGGAACGCCTCCGCGTGCTCCGCGTAGTAGTCGCAGGTGCCGGCGCACTTCTCCACCTCGGCCTCCGCCTGCACGATGGGCTTGCCCATCTCGCGGGTCATGGTGACCGCGTACTCGTCCTTGCGAGCCCGCAGCTCCCGGGCGGCCGCGTGCATGAGCGCGGAGCGCCCGGCGAAGGGCTGGGTGCGCCACTCGAGGAATGCGGCGTGCGCGCCGGCCAGGATGCTCTGAATCTGCTGCGGAGAGGTGGGCTCGAGGGTCTCGAGGACGTCTCCGGTCGCCGGATTGATGGATTGAATGCTCATCGTGCGCTCCTTTGTGGGGGTGCCGGTTCCTTGAGAGCAGGATGGACTCCGATTGGATGCAGGGCAATCGGCCTTCGGCTGGCCGCGTCACGGGCGCGGGCGTAGACTGAGGCGGCGGAAGCCATGAGATCGTCCGATCTGATCGCGCGCTGTCTCGAGAACGAAGGGGTTCGCTACGTCTTCGGGGTGCCGGGCGAGGAGATCCTCGACATCGTGGACTCGCTCGCCGACTCGAGCGTGCGCTTCGTGCCGACCCGGCACGAGCAGGGCGCCGCCTTCATGGCCGACGCCTACGGGCGGCTGACCGGCCGCGCCGGCGTCTGCCTGTCCACCCTCGGGCCCGGGGCCACCAACCTGGTCACCGGAGTGGCCGACGCCAACCTCGACCACGCGCCGCTGGTGGCCATCACCGGCCAGGCCGGGCGCGACCGCATCCACAAGGAATCGCATCAGTATCTCGACATCGTCGAGCACATGCGCCCGCTCACCAAGTGGAACACCCGGGCCGAGATGCCGGTGGTGATCCCCGAGGTCATCCGCAAGGCGTTCAAGATCGCGGAGGCCGAGAAGCCGGGAGCCTGCCACGTCGAGGTGCCCGAGGACGTGGCGGAGGAGCCGGCCGAGGGCGAGCCCCTGTCGACCGAGCGGCCGCGGCGGCCCTCGCCGGACCGTCAGGCGCTGCAGTCGGCCGCGCGCCTCATCGAGGCCGCGTCGTTTCCGCTCATCTTCGCGGGCAACGGGGTGATCCGCGGTAACGCGGCCAAGGAGCTGCGCGAGCTGTCGCGGGCCCACGGCATTCCGGTGGTCAACACCTTCATGGCCAAGGGGTGCATGCCCTACGACGACCCGCTCGCGCTGCTCACCGCCGGGCTGCAGTCGCGCGACTACGTCTCGTTCGGCTTCGAGAAGGCGGACCTGATCATCGCGGTGGGCTACGACCTGGTCGAGTACGCGCCCAAGTTCTGGAACCCGGAGCGCAAGAAGCGCATCATCCACATCGACTTCACGCCCGCCGAGGTCGACGGCTACTACCAGCCCACGGTGGAGGTGGTGGCCGACGTGCGCGAGGCCCTTGAGCTCCTCAACGACCTGGTGAAGGGCCAGAAGGACCCCGCGCCCTATCGCGCGCTGCGCGGCTACATCCTCGAGCAGCTCGCGGAGGGCGCGGACGACGACTCGTTCCCGATCAAGCCGCAGCGCATCCTGCGCGATCTGCGGGCGGTGATGGGCCGCGAGGACATCCTGGTCTCGGACGTGGGCAGCCACAAGCTCTGGATCGCCCGCACCTTCCCGGCCTACGAGCCGAACAGCGTGCTGATCTCCAACGGCCTCGCCGCGATGGGGTTCGCGCTCCCCGCCGCGGTGGCGGCCAAGCTGGTCCACCCGCAGCGTAACGTGGTGGCGGTGAGCGGCGACGGCGGCTTCCTGATGAACGTGCAGGAGCTGGAGACCGCGAAGCGCCTGGGCCTCGCGGTGGTCAACGTGATCTTCCGCGACGGCGGCTACAACCTCATCCAGTGGAAGCAGCAGTCGCGCCTCGGCCGCGAGTCGGGCGTGGCGTTCACCAACCCGGACTTCGTGGCCCTCGCCCACGCCTTCGGGGCCCGGGGCTTCCGGGTGGATTCGGCGCGCGACCTGCGGCCGGTGCTCACCGAGGCCCTCGCCGGGTCCGGCCCCTCCATCGTGGACGTGCCGGTGGACTACCGGGAGAACCCCAAGCTGACCGAGCGGCTCGGCCACCTGGTCTGTCCGATCTGAACTTGCGGGTGATCTGGCGGCACGCGCCTTGCTGGGTCCCGGATCGTGCGAACGGTCTGGGAGCTGGTCAAGCGAGCCGCGGTCAAGTGGAACGCGGACGACTGCCTGACGCTGGGGGCGGCGCTCGCCTACTACACCGTCTTTTCGCTGGCCCCCATCCTGGTCATCGTGATCGCGGTGGCCGGCGCGGTGTTCGGGCCGGAGGCAGCCCAGGGTGAGATCGTCACCCAGATCCGCGGGCTAACTGGAGAGGAGGGCGCCACCGCCATCCAATCCCTCATCCAGAGCGCGAGCCGCCAGGGCGCCGGCCCGCGCGCCACCATTATCGGCCTGCTGGTCCTGCTCTTCGGGTCGACGAGCGCGTTCAGCCAGCTCCAGTCGGCGCTGAACACCATCTGGGAAGTGCCGCCGCAAGCCCACGCGGGGCTCTGGGCCATGGTCCGGGCCCGCTTCCTGTCGTTCGCGGCGGTGCTCGGCACCGGCTTCCTCCTGAGCGTCTCCCTGGTGCTGAGCGCGGCGGTCGCCGCGTTCGGCCGCTACGGGTGGGGATGGGTGCCGGGCATCGACCACGTGCTCGAGCTGGCCGACTTGCTGGGCTCGATGCTCGTGCACACCCTGCTCTTCGCGATGATCTTCAAGCTGCTGCCCGACGTGGAGATCCAGTGGCGAGACGTCTGGGTGGGGGCCGCGGTGACCGCGGGTCTCTTCTTCGTCGGCAAGGTGGTGATCGGCGTGTACCTCGGCAGCAGCGAGCTCGGCGCGGCCTACGGGGCCGCGAGCTGGGTGATCCTCATCCTGGCCTGGGTCTACTACTCGGCCCAGATCCTCCTCTTCGGCGCCGAGTTCACCCACGCCTATCAAGGGCCGTCCCCACCTCATACCCCTCTCCCCTCAGGGGAGAGGGCAGGGTGAGGGGTGGTATTACCGTGTTACCGCCCCCTACATCTCCACGATCCCGTCCCCCACGCGCTTGAGCCGCTCGAGCACCAGCGGGTCGTGGCCGGGCAGCACCAGATCCTCCGAGGACGCGAGCTCGCGGATCTTGGCGAACGCGGAGTACATCCGCGGCAGATCCTGGAGCGTGTTGAAGGGGATGCCCTCCTCGAAGTTGCGGTAGTAGTGCGAGGCGTCGGAGGCGACCACCGCCTGGCCCCGCGCGTGAGCGACGGTCACGATCTGCATGCCCGCGGTGTGGCCGCCCACGTGATGCACCGCGATCCCGGGCACGATCTCGCGTGTGCCGTCGACGAACTGCAACCGCTTGTCGTAGTTGAGGCGGATGAGCGCGCAGACGTCGTCCACCTCGACCGAGTGGCGGAAGGCGGGCAGCGAGGCGTTGCGGCCGGTGTAGAAGGCCATCTCGGAGTCCTGCACGTAGAAGGTCGCGTTGGGGAAGAGCGCGTAGTTGCCCACGTGATCGTAGTGGAAGTGGCTCAGGATCACGTGCCTCACCGAGGCCGCCTCCACCCCGATCTCGGCCAGACCCTTGCCCGGGCAGCGCAGGAACTGGCGGCCCCGCCGGGTGCCCACCGCCTCGGTGAACCCGAGGTCCACCACCACCGTCTCGGCGCCGTTGGTGAGCGCCCAGACGAAGTAGTCCATGGTCATGGGGGCCTTGTGGTAGTCGCCGTAGAACGCCTCCGAGGTGTTGCAGGCGCGGTGGGCGTAGCGCACGGCGTAGAGGCGGTAGGGCGCATTGGGCATGGTCAAGTCTCCTTTCCCGTGGCAGGATTCTACGCGGTTCCGGTTGACACGAAAGGCCCACTTGAACGCGCAAGACCGCTCTCACGAGGAGGAGCCGGCATGACCCTACCAGCCGCGGTAACGACGTCTCGCAACGAGGTCCGCACGGTGGCCCCCAGGCTCATCGAGCTGACCGAGACCCTGGTCTATCCCGACATCTGGGAGCGCCCCGGTCTCTCCAAGCGCGATCGGAGCCTCGTCACGGTGGCGGCCCTGATGGCGATGTACCGGCCCGACCAGCTCAAGGGCCACACCGAGCGGGCCCTCGCCAACGGGGTGACCAAGGAGGAGATCGGCGAGCTGATCACGCACCTGGCGTTCTACGCGGGCTGGCCCAGCGCGATGTCGGCGGCCAAGGTCGTGAAACAGGTCTTCGAGGAGAAAAAGGTATGAAGGTCGGATTCATCGGACTCGGCACCATGGGCGCCAGCATGGCGTCCAACCTCCAGGCGGGCGGCCACGACCTCCAGGTGAGCGACATGCGGAAAGACGCGGGCGCTCCCCATCTGAAGGCGGGCGCGACCTGGAAGGATACTCCGCGTCAGGTCGCGGACGGCGTGGAGGTCGTCTTCACCTCGCTGCCCGGGCCCAAGGAAGTCGAGCAGGTCGCCCTCGGCCCCGACGGCCTCATCCACGGTATGAAGAAGGGCGCGGCCTACTTCGACCTCAGCACCAACTCGCCCGCGCTGATGCGCCGGCTCTATCCCGCCTTCAAGGAGAAGGGGATCCACGTGCTCGACGCGCCGGTGAGCGGCGGGCCCAAGGGCGCCAAGTCGCGGAAGCTCGCGCTCTGGATCGGCGGCGACCGCGAGGTCTACGACCGCTTCAAGCCGGTGCTGGACGCCATCGGCGATCAGCCCTACTACGTGGGGCCGATCGGGGCGGGCTCGGTGGCCAAGCTCGTGCACAACTGCGCGGGCTACGCGGTGCAGACCGCGCTGGCCGAGGTGTTCACGATGGGCGTCAAGGGCGGGGTGGACGCGCTCACGCTGTGGAAGGCGGTGCGCCAGGGCGCGGGCGGGCGCCGGCGCACCTTCGACGGCCTCGCCGATCAGTTCCTGCCCGGCACCTTCGATCCCCCCGCGTTCGCCCTGCGACTCAGCCACAAGGACGTCTCCCTCGCGGTCGGTCTCGGGCGCGAGCTGGGCGTGCCCATGAGAATGGCCAATCTGGCCCTGGAAGAGCTGACCGAGGCGATGAATCGCGGCTGGGGCGAGCGCGACTCGCGGGTGGCCATGCTGCTGCAGGAGGAGCGGGCGGGCGTGAAGATCGCGGTGCCGGTCGAGCAGCTCAAGGAGGTGCTCGACAAGGACGGAAGGTGAGCCGCTGGGCCCAGACCTCGCGGTAACGGGCGAGGGCGGCGGCACGGGGGCCCTCCCGGGAGCCGTGTCTTCTGCGGGAAAGCGAAGCGGCAGAGCAATCCGTCTCGGGGCTCCACTGAGAGCCCCCCGCGGTCTGCAACTCAGCGTGCTCCCGGGAGGGCCCCCGTGCCGCCGCCCTCGCCCGTTGGCGGCTAAGGATCGCGAAAGAAGAGCGGCTCGATCTTCGAGAGATCCTTCCCGATCGCCATGGTCAGGAGATCGGCGAAGCCCTGGAGGATGATGAGGGCGTTGAGGTCGGCGTCGTTCTCGACCACGCCCTTGATCCGCTCGAGGATGCCGTCGTTCACCTTCTGGATGTTCTCGTAGTGCGTCTCGAGCTGCTCGAGGCCGAGGTCGGGCGCGCCGCCGCGCTTGGCCACGAAGTACTGGTGCAGGAGGTACATGGAGACCGAGCGCACGATGGTCTCCTCCGCGGTCGAGAACGGCAGGTGGAAGCGGGCCATCGGCTTGAGGAAGTCCATGTAGGGACAGGCGCTGGTGGCCATGACGAGGCCGAAGACGCCGAAGATCCCGCGCTGCAGCGGGAGCTGCTTGACGTAGATCCGCTCCTCGGTGGTGACGGTGACGGTGGCCTCGGCCACCGAGGCCTTGTCCTTGAAGAACTCCACGATGGCCGAGAGATTGGTGGCCACCGGGCAGTACGGGTGCTCGGCGGGACTGAGCGGGCAGTGGCCGCACTGGTGGTTCTCGAGGCGGGCCCAGGCCGGTGGGGCTTCCTGGCTACTCGGTAGGTAGGAGAGGCTGGCCTGGTCGAGGGCGATGGTATACGACTTGGCGCCCCCGTCGGGGAACGTGAAGTCGTAGACGATCTGGATGGTGCTGCTCTGGCTCACCGGTACCCCCTCTGAGCCCTCGGGTGGACCGACCACTCTCCCCGGGAGCGTAGCGAGCCCGGGGCGGCGCGTCAATGTATCCGTCACGTGCCGGGACGCCGGGATTCGCGTGCTATCCTCGGACCCGTGGCGCCCGACCCCGAGCCGCCGATCGTCGGCCACCCGGCGCCGCTCTTCAGTCTGACCTCGGTCCAGGGTGCGACGGTCGAGCTCGCGACCTACCGGGGCCGGTCCAACGTCGTGGTCTGGTTCTCCCGCGGCTTCACCTGTCCGTTCTGCCGGGTCTACATGGACGGCATGACCGAGGGCTACGAGGGATTGCGGGAGGCGGGGACCGAGATCATCCAGGTCGGACCCAACCTGCTCCAGGCCGCGCGCACCTTCTTTGGGCACAGCCCGACCCCGTACCCCTTCGTCTGCGACCCGGACAAGCGCCTGTTCGCGGTGTACGGCCTGGGCGACCGGGGCGCGCTCGAGGCGACGCGCTCCGCGGTGGTGAGCTTCTCCTACGCCTTCACCCACGGGGACACCGGGCCCCAGCTCCGGGGCGCCTGGCTGGACGTGATGAATCGCAACTTCGTCCGCCGGCTCCACCATCACGCGATGACCGCGCTGGAGCAGGGGATCTTCCTGGTCGACCGGAGCGGGGTGATCCGTCACCGCACCGTGGTCGGACCGACGGAGCCGGTGCCTCGGGGAAGGAGCCTGGCCGAGATGGTCCACACCTATTGCCCGGGGACTCCCGGAGCCTAGATCCGCGCCACCCGGCCGGATCGTAGACAAGGGCACGGGCCAGGATATGGGACGGTCATTGAAATACCAGCCACAGTGTCGTATGTAGTGATTCGACCGATGTCAGCGTTCGACCTCGATACGTATGTGGAACGCTCGCGCGCCGTGGACCTGTCGGCCATCGACTGGGCCCTGGTGCCCCGGCATCCGGTGCCCCCCGAGACGATCCGGACTCTCCACTACATGCAGGACATCGAGAGCCACACCATCATTTATCTAAGAGCCCTGCTCGCCACGCGGGCCATCGACGACCCCGAGGTCGCCACCTTCCTGGCCTGCTGGGTCTACGAGGAGACGTTCCACGGCATCGCCCTCTCCCGCTTCCTGGAGGCGGCGGGCGCCCCGGTCGGTCCGCGTCCGACCCCGCGCGGTCAGGAGTCGCTCGCCAAGCGGTTCGAGGCGGCGGCGACCGCCATGGTGTCGAAGGCCTGGCCCGACTTCTGCGCGGTGCACATGACGTGGGGCGCTATCAACGAGCTGACCACGCTCACCGGCTACCGTCGGCTCGCCCAGGTGTCGCCGCACCCGGTGCTGACCGACCTGCTCGATCGCATCGTCCTCGACGAGTCGCGCCACTTCTTCTTCTACTACCGCCAGGCCGAGATTCGCATGCAGGGCCGCGCCGCGGCCCGCATCGCGCGCATCCTGGTGGATCGCTTCTGGGCGCCGGTGGGCAGCGGCGTCCAGCCCGACGACGAGCTGCGCTTCCTGGCCACCTATCTCTTCGCGGGGCCCGAGGGACGGGCCGCGGCCCGCAAGGTCGACGACACGATACGGCGCTTACCCGGGTTCGAGACCGTGCGGCTGCTCGAGGCGTGGATGGACCGCCATCTGGAGAGCGCGCACGGCTCCCCCGCATCAGGAGGAGGACGCAATGGCGACCGCGATCACTGAGCGACCCACCGACCCCCGCCGGCCGAGCGGGCACTACCGCGCCTACACCCCGAGGCCGTTCACGCGCGCCGAGCGCGACTCGGTGACCGTGCTGTTCGGCGGGCTGCACTGGCGGGTGGAGCGCATCCTCCAGGCGGTGCTGGAGAGCGCGGGCCACAAGGCCCAGGTCCTGCCGGTGGCCACCAAGGACGATCTGCTCACCGGCCGTGAAGTCGCCGACATCGGCCAGTGCTGCCCCACCAGCTTCACCACCGGCAACCTGGTCAACTTCCTCAAGAAGGAGGCGAAGGCGACCAGCGCCGCGGACGTGAATCAGAAGTTCGTCTACCTCACCGCCGGCTCCTGCGGGGCGTGCCGCTTCGGCCAGTACCACCAGAGCTACGAGCTGGCCCTGCGCAACTCCGGGCTCGACGCCTTCCGCATGTTCCTCCTCGCCCAGGACCAGCTCGACCAGAAGGCGGCGATGGGCGACGGCCTCGACCTGAACCTGCCGGTCACCCTCGGCTGCCTGTGGGCCATCTTCTGCACCGATCTGGTGCAGGACCTCGAGTACCAGGTGCGGCCGTTCGAGGTGGTGCCGGGACAGACCGAGGCGGTGGTCAGGGAATCGATCGAGCTGCTCTACCCGGCGTTCCGGAACCGGCCCGCGCACGGGCCCTGGCGGTCGGTGCTCTGGTTCCTCACCACCGGCTACTTCGTGAAGGTCATGCGGCAGATCCGCCACAAGTTCGACGCCATCGAGGTGGACCGGCTCCGGGTGAAGCCGGTGGTGAAGATCACCGGCGAGTTCTATCTCCAGACCGTCGAGGGCGATCCCAACTACAACATCCATCGCTGGCTCGAGGCCGAGGGCGCCGAGGTCTACCCGGCCGGCATCACGGTGTGGATGGACTACCTGCTGCGCCTGGGGCTGCAGCGGTTCGAGGACTATTCGGGCATCGAGAAGGGCGCGCGGCTCAAGCTCGGGCTCGGCCGCACCGTGCAGGCCCTCTACCGGGGCATCGTGTCCCGCCTCCGCCGGGCGATGGGCAATCTCCCGCGCGACATCCCGCACCAGCTCGAGCTGCGGCGGCTGGCCGCGCCGTACTTCCACAGCCGCCTCGACGGCGGCGAGGGCGACATGCTGGTGGGCAAGGCGATCTGGGCCCACCAGAAGAAGAAGGCCCACATGATCTGCGAGCTGTCGCCCTACTCTTGCATGCCCAACACCATGTCCATCGGGGCGATGGCCGGCGTGATCGGCAAGCACCCGGACCTGCTCTACGCCCCGCTCGAGATCAAGGGCGACGCGGAGGTGCACGCGCTCTCGCGCTGCCAGATGATCCTGACCGAGGCCAAGAAGCGGGCCCAGCGCGAGTTCGACGAGGCGCTCGCCACGAGCGGGATGACGATCGAGCAGGTGCGCGCCTATCTCGACGCGCACCCCAAAATGAAGCGCGCGACCTATCGCGTTCCCCACCTGGGCTGCGCCGGCCAGGCCGCCAACCTGGTACTGCACGTGGCCCAGAAGGCCAGGTGATGAAGCTCATCGGGATGGACGTCGGCTCGACCACGGTCAAAGCGGTGGTCGTGGATTGGCGAGCTGCAGCCGAAGGCGAGGCGAGCGGATCCAAGGTCGTCTGGCAGGACTACCAGCGCCACAACACCCGCCAGGCCGAGAAGGTGCTCGAGTTTCTCGGACGCATGGAAGACGAGGCGCAGGTCGTGGCGGGCCGCGACCGCATCTTCTTCACCGGCTCCGGGGCGGGCCTGCTGGGCCCGCTGGCCGGGGCCAAGATGATCCAGGAGGTGGTGGCGGTCGCGGCGTGCGTGGAGAAGCTCCACCCGGACGTGCGCTTCGTGTCGGAGATCGGCGGCGAGGACATGAAGACGATCTTCTTCACGCCCACCGGCACCGGCCGCTCGAAGCAGGTCTACATGCAGTCGGCCTGCAGCGGCGGCACCGGCACCTTCATCGAGAAGACCGCGCGCAAGCTCCAGGTGGCGACCGAGACGCTGGCCGGGCTGCCCTACGCGGGGATGAGCCTCCACAAGGTCAGCAGCAAGTGCGGCATCTTCGCGGAGACCGACGCCAACACGCTCGTGAAGACCGGGGTACCGGTCGAGGAGATCATCGCGAGCCTCTTCGAGGCGGTGGTCTACCAGAACCTGGCCACGCTCACCAAGGGCAACACCCCGTCGCCCGAGGTGCTGCTGCTGGGCGGCCCGAACCTCTTCTTCCGCGGCCTGCAGGAGGCCTGGCGCCACCACCTCGCCAAGCTGTGGGAGCAGCGCAAGATCGCGCTGCCGGACGGGCGCGACGCCGCCTCCTGCATCACGGTGCCGGCGGAGGCGCTCTACTACGCCTGCCTCGGCTGCGTGGAGATCGGGGCGGGGGAGCCGGAGGGCGTCGCGGTCTACGAGGGACGCGACCGGCTGCGCTGGTGGGTGGAGGAGGGCCAGCAGGAGCAGAAGGCCAAGGCGGGCGGGCGCGCCCTCGTGGCCGGCGCCGACGATCTCCAGTCGTTCGTGGCCGAGTACGATCTGAAGCGCGCCGCCGCCGCGCGCGCCGCCGCCCCCGAGAATGAGGTCGCGGGGCCGGTGCTGCTCGGCTGCGACTTCGGCAGCACCACCGCCAAGGCGGTGGTGATCTCCCCCGAGCGCGAGCTGCTCTTCACCTGCTACGCGCTGTCGAAGGGCAACCCCATCGAGGACGCCCAGTCGCTCTTCCGCCAGGTGCGGGAGGCGGGCTACCGCAACGTCGGCGGCCTCGCCCTGACCGGCTACGGCAAGGATCTCCTGCGGGACGTGGTCGGCGCCGACGTGGCGGTGGTGGAGACGGTGGCCCACGCCACCGGCACCCTCCACTTCCATCCCGACGCGGACGTGATCTGCGACGTGGGGGGCACCGACGTCAAGATCATGATCCTGCGCCAGGGCACGGTGGCCGACTTCCGGCTCAACTCGCAGTGCTCGTCGGGCAACGGGGCGTTCCTCCAGGGGGTGGCCGAGCGCTACTCGATCCCGCTCGAGGATTACGCCCAAAAGGCCTTCGAGGCCAAGGCGATGCCCACGCTCGCGATGGGCTGCGGGGTTTTTCTTCAATCCGACATCGTCAACCAACAGCGCAAGGGGTGGGCCGCCGAGGAGATCATGGCCGCGCTCGCCGCGGTGCTGCCGGTGAACGTATGGATCTACGCGGGCCAGCTCCAGAACCTCCGCGCGGTCGGGCGCAAGTTCGTGCTCCAGGGCGGTACCCACCGCAACATGGCGGTGGTGAAGGCCCAGGTCGACTTCATCCGTGGCAAGGTGCCGGAGGCCGACGTGGTCCTTCACCCGTACTCGGGCGAGGCGGGGGCCATCGGCGCGGCCCTCTGCGCGGCCGACTGGCGCGAGGCCGGGAGCGGGCGGACGAGCCGGTTCCGGGGCTTCGAGGCGATCGCGGCGCTGACCTATACCAGCACCACCGCCGCGGACACCGTCTGCAAGTGGTGCCCGATCAACTGCACGCGCACCTTCATCGACGTGGCCCTGCCCGGGGCCAAGGGCCGGCCGTGGAGCAAGCTGCCGCTGGCCGCGGGCTGGGAGCGGGTGATCAGCGGCAACTCCTGCCCGAAGGGTCTGGTCGAGGACGTGAACGAGCTGCGCGAGGTGAAGGCGAAGCTCGAGGAGACCAAGCGTGACTACCCTAACGTTGCCGAGATGGTTCGGAAGGACGCGTTCCGCCGCCCCCGGGCCGGAGAGCCGGCCGTCGCGGGCTGAGCTCCGGATCGGGATCCCCCGCGTCCTGAACCTCTGGTCCACCCACCAGTTCTGGGTGGGCTTCTTCACCGAGCTGGGGGTGGATCCGCGGCGCCTGGTCTTCTCCTCCGACACCTCGGAGGAGCAGGGGCGGCAGTACGGCAAGGGTCGCGGCACGGTGGACTGCTGCTACCCGGTGAAGTGCATCGCCGGCCACTACGGCGAGCTGATCTTCGGCCAGCGGGAGAAGGTCGACGTGCTGTTCTCGCCGATGATCTACAACCTACCGTCGTTCCTCTCCGGCCACGTGGCGCGGACCCTGGCCTGCCCGCGGGTGATGGCCGCTCCGGAGAACATCAAGGCCGGCTTCATGAAGGAGCGAGACGTCTTCGCCGAGCAGGGCATCCGCTACGCGGCGCCCTTCGTCTCCCTCGACGAGCCGAAGCTCGTGCCCAAGCAGCTCTGGGAGGGGCTCCGCGACGCGATCCCCGGCCTCACCGCCGAGGAGACCGCGGGCGCGGCGGCGGCCGGCTACCGCGCGCTCGACGTCTTCAACACCCGGCTCCGCCGGAAGGGCCGCGAGGTGCTCGAGTGGTGCGCCCGCGAGAACCGGGCGTGCCTGATGGTGCTGGCCCGGCCGTATCACATGGACCCGGGGATCGGCCACGAGATCGAGGTGGATCTGCAGGCCTACGGCTACCCAGTGCTCTGGGCCCAGTACTTCCCGATCGACGCCGACCTGATGGACTGGGCCTTCGGCCCGGACGTCCGCGCCGGCCACATCAGGTCGCCGTTCGACATCCGTGACGTCTGGCCGTCTTCCTACAGCAGCAACACCAACGAGATCCTGTGGGGTGCCAAGGCGGCCGCGCGCATGCCGTGGGTGGCCTGCGTGGTGCGGCTGGCCAGCTACGAGTGCGGCATGGACCAGCCGACCTACACCCCGGTGCAGCAGATCGTGGAGCGCTCGGGGACGCTGTTCTTCTCCTTCCAGGATCTGGACTCGACCAAGCCGGCCGGCTCGGTGAAGATCCGGGTCGAGACCATCGCCCACTACCTCGAGCGCTACGCGACCGGCATCATCGAGAAGAAGAAGGCCGCGACGGAGCCGGGCTGCCCGCTCCTGCCCCGGGCCGCGGAGGCGCCGACCGGGGCTCTTTGACAGGGGTACCCCCCCCCGCCTACACTCGCGAGAGTGACGCCGGAGATTCCTGACCACCCCCGGGGCCCGTAGATGCGGCGCCGCCGCCTGTTCTGGAAGTACACCACCTTCTTCGTGCTGCTCGTGACCGCCGAGCTGCTCGCGAGCGGCATCACCGAGCTCTACTTCTCCTACCAGGAGAACCAGGCTGCCCTGGTGGCCCTGCAGCGCGAGAAGGCGCTCGCCGCCGCCTCCCAGATCGAGGGCTTCATCAAGGAGATCGAGCGGCAGATGGGCTGGGTCACCCAGCCCCAGCGCGCGCCCACCGGGACCACGCTCGAGCAGCGGCGCTTCGACTTCTTCCGCCTCCAGCGCCAGGTGCCGGCGATCACCGAGGTCAGCTACATCGACGCGGCAGGCCGTGAGCAGCTCCGCGTCTCCCGCCTGGCCATGGACGCGATCGGCAGCCAGGCCGATCTCTCCGCCGATCCGCGGTTCGTCGAGGCCAAGGCCCGGAAGGTCTACCGGGGGCCGGTGTACTTCCGGAAAGAGTCCGAGCCCTACATGGTCATCGCCATCGCGGAGGGCGGCCAGTCCGGTGGGGTGACCGCGGCCGAGGTGAACCTCAAGTTCATCTGGGACGTGGTCTCCCAGATCAAGATCGGCAAGGCGGGCCAGGCCTTCGTGGTGGACGGGCAGGGTGCCCTCATCGCGCATCCGGACATCAGCCTGGTGCTCCAGAAGACGGACCTCACCCGCCTCGACCAGGTGAAGGCCGCGCTGGCCGGCCGGCCCCAGCCCGGCGAGGCCTCGCAGGAAGGCACCATCGCCCGGAACCTGCGCGGCCAGCAGGTGCTGACCGCCCACACCACGATCCCCTCGCTCGGCTGGACGGTGTTCGTGGAGCAGCCGCTCGAGGAGGCCTTCGAGCCGCTGCGCGCCTCGGTGAAGCGGACGGTGCTGCTCCTGTTCCTGGGCATCCTCCTCTCGGTGGGGGCGAGCCTCATGCTGGCCCGCACCCTCGCGCGGCCGATCCGGGCGCTGCAGGCCGGCGCGGTGCGCATCGGGGAGGGCAACCTCACCGACCGCATCGAGGTGAAGACCGGCGACGAGCTGGAGGTGCTGGCGGATCAGTTCAACCGGATGGCGGTGCAGCTGCAGGAGTCGTACGCCGGCCTCGAGCGGAAGGTCGACGCCCGCACCCGAGAGCTGCAGGAGGCCCTCGAGCAGCAGACCGCCACCGCGGAGATTCTGGGCGTCATCAGCGGTTCGCCGACCGACTCCCAGCCGGTCATGGACGCGGTGGCCCAGAGCGCGGCGCGGCTGTGCGATGCGGTCGACGCGCAGATCTTCCGGATCGACGGCGATTTCCTCCGGAGCGTGGCGATCCACGGCGTCATCCCGAAGTATCCCGGTCAGCCCATCACCCGCGGCTTCGTGAGCGGACGGGCCGTGCTCGAGCGGCGCACGGTGCACGTCAACGACCTCGCCGAGGAGACAGATCGGGAGTTCCCAGACGCCCGACCACGACAGCAAGCCACGGGAACGCGGACGATGCTGGCCACCCCGTTGCTCCGGGAGGGCGTGCCGATCGGGGTCATCACCATCCGCCGGCTCGAGGTGCGCCCGTTCGCCGACAAGCAGATCAAGCTCCTCGAGACCTTCGCGGACCAGGCGGTGATTGCGATCGAGAACGTGCGTCTGTTCCAGGAGCTGCAGGCGCGCACCCAGGACCTCTCCCAGTCGCTGGAGGAGACCGGCGCGCTCAGCGAGGTCATCCGCGCGGTGAGCTCGTCGCTCGACCTCCGCGAGGTGCTCGACACGGTGGCCCGGCGGGCCATCGCGCTCTCCAGCGCGGACGGCTGCGGGATCTTCGAGCTCCGTCCCGGACGGCAGGCCTTCGACGTGGTCGTGAGCCAGGGGCTCTCCTCCGAGTTCGTCAACGCGATCCTCGCCATGTCGGTCGGGGTCGACCACGGCACGATCAGCCGGGCCTCCGAGACCGGGGAGCCGGTGCAGATCCCGGACGTGGAGGAGGCCCACGACTACCCGTTCCGGACCATCTTCCTCCGGGAGGGACTCCGATCGGTGCTGACCGTGCCCATGGGCGGCGGCGACGACGTGGCGCGCGGCATCGTGGTGGTCCGGCGCAACCCGGGCGAGTTCGGCGAGCGCATCGTGAACCTGATGAATGCGCTCGCCAACCAGTCGAAGGTGGCCATCGCCAACGCGAACCTGTTCCGGGAGATCGAGGAGAAGAGCCGGCTCCTCGAGGTGGCGAACCAGCACAAGTCGGAGTTCCTCGCCAACATGTCCCACGAGCTCCGCACCCCGCTCAACGCCATCATCGGGTTCTCGGAGGTGCTGCTCCAGCGCATGTTCGGCGAGCTCAACCCGAAGCAGGACGAGTATCTCCAGGACGTCCTCTCCTCCGGTCGCCACCTGCTCTCCCTCATCAATGACATCCTCGACCTCTCCAAGGTGGAGGCGGGGCGGATGGAGCTCGAGCTGGCCCGCTTCGACCTGCCCCAGGCGATGCAGGACACCCTGGTGCTGGTGCGCGAGCGAGCCGCGCGGCACGGCATCGACCTGCAGCTCGAGGTGGACGGCGCGGTGGGAGAGATCGTCGCCGACGAGCGCAAGATCAAGCAGGTCATGCTGAACCTCCTGTCCAACGCGGTGAAGTTCACCCCCGAGGGCGGCCGGGTGGACGTGCGGACGGTGCCGACCGACGGGGGTGTCGAGATCTCGGTGGCGGACACCGGCATCGGCATCGCGCCCGAGAACCAGGAGCTGATCTTCGAGGAGTTTCGCCAGGTGGGCGGCGACTACGCACACAAGCGCGAGGGCACCGGGCTCGGCCTCACCCTCGCGCGTCGATTCGTGGAGCTGCACGGGGGCCGCATCTGGGTCAAGAGCCAGCCCGGCCACGGCTCCACGTTCACCTTCTCGATACCGGGGCGACCATGGCCGGCGAGCTGATCCTGATCGTCGAGGACAACGAGAAGAACCGCAAGCTGGAGCGCGACATCCTCCAGTTCCACGGCTACCGCACCGCGGAGGCCGACAACGCGGAGGACGGGATACGGCTCGCCCAGGAGAGCCCGCCCGCCCTGATCCTCATGGACATTCAATTGCCGCGGATGAACGGGATCGAGGCGCTTCACGTGCTCCGGGGCGACGCGCGCACCCGCGCGGTGCCGGTGATCGCGGTCACCGCCTCCGCGATGAGCCAGGATCGGCAGAAGATCATGTCCGCCGGCTTCGACGGGTACCAGGCCAAGCCGATCGACGTCACCGGCTTCGTGGTCGCGGTGCGGGAGATGATCGAGCGACCCACGAAGGGCGGAAGCACGCGGTGAGCGAGCCGGTGCGCATCCTGGTGGTCGACGACACCCCGATGAACGTCAAGCTGCTCGAAGGGGTGCTGAGCGGCCACGGCTTCGTGGTGATCACCGCTCCCTCCGGACCGGTGGCGCTGGAGCGGGTGCGCGCGGACCGTCCGGACCTGGTGCTGCTCGACGTGGTGATGCCGGAGATGAGCGGCTACGAAGTGTGCCGGCGGCTGCGCGCCGACGAGGCGACCCGGCTCCTGCCGATCATCATGGTGACCGCGCTCGACCCCGGGACCGAGCGGGTGAAGGGCATCGAGGTGGGCGCCGACGACTTCCTCACCAAGCCGATCAACCAGCCCGAGCTGCTCGCCCGGGTGCGGTCGCTGCTCCGGATCAAGGCGCTGCACGACGAGGTGGGCGAGCTCAACCGGACCCTCGAGCGGCGGGTCGCCGAGCAGGTGGCCCAGCTCGAGCGGCTCGGCCGCCTGCGCCGCTTCTTCTCGCCCCAGCTCGCGGACCTGATCGTGAGCGGCGACGCGGAAGACCCGCTGCGGAGCCACCGCCGGGAGATCACGGTGGTCTTCCTCGACCTGCGCGGCTTCACCGCCTTCGCGGAGACCGCGGAGCCGGAGGAGGTGATGGGGGTCCTGCGCGAGTACCACGCCGAGATGGGCCGGCTCATCCTGGACGCGGAGGGCACGCTGGAGCGCTTCACCGGCGACGGCATGATGATCTTCTTCAACGACCCGGTGGTGGTGCCCGACCCGGGGCCCCGCGCGGTCCGCATGGCGGTCGCGATGCGCGAGCGCATCGCCGGGCTCACCGAGTCCTGGCGCAAGCGTGGCTTCGATCTCGACTTCGGCATCGGCATCGCGCAGGGCTACGCGACCATCGGGGCGATCGGCTTCGAGGGGCGGCTCGACTACGGGGCGATCGGCACCGTGACCAACCTCGCCTCGCGCCTCTGCGGGGAGGCCAAGCCGGGCCAGATCCTGCTCTCCCAGCGGGTGGCGTCCGGCGTGGAGGCCATCGCTCAGGTGGAGGCGGTGGGTGAGCTCGCGCTCAAGGGCTTCCAGCGCCCGGTGAAGGCCTACAACGTGGTGCAGGTCGGCGCCCCGACGTCGTGAAGGTCTGCGTCGTCGGCGCGGGCGCCATCGGGACGTTCCTCGGTGTCCACCTCGCGCGGAGCGGCTGCGAGGTCTCGACCATTGCACGCGGGCCGACCGCCGCCGCGCTCCGGAGCCACGGACTGACCCTGCCAGCGCCCCACGAGCGGATCGGTCGTCGCCACAATGAGACCCGCTCCCGCTCCCCCGAATGACACCGAGAGAGGCCCAGACCGGCCACACCGAAGCACCGGCTCCCATCACGACCCGGACCGCGGTGCGGAGGACCTCCTCCACTCGCGTCCACCGCCGCCCATCGCCTGTTGAGGTTGATACCTCAGCCGATTTGCGGCCGATTTTGCCTACTGTCGGGCTTTGGCAAGCGCCGGGTGGGACCTTCCAGAATCGCTCAGCCGCTAACCGCCTACTTCTTTCCGAACGGCTCGAAGCCGAACTTCTGGCCGCCAACACTCGCTTCGAACATGAGGCCCCCCTTACCGGTGGTGAAGACCGCCACGCCGTTCTGGTATTTGGCGTTCGT
>WNFF01001106.1_pt1 | contig 29733 bp, 26 predicted proteins | sample 5400441 | NCBI WGS metagenome assembly WNFF01 (sample SAMN13153345, study PRJNA577476) | soil metagenome | isolation source: 120 cm saprolite under Douglas fir tree site 2 hole 3 replicate 1 | place: USA:California | collected 2015-04-18
AAGGCGGCGTGCAATTCGCGGTGGGCGAGCACCGCGGCTATCGGCGCGCCGGTGTGATGCACCAGCGGACCGCGGCGCTGCACGCCGGGACGCGGGCCGCCGCGTTCATCGACGAGCTGTCGGGCAGCGGCGAGCATTGTTTCGAGCTGCGCTGGCACGTGCCGCACGACGACGCGGCCGTTCGCGAGGCGACGGAGGCCGAGAAGGCGCGGCTCGAGATGCTGCACGACGCCGGCCTCTCGTTCGGGTACGACGCCGCGCGCTGCGTCGCGGTGCGCGATAAGGATGGGAAAGAGATTGCCCTCTTTGCATTTGGCGCGACGCTGCCGTGGAAGCTGTCGCTCATTGAATCGGACACATCGCCCGGCTATGCCGAGTTGCAGCCCGCGCGCACCCTGTTGGTCGAGCTGACGGGAGACATGCCGGCGCGGTTGTTCACTGCCGTGCTGATGGTGGCCGATCCGCCATCCGGTACTTAGCTTGACGCATCCGGGTGGAGGGGGAGGGCGATGCTTCAAGTCAAGGAACCCACGCTCCCGGAAAAGATTCGCGCGCGCGAGGCCGTGGTGGCCATCTGCGGGCTCGGGTACGTCGGCCTGCCGCTGGCGCTGACGTTCGGGGAGAAGGGCTTCCCGGTCATCGGCCTCGACATCGACCCGCAGAAGATCGAAGCTATCCAGAAGGGCGAGAGCTACATCAAGCACATCGGTTCGGCCCGCATCGCCAGGGCGACGAAGGCCGACAAGCCGTTCAGCGCGACGATGGATTTCGGCAAGGCGGCGGCGGCCGACGCGATCATCCTCTGTGTGCCCACGCCGCTGACGGCGAACCGCGAGCCGGACATGACCTACATCGAGAACACGGCGCGGGCCATCGGCCCGCACCTGCACTCGGGACAGATCGTCATCCTCGAGAGCTCGACCTATCCCGGCACCACCGAGGAGGTGGTGAAGCCGATCCTCGAGCAGCTCTCGGGCCTGCGCGCGGGCATCGATTTCTTCCTCGCCTACTCGCCGGAGCGCGAGGATCCGGGCAATCCCCACTTCAGCACCGCCACGATTCCGAAGGTGGTGGGCGGATATACCAGGCAATGCACCGAGATCGCTTGCGCGCTCTATTCCAGCGCCATCACCACGGTGGTGCCGGTGCGCGGAACGCGCGAGGCCGAGCTGGCCAAGCTGCTGGAGAACATCTTCCGCTGCGTCAACATCGCGCTCGTCAACGAGATGAAGCTCCTCTGCGAGCGCATGAACATCGACATCTGGGAAGTGATCAACGCCGCCGCGACCAAGCCGTTCGGCTTCATGCCTTTCTATCCGGGGCCGGGTATGGGCGGGCATTGCATTCCTATCGACCCCTTCTACCTGACGTGGAAGGCGCGCGAGTTCGAGTTCAATACCCGCTTCATCGAGCTGGCGGCCGAGATCAACTGGCAGATGCCGCACCACGTGATCGAGCGCACCATGGACGCCCTCAACGATCAGGGCAAGGCGCTCAAGGGCGCGCGCGTGCTCATCCTCGGCCTGGCCTACAAGAAGAACATCGACGACCTGCGCGAGAGCCCGAGCATCCGCCTCATCGAACTGTTCCGCGAGAAGGGCGCGCAGGTGCAGTACCACGACCCGTACTGTCCCAGGATGAAGGAGATGCGCAACCAGCCGAAGTACATGCTGGAGATGGAGAGCGTCCCGCTGGAGACGGCGGTCGCCGAAGTCGACGTGGTGGTCATCGCCACCGACCACGACTGCATCGACTACCAGAAGCTGGTGCGCGACGCGAAGCTGGTCATCGACACGCGCAACGCGACGAGGAACGCCCTCTTCGGCCGCGACAAGATTCGCAGCGCCTGAACGCAGGTCATGACCGTTGTACTTGCTGCAAAGACGTAGTCGCCAACCCACCTGCGGCGGCCGTGACGCAGAGGGAGCTGCGCTCGCGGTCAAGTCCCTGTGGTGAACCGGAAGCCGAGGCCTGCAGGGCCCAGGCAGGCCGACACTGGTATGGTCGATCTCTGCCCCAATCTCTGCCCCAATCATTGAGTGACCTGCCACTGATTTGGGCAGAGATCGCCCCTGGGGGAGCCGACGTCTCCAGGCTCTCTCGGCCCTGCCGTCTCGCCGCCGTTCGTCGCGGCGGCCAGGATTGATGCGCAGCGACGGATGCCTGCCCCATTATCAGTGCGCCGCCACCGCCTGTGGCGCGAGGCCCATCTGCTGCAGCGCGAAGGCATATTCGTCGGCGGTCTTCTCCACGGTGGCCTTGATCAGGTCTGCACCCCCGTGGCCGGAGTGCCGCTCGATGCGCAGCCAGACCGGCCCGCCCGTTGTCGCCGCCTGCAGAGCGGCGGCGAACTTGCGCGCGTGCAGCGGATCGACCCGGTCGTCGGCGTCCGCCGAGAGCACCAGCGTGGCCGGATACTTCGTCCCCGGCACGACGTGCTGATAGGGCGAATATGCCTGGATGGCTTTGAATAGTTCGACGTCGTCCGCCGAGCCATATTCGGGTATCCACGTCTTTCCCGATTGGAACAAGTGATACCGGACCATGTCGATCAGCGGAACGTGGCACAGCACCACGGCGAAGAGCTCCGGCCGCTGCGTCTCGGCCGCTCCAACCAGCAGCCCGCCGTTCGATCCGCCACGGATGGCCAGGCGCGCTGGCTGCGTATATCGCGCCTTTAGCAAATACTCGGCCACCGCGATGAAATCGTCGAAGACATTCTGCTTGTTGGCGAGCATTCCGGCGCGGTGCCACTGCTCGCCGTATTCGCCCCCGCCGCGCAAGTTGGCCAGCACCCAGATTCCCCCGCGTTCCAGCCACGGATAGATGCCGGCGGAAAAGACGGGTCGGTTGGAAACGAGGAAGCCGCCGTACCCGGTGAGGATCGTCTGCGCGCTTCCGTCCAGCTTCTGATCCTTCCGCCGCACGACGAAGAAGGGCACGCGCGTCCCGTCCTTCGAAGTGGCGAAGAGCTGCTCGACGAGGAAGGGGGAAGGATCGACGGGGAGAGTGAGACGGAAGTAGAGCTCCGCGCCGCCTGCCGCCACCGACGTGCGCCAGATCTCCTTCGGGTGCGTGAACGACTCGAAGCTGTAGTACGCCTCGTCGTCGTCCTCGTCGGCTATCAGGTTTCCGGCGGTGCCGATGGCCGGCAGCGCGATCTCGCGCACGAGCTTGCCGTCCAGCTCGTGCACCTCGAGGCGCGAGATCACGTCCTTCAGGTAGAGCAGGGACAGCTTGCCGCCGATCACGCTCGTGTCCTCCAGCGTCGCGTCCTTGCGCTCCGGCACGATCTCCTTCCAGGCTGCGCGCCCGGGATGCGCCGGATCGACGGCGAAGATGCGCCAGCGAGGCGCGCCTTCGTTGGTGCTCAGGTAGAAGCGATCGCCGTGGACCTCGATCTTGTAGAGCGCGTCCTGCCGCTCGACCAGCGTGGTCCACCCCGACGCCGCCTTGCGCGCGTCGCGAAAGTAGAGGTCCCTGGAGCGCCAGCCGTGGTCGACCTCGCGCACCAGCCAATGTCCGTCCTTGGAGAGAAAGGCGTTCTGGAACGTGCGCGGATCGCCGATCTTGTCCACCACGACGCCGTCACTGCGCGCGTCGGAGCCGAGCGCGTGGAACTTGATCGTCTGCCAGCCGGGCCGGTCGGCGGCGGAGATGGCCGGGTCGGAAGGAATCCAAGTGTAATAAAAGCCATCGCCCGACGGCGTCCAGGAAGCGATGCCGTATCTCGCCCCGTCGATGAGGTCGGGCAGCACGCGGCCGGTCGCGACGTCCATGACGTGCATGGCGCTCGCGTCGGAGTTGTTGTGGCGCACTTTGTAGGCGACCAGCTTGCCGTCCCACGAGGGCCACCAGCCGCCCAGCGCGTCGCTGCCGTCCTTGGTCCACGAGGTGGGATCGAGCAGCACCCGCTCAGGCCCGTCGCGGCCGTCGCGCACGTAGATGATGGCCTTCTCCTTGGTGGCGAACCGGCGCGGGTAGAAGTAGCGGCTTCCTTTGTGCTCGGGCGCGCCCAGCGAGTCGACGTAGAGCACCTGCGCGAGGCGCGCGGCCAGCGCGTCGCGGCCAGGAATGCGGCGGAGTCGGTCGCGCGCGTAGTCGTCCTGCGCCGCCATCCACGCCTGCACCTCGGGCGACTTCTCCTCCTCGAGCCAGCGATACGGGTCGGGCACGCGCTCGCCGTGGATGGTGTCGACTTGCGCCACCAAGCGGGTGGACGGCGGCGCGTCGGCGGCGCGCTGCGGGAGAGGGCGTTCAGCCGCCGCACAAGCGGCGATGACCAGCGTCAGCGAAAGCGGGAGTCGGCCCATGGGTTGCGCACTTTGCCATAAGTGACGCCGAATGCCCTCGCGCGCCCCCTCGGCGAGGCGTTAAAAGATGGGGATGCTTTCGCTGCTCGCATGCCTGCTGGCTTCTACCGCTCCTGCCGCGCCCGCGGCTGCCTGGACTCCCGACGCCAACGACCCCCGCCAGCGCATGCTGGCCGCGCTGGTCGAGGAGCTGGATCGCTCGCGCAAGAGCCTCATGCTGCGCGGACACGAGGCGCCGTACTTCCTCAGCTACGCCGTGCGCGGCGTGAGCATGGAGGAGGTGGGCGCGAAGTACGGGGCGATCTTCCTCGATCACACCCGCTGCGAGCGCCGGCTTCAAGTAGACGTGCGCGTCGGCAGCTACGAGTTCGACAACACCGGTAGCCAGGAGATGTTCGATTTCGACGGGAGCGACTCGGGCTACAGCGCCGGCCGCGAGGCGCCGCTCGACGAAGACCCGGCGGCCCTGCGCAACGCGATCTGGCTCCTCACCGACGAGTCGTACAAGAAATCGCTCTCCGCCTATCTGAAGAAGAAGGGCAAGGAAGTGTACCGGCCCGACGATCCCGACCGGCCGCCCAGCTTCTCGCGCGAGAGCGCCAGCGTCGAGGTTGGACCGGCGCTGCCGCATCCCTTCGATCGCGAGGCATGGAAGCGCGAGGCGCGCGAGCAGACGGCGCGGCTGCGCGCGCACCCCGAGCTGTTCGATTCGCAGCTGCGCGTGTGGGCCGACCACGAGCTGCGCGAGTTCGCCAGCACGGAGGGGACGCGGCTCGTCACCGAGCACGTCATCTACGGCCTGCACGTGCAGGCCTGGGCGCGCGCGCCCGACGGAATGCTGCTGGAGGACAGCCGCGACTACTACGGAGCGCGCGAGAGCGAGTTGCCGCGCGGGCCCGAGCTGGCCGCGCGCGTCGAGGAGATGGTGGGCGAGCTGCTCGCGCTCCGGCAGGCGCCGGTGCTCGATCCCTACACGGGGCCCGCGCTGCTCGCGCCCGAGGCGGCGGGCGTCCTCTTCCACGAGGCGGTCGGGCACCGGCTCGAGGGCGAGCGACAGAACGACGACAAGGACGGCCACACCTTCAAGGGCCAGGTGGGAAAGCCAATATTGCCTTTCTTTCTCACCATCGCCGACGATCCGACGGCGCGCGCCATCGGTAATGTTTCGTTGAACGGCTATTATCGATTCGACGACCAGGGCGTGCCTGGCCAGCGCGCGACGCTGGTGGACAAGGGCGTCTTGCGCACGTTCCTGCTCTCGCGCGCGCCGGTGCAGGGCTTCGTGCAGTCGAATGGCCACGGCCGCTCCGCGCCGGGACGCGACCCCGTCGCGCGCATGTCGAACCTGATCGTCGAGTCGTCCAGGAAGCTCTCGTCGGCCGATCTCAAGCGGGCACTCATCGCCGAGGCTAAGCGGCAGGAGAAGCCCTTCGGGCTGCTCATCCGAGACGTGACGGGCGGGAACACCGACACCAGCGGCTACGCTTACCAGGCTTTCAAAGGGCAGCCGCGTCTCGTCTACAAGGTGGACGCAAAGACGGGCGCCGAGACACTGGTGCGCGGCGTCGAGATCGTGGGCACTCCGCTGACGAGCATCAACAAGATCATCGCCGCCGGTGACGACCCGCGCGTCTTCAACGGCTACTGCGGAGCGGAGAGCGGTTTCGTCCCCGTCAGCACAGTCGCGCCGACCGTGCTGGTGAGCGAGATCGAGTTGCAGCGAACCCGCAAGGACTCGGGCCGCCCACCAGTGCTGCCGTCACCTTGGGCCGCCCCGGTCAGCTCGGCCAAGAGATAGGGGCTTCCGGAACTCGAACTCGAACTCGAACCAGAACGAGAACAAGAACGAGATTCCAGAAGCCAAACACCCGTTCGAGTTCTAGTTCGAGTTCGAGAGCATGCGTCGCGCCGAGGACTGGTGACGGCTGTCACGCCGCCTGCATTTAGTTCGAGGCTTGAGGCTGCTAGCTCGCTGCGCTCGCGCTTTCCGCGGTTTCGACCGTCGTCACAGTTCGTCATCGTCATCGTCGGCCTCCCCGCTGCGCTTTCTGTGAAGGAGGCCGACGATGACGAACTGGACGACTCTTCCACACGAGAGGCTGATCGCGTTTCAGGTTGCTCGCAAGCTGCTGTTGGCGGTGAGCGAGGCCAAGATCTCCGATCCGAAACTACGGGACCAGGCACTCCAAGAGCACGTGCCTAAACATCGCGGAAGCGGTGGGCCGTTACGGACAGGCTGACAAGGCGCGAGTATTCGCGATCGCGCGCGGGGAAGCCTGTGAGGCGGCTGCGGCGGTGGACATCGCTGCCTTGGCTGGTGAGTGCACCTCCGAGGCTTCGGCCAAGTCGGGTGCCCTCGCCCGGGAAGTGTATGCACCGCTCACCGGCCTCATTCGGCGCTAGGCCATCCGCACCAAGCCGCCGAGCAGGGCATACAACCTGCGCCGATCAATTCCCAAAACGAAATCGAAATCGAAAACGAAATCGAAAAACGAGAACGAGAACGAGAACGAGAACCAAAATCGGGCAGACCCAGAGTTGGATCTCGTTCTGGTTTGCGTTTGGGTTTGGATGAGAACTCTACGGCCCTCCCGCGCCCGTCGCCTCCTTTAGCCGCGCCGCCGTGACATCGAAGTGCGACCGAATCGCCTCCCGCTCGAACTCCGCCAGCTCGTGCCCCGTTGCGGCCTGGAACGAGTCCGCGAATCGCGCTCCCGTCCGCACCCCGCGCAGCACGTCGCGGATCGCCTGGTCCCCGCAGATCGAGACCAGCAGATCGAACGCGCGATGCGCCGCCCCGTACACCGCTTCTTTCTCGGTCCGGTACAGCTCGGAGGGAGGATGGAGCAGGTCGGCCCCGGGATGCGCCGCGATCCACCTGGCCAGGTCCTCGCCGGACAAGCGCCGGTGACCCTGTCCCGCCGTCACCGAAGCCATGCCTTCGCGGAACCAGAGCGGCGGATCCTCGATGGCTGCGTCGGGCGTCCACGCTTCGTCCTCCGGCTCGAGCAACTGGTACATGAGCGAGTGCGTCAGCTCGTGCACCAAAAGCTCGCTCAGCTCTTCCTCCAGCGCGGCCGGCGACTCGGGATTCCACGTGCGCGGCGATTGCAGGAGGATCTGATCGGGATACGCCCAGGCGCGCAGCCAGGGATAGTCTTTTTTGTGGACCGCCGCTTCGAGCGACTCGTGGTCGGGAAAGACGCGGATCCACACGCCCTGCTTGAAGCTCCCCCAGCGCGCCAGCCGCGGCCCTGCCGCGAGAAGGCCACCGCCGATGCGGCCCACCTCGTTGCGGTCGCTGCGCGTGTAGACCACCACCTCGAAGAGGAGACCGGGCGCCTGCACGCGCCTGGCGAGCGGCGGTTCGCGCGCGGGTATGCGCGCCGAGGCGCAGGCGACGAGGACGAGCGGGCTTAGCGTCGCGCACAGGCGCCAGAATCGCACGCGCCCATGGTTGCAAAATCTCCGGCCTCAGCGCAAGAGAGGCCCTGCGATGCGACAGGTGTGGATCACGCGCAAGGGGGGCCCCGAAGTGCTGCAAGTGCGCGAGGCGCCCGATTGTGCGCCGCGGGAAGGCGAGGTGCGCATCCGCGTCCGCGCGGCCGGCGTGAACTTCGCCGACGTGCTGACGCGGGTCGGGCTCTACCCCGACGCTCCGCCGCTGCCGTGCGTGGTGGGGTACGAGGTATCGGGCGTGATCGACGCGCCGCCCCGCCGTGCCGGCGAGCGCGTCATCGCCATGCCGCACTTCGGCGGTTACAGCGACACGGTCTGCGTCCCCGAAGCGTCGGTGGTCCCGCTGCCCGACAAGCTGAGCTTCGCGGAAGGGGCGGCGCTGCCCGTCGTGTGGCTCACGGCGTGGCACATGCTGGTCGAGCTGGCCAACCTGCGCGCGGGCCAGCGCGTGCTCATCCACGCCGCCGCGGGCGGAGTGGGGACGGCGGCCGTGCAGATCTGCAAGAAGCTTGCTGCTCAAAGCATCGGCACCGCCTCGGCGTCGAAGCACGAGCGGCTCCGGCAGCTCGGGCTCGATCACGCCATCGACTATCGAAGCGAGGATTTCGAGGAACGCGTCAAGCAGATCACCGGCGGCCGCGGCGTGGACGTCGCGCTCGACCCGCTCGGCGCGTTCAAGAAGAGCTTCCGCTGCCTTGCTCCGCTGGGAAAACTGATGATGTACGGCGTGAGCAGCGTCATGCCGGGAAAGAAGGTCAACCCGCTGACCGCGCTCGGCGCCGTCGCGCGCATGCCGCTGTTCCATCCGCTCAAGCTGCTGCCCGCCAACAAGGGCATCTTCGGCGTCAACATGGGCCGCCTCTGGGACGAAAGGGAGCTGCTCGGCCGGGAGATGCGGGAGGTCCTCAAAGGGGTAGAGCAGGGCGCATTCAAGCCCATCGTCGACAGCGAGGTCCCTCTCGCCGAAGCTGGACGCGCGCACGACCGGCTGCAGGATCGCAAGAACTTCGGGAAGGTCGTCCTAATCCCGTAAGCGAAACACGCCGAAAGTCTGCCAGCCGAGGCCGGTCCGGTCGGCGTTGAGCCGGAACAGTTTGTCGAAGGCCGCCATCGCCAGGAGCGAGGCGCGGTTGAGCGGGCGCGCCTGGTCGACGTCCCGCACGAGGCGGCGGCCGCGCGCGACGATCGTCAGCTTGTACAAATTGAAAAATGGAAAGCCGGCGCCCTGCACAGTGACCGGCTGATAGCCCGCGGCGCGCAGCAACGCCTCGAGCTCACGCGGCGAATAGTGGCGGCGGTGGCCGATGTGGATGTCGAACGCCGAGCGCGGCCCGCCGGGCAAAGTCACGATCAGCCGGCCGCCCGGAGCCAGAGCGGGAGCGACCTTGCGCAGCGCGACCGCGGGGTCGTCGAGGTGCTCGAGCACCTCCGAGCAGACGGCGTGGGTCGCGAACCCGTTCAACTCGGCCGGAAGGAGTTCCGCGTTGGAGAGGTCGGCGCGCACCAGCCGCGCTCCCGGCACGCGACCCGCCACCAGCTCCAGCCCGGCCGCGCTGAGATCGATGCCGGCCAGCCGCGCGTCCGGCAGGCGCTCCCGCGCTTCGCGCAGAAAGTCCCCCTGCCCGCACCCCACGTCGAGCACAGAGCGCGCGCCCTGCAGCGCGCCGAAGATCAGCCTGCGGCGGTAGCGCTGCGCCGGGTTGCGCTGCGCCGCCTCGTCGTACGCGCGCCAGTGCTGCTCCCAGGCCTGCGGGCTGGCGTCGGTCATGCCGGATCCTTCTGGCACGCGGCGAAGGTGTTGAGGCCGAACTTGTGCGGGAAGCAGCGGATGCGGCTGGGCCTGAAACCCGCCGCGACCAGCATCGGCCACAGGTCGCGCACGTCGTAATACGTCTTGTGGTCGTCCATTTCCGCCGCGGGGCTCAAGCCGAGCCGGAACGCCGAGAACTCGAGGTACGTCTTTCCTCTCCACGAGGGCACGTTGACCAGCGCCGTGCCGCCGGGCTTCAGCACGCGGAACATCTCGCGCAGCATCGCGTCGGGTTCGGCGAGGTGCTCGAGCGCCGAGATGCAGAGCGCGACGTCGAGCGACGTATCGGGGATGCCGCGCAGCGAGGCGGGCAACGGTCCCTGCAGCGCCACCACGCGCGCCTCGGCGGCCAGGTCGGGCGCCAGGCTCACGTCGGCGAGAAACGCCTTCGACACCTGCCCCAGCACCGACCGCGCCAGCCGCGCCTCGTACCCGCAGCCGAAATCGCCGATCACTTTCCCCGACAGATGGGGGACCCACCGCCGGATCTGCCGGCGCGAGAGCCAGATGCCGAATCGGTCCACCAGCGTGAGCCGGTGGCCCTCTCCGAACGACTGGCTTCTGGTCTGCACTTGCTGCACTCTAGGAAAACTCCCATGCTCATCACCCGCACACCTTTGCGCATCTCCATCGGCGGCGGCGGGACCGACCTGCCTTCATACTACGAACGGTTCGGCGGGTTCGTCATTTCTGCCGCCATCGATCGCTACATCTACGTGGCCATCAACCGGACCTTCACCGACGATTACTTCCTCAAGTACTCGGCGCTCGAGCGGGTCAAGCGCGTCGAGGACATCCAGCACCCCATCATCCGCGAGTCGCTGAAGCTCCACCCCGTCGGGCCGGCGCTGGAGATCGTCAGCACGGCCGACATTCCCTCCGGCACGGGCCTCGGCTCGTCAGGGACGTTCACGGTGGGCCTCTTGCGCGCGCTGTACGGGATCAAGCGCGAACACGCCTCGGCCGCCACGGTCGCGGAGGAAGCTTGCCGCATCGAGATCGACCTGCTCAATCGACCCGTGGGCAAGCAGGACCAGTACATCGCGGCCTTGGGCGGATTGACGTGCCTCGAGTTCGAGAAGGACGGCAAGGTGCGCGCCTCGCCGCTGCGCATCCCCGAGGAGGCGATGATGGACCTGGAGGAGCACCTGCTCATGTTCTTCACCGGCTACTCGCGCGACGCCGACGCCGTGCTCTCCGAGCAGAAGAAGGCGTCGAACAAAGGCGACCCCGCCATGCTCGACAACCTTCATTTCGTCAAGGAGCTGGGCGTCTCCATCAAGACGGCGCTCGAGTCGGGCGACTGCGTCGGCTTCGGTGAATTGCTGCACCAGCACTGGCAGCACAAGACGAAGCGCTCGGCGAAGGTGTCCAACGACCGCATCAACCGCTGGTACGAGCTGGGCCGGCAGAACGGCGCCATCGGCGGTAAGCTGGTGGGGGCGGGCGGCGGCGGCTTTTTGCTCTTCTATGCCCGCGACCGTCTGGCGCTGCGGCAGGCGATGGTGCGCGAGGGCCTCACCGAGGTGCGCTTCACCTTCGATCACGACGGCTCGCAGATCATCGCGCGGAACTGATCGTGCAGTGCGTGATCCTCGCCGGCGGCCTGGGGACGCGCATCGCGAAGGTCGCGGCCGGCGTTCCCAAGGCGCTCATCCCCGTCGCGGGCGAGCCCTTCGCGCACCACCAACTTTCGCTGCTGGCCCGCTCGGGCGTCACGCGGGTCGTCTACTGCATCGGTCACCTGGGGCGGGCCATCCGCGGATACGTCGGCGGCGGCGAGCGATGGGGCCTCGAAGTCCGCTACGTCGACGAGGGCGACCGGCTGCGCGGGGCGGGCGGCGCGCTGCGCCTCGCGCTCGACGAGGGCGCGCTGGCGCCGGCGTTCTTGGTGCTCTATGGCGATTCCTATCTGCCTATCGATTATCGCGCCGTGTGGGCCGCCTTCGAGCGCAGCGGAAAGCCGGCGCTGATGACCGTATTCCGCAACGAGGAGCGCTGGGACAAGAGCAACGTCGTCTTCGAGAACGGCCAGGTCATTCTCTACGACAAGCGCCGCCGCGCCCCGAACATGGCGTACATCGACTACGGCCTGAGCGTGCTCACCCGCGGCGTGGTCGAGAAGCACACGGCGGCCGATCTCGCCGACCTCTATCGCCAGCTCAGCGTGTCGGGAGAACTGGCGGGACACGAGGTGAACGAGCGCTTCTACGAGATCGGCTCACCCGCCGGCCTCGAGGACCTGCGCCGTTACCTTGCTACGTTGGTGACGAGCGCCTGACCGGTCGGGTGGGGACGCGCGAGCATGGGAGCGACCATGACAGACTGTCCTCACCCTCCCAGCCAGGTCGCGCCTCGCTTCCGCGCGCGCGATTACATCACCGGTGGTGAGTTCGAGGTCAGCCGTTGTGGCGGTTGCGGCCTCGATCTGACTCGGCCACAACCCGACCCGTCGGCCATGGCCGCCTATTACCCGCCCGAGTACTACGGACGATTGGGGGCGCGAAGGTTCCCCGCCCTCGTCGAGTTGGGGCAGCGGACGTTGTACGCGTGGCGGGCCCGTGCCGTCGAGCGGATCGCCGGGGGCCACCCCGGCCTTGTGCTCGACATCGGCTGCGGCCCGGGCGGGCTGCTCGAAGCATTTCGGCGCCGGGGCTGGGACGTGCAGGGGACGGAGCTCAATGATGAGTCGGCTGCCCGAGCACGCCAGGCCGGGATCCCGGTGCAGGTCGGATCGCTCGATTCCTGGGACTGGCCGGCGGGCCACTTCGATGCGGTTACGATGTGGCACGTCCTCGAACACTGGCCCGATCCCCGACCGGTCCTGCGGCGCGTGCACCAGTTTCTCCGGCCAGGGGGCGTGTTCATGGTCGGCGTGCCGAACTTTGGAAGCCCGGAGGCGCGCGCCGCGCGAGACGGGTGGTTTCACCTCGACGTGCCGCGGCACCTGGTGCATTTCACGGAGGCGTCGCTGAGAGGTGCGCTGGCAGCAGCCGGGTTCACCGTCCGCGCGCAGTCGTCTGTCGCGCTCGAATTCGACACCTTCAGCATGGTGCAGTCGGCGCTGAACCGAACCGGCCTCAAGCACAACTTGCTCTACAACGTTCTCCGCGGGCGCCACGCGAAGGTGATGGACGCAGGCAGCGGACTGCAGGTTCCCGCGACGCTCTTGCTGGCGGCATTGCTGGCGATCCCGGCCCTTCCAGCGAGCATCCTCCTCGGCATTGCCGGGCAGGGGTCGTCACTGACCGTCTACGCGGTGAAGGAGCCCCCCGGTACCTTGGTCACGAGCGCCTGACCGGTCGGCAGCACGATGGGCACCTCGGGCTTTCCGGCGAAGAACTCGTCGACGGCGCGCTTGCCCCCGGCGCAGCTGGGGAACCCATAGTCGTCGAAGACCATCCACCCGCCCGGGTTGAGGCGCGGGTAGATGAACTCGCAGGAGTCCTTGATCGATTGGTAGATGTCCACATCGACGTGGGCGAAGGCGAAGCGGCGCTCCGCGACGCCCGCGAACGTCTGTGGAATTAAGCCCTTGAAGACGAGCGCCTTTTCGAGCCGCGTAACCACGTCCTCGTACGAGGTGTCGCCCATCTCACCTGGCTGGTACGAATCGCCGGCGGCGCGATTCTCCGGCATGCCCTCGAAGGTGTCGAAGAGGAGCAGCTTGCGATCGCGCGACCCTTCGATCACTCTCTGCAGCAGCATGGCGGTGCCGCCCCGGTACACGCCGCACTCGATGAAATCGCCCGGGATGGCCAAGGCCTGCCGCGCGCACGAGACGAGGATGTGACAGCGGTCGGGCGAGGCCAGCGTGTAAGGTGTAATCTCTTGGTAGATGCGCCTGAACTCGTCGGTCCGATAGGGCCGGAAGAGCGGCCGCGAGGCGCTCGGCAGGTAATAGCGCGCTTCGGGCAGCCGCAGCCAGTGCACGATGTTGCGGAGCGCGCTGCGCAGCACGGCGGCCTTGAAGACGTGGCGCATGGGCGGCGCCTAGTATCACAGTTTGAAGGGCCGGGAGGTTCTTGGTAAACAGCCTCGCCCGAACCGGAGAAAGCAGATAAGTGTCGACGACGAGCGCTTCCCCCAGACTGCAGGCGCTGAGCACCCCCGGCGTGGATCCCGAGGTGCGCCTGCTCGTGCCGGCGAACGACGCGGAGCGGCCCGAGATCTCCGTCGTCATCCCCGCGCTCAACGAGCAGGTGACCATCGCCGACTTCGTCGGCTGGTGCCAGGAAGGCTTCAGGAAGGCCGGCGTGGTGGGCGAGGTGCTCATCGTCGACAGCTCCACCGATCAGACGGCGGAGATCGCGCTCGCGCGCGGCGCGCGCGTGCTCAAGACGCCCAAGCGCGGCCTGGGACGCGCCTACATCGACGCGATCCCGTACATCCGCGGCAGCAGCGTCCTGATGGGCGACGCCGACTGCACGTACGACTTCCGCGAGATCGGCGCGTTCGTGGAGAAGTTCCGCGCCGGATACGAATTCATCATGGGCTCGCGCTTCCGCGGCTACATCGAGCCGGGATCGATGCCGCCGCTGCATCGGTACCTTGGTACGCCGGCGACGACCTGGATCCTCAACTTCCTCTACTCGAGCTCCTTCTCCGACATCCACTGCGGCATGCGCGGCATCACGCGCGACGCGCTCCAGCGCCTGCAGCTCGACTCGCAGTCGTGGGAGTACGCCTCGGAGATGGTGCTCAAGTCGGTGCACCTCAGGCTGCGCACCGCCGAAGTGCCGGTGCGCTTCCTCAAGGATCGCGAGGGGCGCCTGAGCCACCACAAGCGCAGCGGTTGGTTCTCGCCCTGGCAGGCGGCGTGGATCAACCTGCGCGCCATGTTCGTCTACGGGGCGGACTTCTTCGTCTACCGGCCGGGGCTCATCCTGCTTGCTCTCGGCCTTTTGCTCACGCTGCCGCTCACCTTCGGGCCGGTGAAAATCGGGCCGGTCACCTTCTCGCTCTACTGGATGCTGGCCGGCTTCACCGCCACGCTGGTCGGACTGCAGGCGGTCTATTTCGGGGCCATCGCGCGCATCCTCTACGACTTCACGGGCGCGGCGCGCCGGAAATGGCTGGCGCGCGTCCCTTACACACGCACGGTCTTGATGAGCGCAGCCGTCTTCGTCATCGGAATCGCGCTCACGCTGCCGCTGGTGTCGAGCTACGTCGAGCACGGCCTGGCGTTGCCGCAAGATTGGGGACCGGCCAGCTACATGGCGGTGACCGGGCTGCTCTTCATCGTCGCGGGCTTCCTCACCTTCGTCTTCACGCTCCTGCTCCACGCGGCGGCGAAGCTCGCCAACCGGACCTATGGCAACTTTTAGCGAGCAATATCTCGCCGAGACGAAGGCGATCCTCGAGGCGATGGACCCCCGCGCCATGGACGCCATCGCCGCCGGGCTGGCCGAAGTGCGCGCGCGCGGAGGGAGGCTCTTCATCCTCGGGGTGGGCGGGTCGGCGGGGCACGCCAGCCACGCGGTCAACGACTTCCGCAAGATTTGCCACTTCGAGGCCTACACGCCCACCGACAACGTTTCCGAGCTGACGGCGCGCGTGAACGACGACGGCTGGGACACCAGCTTCTCCGAGTGGCTCAAGGGCTCGCGGCTCGGCTCGAACGACGCGGTCCTCGTCTTCTCCGTCGGAGGTGGCAACCGCGAGAAGCAGGTTTCCAACAACCTGGTCGTCGCGCTCGAGCTGGCCAAGCAGGTGGGCGCGCGCATCTACGGCGTGGTGGGGCGCGACGGCGGCTTCACCAAGCAGGCGGCGGACGCGTGCGTCGTGATCCCTCCTCTCAACGCCGAGCGCGTCACCCCGCACACCGAAGGCCTGTGCGCCGTGGTGTGGCATCTGCTCGTCAGCCATCCCGCGCTGCAGCGGCAGTCTGGCAAATGGGAATCGGTGAGATGAGGTTCTTCCTCGTCGGCGGCGCGGGCTTCATCGGCAGCCACTTCACCGATCGCTTGCTCGCCGACCCCGCGGTCCGGCGCGTGACGCTGTTCGACAACCTCTCCTCGGGGCGCGAGTGGCACTACGCGCACCACGCGCGCGACGAGCGCCTCTCCGTCAAGCGCGGCGACGTGAAGAACCTTCCCGCGCTGCGCGCCGCCATGGACGGGCACGACGTCGTCATCCACCTCGCCTCCAACCCGGACATCGCGCGCGCCGCCACCGAGCCCGACATCGACTTCCGCGAGGGAACGTACCTCACGCAGAACGTCGTCGAAGCGATGCGCACCACCGGCGCGAAACGCATCATGTACGCGTCCGGCAGCGGCGTTTATGGCGACCTGGGCGAGCTGGAAGTGCGTGAGGACCACGGGCCGATGCTCCCCATCTCGACGTACGGCGCGTCGAAGCTGGCCGGAGAGTCCCTCATCGCTTCCTACAGCCACATGTTCGGGCTGAGCGGATGCGTGTTCCGCTTCGGCAACGTGGTCGGGCCGCGCCAGACGCACGGCGTGGGATTCGATTTCGTACGGCGCCTGATCAAGGACCCGGCCCGGCTGGAGATCCTCGGCGACGGATCGCAGAGCAAGTCGTACATCCACGTCGACGACGTGGTCGACGCGGTGCTGCTGGCGCACGAGAAATGCCCCAAGAGCTTCGAGGCATACAACGTCGCCACCGGCGATTACATCACGGTGCGCGAGATCGCCGCCCTGGCCGCCGAAGTCCTGGGCATCGCCCCGCCGCGTCTCGTCTTCGGGACGGAGAACCGCGGCTGGAAAGGCGACGTGCCGGTGGTCCGCCTCGACATCGAGCGCATCCGCGCGCTGGGCTGGCGCTGCAAGCGCAACACGCGCGAGGCGCTGCGTTCGTCGATGGCCGCCATGCTGGAAGACGCGCGAAAGGGGCGCATCTGATGCGCGCCGTCTTCCTCGATCGCGACGGCGTGCTGAACCGGGCCCTGGTGCGCGAAGGGAAGCCCTACCCGCCGGCGAAACTCTCCGAGCTGGAGATCCTGCCCGGGGTGCAGGAAGCGTGCTCGACGCTCAAGCGGGCGGGTCTGGGTCTCATCGTGATCACCAACCAGCCCGACCTGAGCCGCGGGACGATGGAGCGCGGCGCCGTCGATGCGATGAACGCGGAGGTGCGAGAACGCCTCGGCCTCGACGACGTGCGCGTCTGTCCCCACGACGACGCCGACCGCTGCGACTGCCGCAAGCCCGCGCCCGGTCTTTTGCTGGCCGCCGCGCGCGACTGGCGGATCGCGCTCGACCGCAGCGTCATGGTAGGGGACCGCTGGCGCGACATCGAGAGCGGAAGGCGGGCGGGGTGCAAGACGGTGTTCATCGACTACGGGTACTCTGAGCAGCGGCCGCAAGCGCCCGACCTGGTCGTGGGCAGCCTGCTGGATGCGGTGCCGTGGATTCTGGAGACGACGCGATGAAGCTGAAGGTCAAGATCTTTGCCGACGGCGCCGACAAAGCCGCCCTTCTCGAACTCTACAAGGATCCCGTCATCCAGGGTTTCACCACCAACCCGACGCTGATGCGCAAGGCCGGCGTGAGCGATTACGAGGCGTTCGCACGCGACGTGCTGCGCGAGGTGAAGGACCGGCCCATCTCGTTCGAGGTCTTCTCCGACGAGTTCGCCGAGATGGAGACGCAGGCGATGAAGCTCGCCTCGTGGGGCCAGAACGTCTATGTGAAGATCCCGGTGACCAACACGCGCGGCGAAAGCTCGGCGGCCCTCATCCGCCGGCTCGCCCGGCGCGGCGTGAAGGTGAACGCGACGGCCATACTGACCCTCGCGCAGGTGCAGGAAATCGCGCGCAGCCTCGCCGGCGGACCGCCCTCGATCATCTCGGTGTTCGCGGGCCGCATCGCCGACACCGGCGTGGACCCGCTGCCGATCATGAAGGCCGCGCTGGAAACCGTCGCGCCCTACCCGAACATCGAGATCATCTGGGCCAGCCCGCGCGAGGTCCTCAACATCGTGCAGGCCGACCAAATCGGTTGCCACATCATCACCGTCACGGGCGACCTGTTGAAGAAGCTTCCCGTGCTGGGGCGCGGGCTCGACGAGATGTCGCTCGACACGGTGCGCATGTTCCACCGCGACGCGGCCGCGGCGGGGTACACGCTCTGAAGCGTCGCGCGGCGCTGCGCTTCGGCGCCTCGCTCCTCATCTCTGCGGCCGCCACCGCGGCGCTGATCGCGCTCTTGCCGCGGCGGCTCTCCGTCGTCACCGACATCGTCGGGTTTCCCATCCACGCCAACCACAACTACGCGCTTCTCTTCTGGCGGTACTGGGCGGCGGTGTTGTTCTTTCCCTCCGTCGCGGCCGCCGTCTATCACCTCATCGGGCTGCGCTGGCCGGAGAGCCGTTGGCCCGACTCGCCGCCACCCGCGTCCGTCGAGCCACCACCGCTGCCGGCAGTGCTGCGCGCGTTGGCCGTCGGGGCGACGCTGGGGCTGGGCTGGACGTTCTTCGACCCGGCGCATTTCTGGCGCGACGTGATCGGCGCTGCCGCCGGGTACGCGCTGCTTCTCGTCGTCGTTGCGCGTCGCGCCGCGCCTCTGGTGAATGCCGTTTGCGCTCCGTTGACGGTGTTCACGCTTTACGCCGCCTCCCGCTCGACGCACGTCGATGTTCCCCCGGGCGGTTCCGTCTTTTACCCTTGGCTGCCCGGCTGGCTGGCCGTCCTTGCGGGATCGCTATTGGTCGCTGGCATTGCGGTCCGCTTGTGGCGCGAAGCATCAGCCGCGCGGCGCATCGAGGAGCAGGCGCTCCTCTTCATCGTCGGTCCGGTCGTCGTTTTCGTGTTCACCGCCACCCTGCCGCAGCCGTGGTCGGCATTCGACACGTTTCACTTCGGCGAGTCGCTCGCCGGCGCGCGCATCTTCGAGTCCGGCGCGTTTCCTTGGCGCGACGCTGTCTTCATCCACGGCCTGCTCCAGGACGTCTTCACGCCGGCGGCCGGCTTCGCTCTCCTCGGCCCGAGCGCCTGGGGCGGGTGGGGCGGCTTCGGCATGGTGGTCGCGCCGCTGTGGTGGGTCGCGAACTACCTGCTCTTCGCCTGGCTCTTTCGGCGGAACATTCCGCTCCTCATCGCGGCGCTGGCCGTGCCGATCCTCGCGCTCTACGGACACGCGCACCACCGCTTCTCCATCCTTCCCTTCATCCTCCTCGCTCTCGCGGCGCTGCTCGAGCGCGCGACGATCCCGCGCGCTCTTCTGCTCGCGTTCGCGCTGGTCGCCTCGAACGTGCTCGTGCCCGAGCTGGCCTATGCCGTGCCAGCCTGCGGCGCGGTGCTGATCGCTTTCGAGCTGAAACGGGGCGAAGGCATGCGTCGCACGCTCTGGACCGTCATCGCCGGGCTGTCGCTGACGGCGCTCTGGTTCGCGTGGCTTGCGAGCCACGGTGCGGCCGGCGCGTTCGTGCACTACTACGCGACGTTCGCTCCGGGCCATGCGCTGACCGGGGCCACCCGGCAGCTCCCTCACGCCCCGCCGGAGTTCTTCGTCTATCTGGTCATTCCGCCGCTCGTCGTCCTGCTGGCCTTCTGGTACCTCGTCGCGGCGGTGCGGCAACGCCGGCAGCTCGAGACGCGCGACTGGGTGATGCTCGCGCTGGCCGCGATCACGATGGTCTATTACCAGAAGTTCCTCAGCCGGCCCGACTGGCACGTGCTGCAGTCGGTTGCCCCCGCGCTGCCGCTTCTCTATTACGCTCTTCACAAGCTGCTCGGCCGCGCTGCCGGTTGGGCGGCGCTGGCGGCGACGCTGCTGCTCGGGGCGAAGCAGCTCGATGCGCCCGCGTCCGTGCCCTCGCATTTCGCGTTCGGCGTTTCCGGCCCGCCCGCGCTGGAGTCGCTGGGATGGTCGTGGCCTCAGATCGCGGAGGAAGTCGATCAGTGGAAGGAAATTCGCCGCGTCGTCGACGCGGCGCTCGAGCCGAGCGACGCGCTCTTCGACTTCACCAACCAGCCCGGCCTCTATCATTTCCTCTTCGGGCGAAAACCGGCGACGCGCTACTACCACGTCTCGATGGCCATCCGGCGCAAGACGCAGCTCGACCTCATCGAAGAGCTCGACCGCGCGCGCCCCAAGCTGGTCGTCTACGGGAGCGAGATGCCGGATGGGCTGCCCGAGTGGGACGGCATCCCCAACGAGGTGCGCCACTACGAGATCAGCGCGTACATCCTTCGCCACTACCGACCCTGGGCACGGCTGCGCGACCAGGTCTTCTATCTGCGCAACGATCTGCAGCGCGAGCCGCCACCGCCCGCGGTGCGCGCAGATTATTCCGACGCGGCGAAGTGCGACTGGGGCGACGCGCCGGCGTTCTTGCGCACCGACTGGCTCGAGACGGGCCCAGCGGTCGAAAATGGATCCGAGCTGCCGGCGGGCGCGGCGGGGCTCGAGTTCGACGTTTCGACGTCGGCCAATTCGACCATCGTCATCGCGGAGGGGATCTCTTTCCGTCTCGGCGGACATTGGTCGGGAAAGTTCCGCGTCCCTCTCGACAACTGCCCGCAGTGGCACGGCCTGAGGGGCCGCCGCATCCAGGTGCGCTACGGCGACGGCGTGGTCATGCGCGGCCTCAGGCTCCTCACCCGGCCCAGGTCTGGTACGACAATAGGTTTGTGAAGAGGAAGGTCTGCAGGACGATGGAGACGGCGCCGATGGCCAGGAGCGTCGCGGGCCGGCGCGCGAGCACCAGCGTGAGCAGCAGGAACAACGGGAAGACCGGCACCAGATACCTGCCGACGCCCCCGAAATAGTCGCGCGACAAAATCATGGTCAGATTCAGCCCGAGATAAACCCAATACTCTGCCGGCATGTGCAGCGTGCCGCGCCACTGCCGCCACACGCCGATGCCGACGAGCCCCAGCACGGCAAAGCCCACCAGCGCAGACAACAGCGTCAGGTCCCAACCCCAGATGCCGGTCACGGAGGGCTGCCCCACCCAGCGCAACAGCGCGACCAGCGGGTACTGTGCGCGCTGCCCCCAGTTGGCTCGCTGCATGTCGAAATAGGCGAAGGCATTCCCGGTGATCGACCGCATGTAGAGCATGTATCCGGCGAGCGCCGCGGGAATGAGCAGCAGAGGAAGGGCGCGGCGGGCGATCTTCGACCAGGGCCACGACGGTGCGTCGCCCTTCGCTTCGTTGGCGACGAGCACGAGGAGTGCCGGAAAGAGAAAGAGGCCAGGTGGGCGCACGAGCATCGCCATCGCGCCCATGGTTCCGGCGAGGACCTGCCGCCCTCGCCGCGCCGCCAACAACGATGCGACGGTGAAGAGCAAGAAGGCGCCCTCCGCGCCCGGCCGCATCAGGTGGTACCCGTAAGGCGATGCGCACAGCGCCGCCGTGGCAACCGTGCTGACGCCGACGGAGTAGTCCAGGCGCAAAAGCTGGAAGAGCAGGACCAGGGCCGCGAGCGACGCCAGGTTGGCGAGGATGCGCGCGGCCTGTGCCGCGCCGCCGAGGAATGGCGCGCCCATGCGCATCATCAGGGGCCAGCCGGGGAAGAAGCCCCAGTTCTCGTGGCGCTCGGTAGTGAAGGGGCGTCGCGCATACCCGTCCTGCGCGATCTGCCGATACCAGCCGGGATCTGCGAAATCCAGCCGCGCGATCGCCTCGCTGAACGCCTCGCGGGTGGGCTGGACGTCATTCTTGCCCGGATTGCCCCGGGAGATCTCCGTCTGCACATATCCGGCGAAGAACAGCGCGATGCGCAACGCGACGGCGAAGGCGAGCAGGCCCGCCACCACGCGCCGCTCCGAACGCGGCGCAAGTTGCTCGATCAATTCCGCGGGCGAGACGGCCATGGTTTCAATCCTGCCGCCACGGCCGCCGGACGCGCGGCGGCCAGGCGAGCGAGAAGTTCTCCGCGTCGAGCGTGAGGTTCGGGTTGTAGGCCGGGTCGGCGAGGAGCTTGTCGCCCCAGCGCCGCTTCATCTCCTCGAACTCGCGGCGGAAGCGCACCATCTTCGCGTTGCGCAGCCCTCGCTCGCGCAAGCGCAGGCAGAAATCGATGTCGTTGAAGGCGACGGCCAACTCTTTGTCGAGGCCGCCCGCGGCGAGGTACGTATCGCGTCGCAGCAAAAGACACGCGGCGGTGAGGGCCGAGAAGTCCTGCGTCAGGCGCGCCCGGCAGAAATATCCTTCCGCGTCGGCGGAGAGGTGCTTGTGGCCGTGGCCCGCGACGCCGCCGATGCCGAGGATGACGCCGGCGTGCTGGACGGTGCGATCGGGGTACAACAGGCGCGCGCCCACCGCGCCGACACCGGGCCGCGCGGCGTGCGAGAGCATCTCCTCGAGCCAGCCCGGCTCGATGATCTCGAGGTCGTTGTTGAGCAGGCCGACGTATTCGCCGCGCGCTTCGCGCACGGCGAAGTTGTTGATGGCGGCGAAGTTGAACGGCTGGTCGTAGCGGAGCACGCGCGCGGCGCCGCGGCGCTCGAGGTTGGAGAGATACTCCAGCGCGTCCGGTGCGCTGCTCTGGTTGTCGACTATGACCAGCTCGAAGCCTCGATAGGAAGTCTTTTCCAACAGCGACTCGACGCAGGTCTGCAACAGCTCGCGGCCGTCGCGCGTGGGAATCAAGAGCGACACCAGCGGCGGAGGAGACGGCACCGGCCAGCGTACGCGATACGTCGTCGGGAATGGGCCCAGTGCGACGGGAGCTCTCACGTGCTCCTCGAGCGCGCGTCGCGCGGCATCTTGTGCGTAGATCTTCGCGCTGGCCGCGGCGGCAGTAGAGCCCTCGGCGGCGCGCCAGTGGTAGAGCACGAACGGCACGTGGCGGACGCGGCCGGGCTCGGCCACGCGCAGATAAAGATCGTAATCCTGGCTTCCCTCGAATCCCTCGCGAAACCCGCCCACCTGGCGAACGCGCTCGCGGCGCATCGCACAGACGTGCGCCAGGTAATTCTGCGAAAAGAAGAGGTCAGGGTTCCAGTCGGGCTTGAAGTGCGGGTCGCGGAGCCGGCCGCGCTCGTCGATCTTGTCCTCGTCGCTGTAGATCAGGTCCGCCTCGGGGTGCGCGCGGATCTCCTCGGCGAGGAGGTAGAGCGCGTGCTCGGTCAACTCGTCGTCGTGGTCGAGCAGCACGACGAAATCTCCACTCGCCAGCGCCAGCGCGGTGTTCGACGCGGCGGCGATGTGTCCGTTGCGCTCTCGAAACACGACCTTGATGCGCGGGTCTTCGGAAGCGGCTTTTTCCAGCAGGCGGCGCACGTGCGGCTCTTTGGACGCGTCGTCGGCGATGCACAGCTCCCAGTGCGGATAGAGCTGCGCGCGCACGCTCTCGATGGCCCGCGCCAGCCAACGCTCGGCAGTTTCGTACACGGGCATGATGACCGAGAAGCGCGGCGGGTCGCGCAACTGCGCGATCTTTTCGCGGATGGCCGCGCGGTCCGCGTCGGAGAGCGCGCCGTATTCCTCGTGCCACTCGGGGTACCAGAGCTGCGGCGCCTCGTGGCGCTCCTTCTGCAAGAGGCGCTGCATCAGCCCGCCGTTCTTCAGGCCGCGAACCAGCTTCATCGCGGCCGCCGGAATGGTCCACGGCTCGCTCAGCCGCCTGCGGATCACCGGCGCGGCCAGCCGCGCGGCCGCCTCGGGCCATCCGAGCTCGCGCACGCGCAGCGCGACGGTCGCGCCATCGCCGATCTCGAGGCGCAGGCCGGCGACGTGATCCGGCAGTCGCGCGATGGCGCGGACGCGCCCGTTTCGCGGGAGCGGCAACGGCAGCGCTTCGAATCCAACGCCCGAATCGACCAGCAGCTGCGCCTTCCGCGCGGCGCCGACGTGGAAATCGATCTCCACCCACCCGGCGGGAAGCTGCCGCAGCGGCGAGCTCAAGTCGAAAACCGTGGATTGGCCGTCGAGCAACACGCTCTTCAGTTCATGCACCGGCCTTCGAACAGCGCGGAGGACCTCACGCAGCATGAGAGCGTATGTATATCCCAGAGTGCTTTGATACTCTCGGCGCCGTGTCTCTTCTCGACCGTCTCCTTCCGCCGCCGCGCGCACCCGGAACGCTGACGTTCCGCTGCAACATCTGCGCAACGGTCCGGGACGCCGAGGTGGGCCGGCTCTCGCGCGAGGTCGTCTCGTGCTCGTGCGGCTCGACGGTGCGGATGCGGGCCGTCATTCACGTCCTCTCGGTCGAGCTGTTCGGCAAGAGCCTGCCCATCGCCGAGTTCCCCTTGCGGAAAGACATCGCCGGCGTCGGCATGAGCGACTGGGAGGGCTACGCCCATCGGCTGGCGCGCAAGCTCGCGTATCAGAACACCTACCTGCACAAGGAGCCCAGGCTCGACATCACGGCGATCGACGATCGCGCGCCGCACTCGCTCGATTTCATCATCTCGTCCGACGTCTTCGAGCACGTTCCTCCGCCCGTCGGGCGCGCCTTCGACAACGCGCACCTGCTTCTCAAGCCTGGTGGGCTGTTCGTCTTCACGGTTCCTTATCGCAACGAGCCGGGCTTGAAGACCCTGGAGCATTTTCCGGAGGTACACGCGTTCAAGATCGTGGCCGACAATGGCAAACGGCAGCTCGAGAACACGACGCGCGACGGACGGCGGCAGGTATTCAAGGATCTCGTGTTTCACGGCGGTGAAGGCGAGACGCTCGAAATGCGCGTCTTCGCCGAAGAGTCGCTCCGCGAGGAGCTCCGGCGCAGCGGCTTCAAGGACGTCAAGATCCACCGCGACGCAAATTTCGCTCACGGCATCTACTGGTCGGAGGGCTGGTCGCTGCCTATCACCGCCCGCGCTTGAACCACTGCGCCGTCTGGGCCAGCCCCGGCTCGAGCGCGATGCGCGGTTCCCACCCGAGCTGCGCGCGCGCCGCCGAGGCGTCGATCGAGCTGCGCCGCTGCTCGCCGGCCTTGCCTGGGCCGTGGCGGATGGCGCCGGAAAAGCCGCATGCCTCGGCCAGCAGCCGGGCCAGCTCGTTCACGGTAGTCTCGCGACGCGTCCCGACGTTGAGCGCTCCGCCGATGCTCGATTCGAGCGCGTCGCAGTTGATGCGCGCCACGTCCTCGACGTGCAGGTAGTCGCGCGTCTGCTCGCCGTCGCCATTGATCACCGGGTCCTGTCCTCCGAGCATCCTGTGCAAGAAGATGGCCACCACGCCGGCCTCGCCGAGCGGGTCCTGGCCCGGACCATAGACGTTGGCGTAACGCAGCGAGAGCGTCGACATGCCGTGCGCGAGCGCGTAGTGCGTGACGTACTCCTCGCCGCACAGCTTGGACACGCCGTAGGGGCTGGCCGGGCGGCGCTGGTGCGACTCGGACGCGGGAAACGTCTCCTGCTCGCCGTAGATGGCGCCGCCCGAGGAGGCGAAGACGAACCGCTTCACGCCCGCGCGCCGCGCCCCTTCGAGCACGTTGAGCGTGCCGAGCACGTTGACCGACGCGTCGAAGAGCGGGTCGGCGACCGACTTGCGCACGTCCATCTGCGCCGCGAGGTGGAGCACGGCGTCAGGCTTTTCGCCCTGCAGCACGTCGGCCGCGCGGATGTCCCGCACGACGAGCCGCACACCTTCCGGCACGACTTCGCGCTTGCCGTGGCTCAGGTCGTCGAGAGCGGCGACTTCATGACCGCGCTCCCGCAGCAGCCTGCACGAATGGCCGCCGATGAAGCCCGCCCCGCCGGTGACGAGAACGCGCATTCAGTGGCGCGCCTCTTTGCGCGCCAGCTCGAGATCGCTCTCGACCATCAGCTTGATCAACTCCTTGAACGACGTTCGCGGGGCCCAGCCCAGCGCCTTGCGGGCCTTGGACGCATCGCCCTGCAGGTGGTCGACTTCCGACGGCCGGAGGTAACGCGGGTCGAGCTGCACGAAATCGCGGTAGTCGAGGCCGACGTTGCCGAACGCCTCCTCGCACAGCTCGCGGACCGAATGGCTCTCTCCGGTCGCGACGACGAAATCGTCGGGTTTGTCCTGCTGCAGTGCCAGCCACATCGCCTCGACGAAGTCCTTGGCGTAGCCCCAGTCGCGGCGGGCCTCGAGGTTGCCGAGGAACAGCTCCTTCTGCAGACCCATCTTGATGCGGCCCGCCGCGCGGGTCACCTTGCGCGTGACGAAGGTTTCGCCGCGGCGCGGGGATTCGTGATTGAAGAGCACTCCGTTGACGGCGTGAAATCCGTACGCCTCGCGGTAGTTGACCGTGACCCAGTAGGCGAAGACCTTCGCGCACGCGTACGGGCTGCGCGGGTGGAACGGCGTGCTCTCGTTCTGCGGCGGCGGCGAGCTGCCGAACATCTCCGACGAACTGGCCTGGTAGAAGCGCGTCTTGGAGAGCCCGCTCTCGCGCATCGCCTCGAGGAGCCGCATGGTGCCGATCGCCGTCACCTCGGAGGTGTACTCGGGCACGTCGAAGCTGACGCGGACGTGGCTTTGCGCGCCGAGGTTGTAGATCTCGTCGGGCTGGACCATCCGCAAGAGCGTGTTGAGCGAGCTGGCGTCGTTGAGGTCGCCGTAGTGGAGCTTGAGGCGCGTCCCCGGCGCGTGCGGGTCCTGGTAGAGGTGATCGATGCGGCCGGTGTTGAACGACGAGGAGCGCCGGATGACGCCGTGGACCTGGTAGTTCTTTCCCAGGAGCAGCTCGGCGAGATAGCTGCCGTCCTGTCCGGTGATGCCGGTGACGAGCGCCTTCTTCACCTGCCCTCCCGATGGTCCTGGTACCAGCGGATGGTCTCGCGCAGGCCTGCCTCAAAGGGGATCTGCGCCGCGAAACCGAAGAGCCGCTGGGCCTTGTCGGTGGTGAGCTTCCGCCGCGGCTGTCCGTTGGGGCGCGACGTGTCCCAGCGGATGGTTCCCTTGAAGTTGCACAGCCGCGCAACGAGCTGCGTGAGCTCCTTGACGGTGATCTCGAATCCGGCGCCGAGGTTGACGGGCTCCGACGAGTCGTAGCGCTCGGCAGCGAGGAGCAGGCCCTCGGCGGCGTCGCGCACGTGGAGGAATTCGCGCGAGGGCGTTCCGTCTCCCCAAGCCACGATTTCGTCAGCGCCGCGCTCGACGGCCTCGAGGCACTTGCGGATGAGGGCGGGGATGACGTGGGAAGTCTGCAGGTCGAAATTGTCTCCCGGGCCGTACAGGTTCACCGGGAAGAGCACGATGGAGTTGAAGCCGTATTGCTTGCGGTAGGCCTGGCTCTGCACGAGCAACATCTTCTTGGCGAGACCGTACGGAGCGTTGGTCTCTTCGGGGTAGCCGTTCCAGAGATCTTCCTCGCGGAAGGGAACGGGAGCGAACTTCGGATACGCGCAGATGGTTCCCGTCGCGACCAGTTTCTTGAGCCCGATGCGGCGGCCCACCTCGATGAGCTGTACGCCCATCATCAAGTTGTCGTAAAAAAACTTGCCGGCATTGGCCTCGTTGGCGCCGATGCCGCCCACCTGCGCGGCCAGATGGATGATGATCGTCGGCCGCGCGTCGCGATAGAGCGCCTCGACGGCCGGCATCTGCACCAGATCGTATTCGCGCTGGCGGGGGCAGATGATCTCGGTAGCCCCTCGCTCGCGCAGCTTGTCCACCACGTAGCGGCCGAGGAACCCATGTCCCCCGGTCACGACGACGCGCTCCTTGTTCCACTCCAGCGACGGCACAGGGCGCGACTCTATAGCGGCAGGTGATCGGTGTCGACGTGCGCCAGGAGCACCTGCGCAAAGAGGCGGTCATCCGCCTTTGCGGCCTTGACCTGCCGGCCGGGCTTGAGTATGAGCGGCGACCGCTTTCAAGGGGCCAGGAATGCTTCCCGCCATCGTGCGCAAGCTCGGCAAGTCCGCAGCGCGGCTGGTTCCGCACATCGACCGGGCGTTCGCTGAGCGCGACCGACTGCGGCAGGAGCTGGGTGAGCTGCGCGCCGAGCGCGACCGCCTCAACCACATCGTCTACCACGCGGAGCAGCTGAACAAGGCCGCTCCGCAATGGGTGCCGGCCGGTCACTTCTACTCGGCAATCCCGTTGTTGAGCGAGATCCACCGCGACTATGCCCGCATCTTCCGCGACCTGCGGGAGGTTTCGGCGATCGATCTCGACGAGCCCGGCCAGCTCGCGCTGCTGGAGGAGCTGAAGGGCCACTACAAGGACCGTCAGCCGTACCGGCGCTACTGGTTCGAGAACCCGGCCTACTCCTATTCGGACGCGATCTTCCTCCATTGCATGATCCGCCAAGCGAAGCCGAAGCGGCTCATCGAGGTGGGTTCGGGATACAGCTCGGCCATGACGCTGGACACGAATGAGCTTCACTTCGGCGACCGCATCCAATGCACGTTCATCGAGCCGTATCCCGAGCTGCTGCTGAGCTTGATCCGGCCCGCTGATCGGGAGCGGGTCGAGATCGTACCGACGCGAGTCCAGGACGTGCCGGTCGAGCGATTCGAGGCGCTAGAAGCGGGCGATATCCTCTTCATCGATTCGACCCACGTAGCGAGGGCCGGCGGCGACGTCAATTATCTCTATTTCGAGGTGTTGCCCGCGATCAGGCCCGGAGTACTGGTGCACATCCACGACATCTTCATCGGCTTCCAGTACCCGCGGCCCTGGATCGAGGAAGGGCGATCATGGTCCGAGGCGTACGTGCTGCGGGCGTTCCTCATGTACAACGAGCGCTTCCGCATCCGCGCCTTCAACAGCTTCATCCAGCATTTTCACGAGGATTGGTTCACGCGCGAAATGCCGCTCTGCCTGCGCAATCGCGGCGGCAGCATCTGGCTTCAGCGCGTGCGCTGAAGGAACCGCGAGCGGCCGCGGATGATCTCAGCCGGGTAGAGCCCTCCGCTCAGGTCGGCGAATCGCTCGCGCAGGGGTTCGCGAAGGAACCGGTTGATCAGCGAGGAAAGGCTCCTCGGCTTCGGCCGCCGGCGGTAGACGAGAAACGCGAACAGGGGAGGCACGGCGCCGCTCTCCGTCATCGACTCATCGAGGTCGAGCAGCCGCTCCAGCGTCGCTCGCGCCTCCGGGTCGTCCTTGCGGAACTCCGCGAGATTGTTCCAGAGCAGCTGATAGGCGACGCCGCCACCGAGGACCTTCCGTTCCAACGGCTCGAAATAGATGTCGAGCGCGCGAAGAATGTCGGCGGAATGGATCGCCTCCGTCGGATCTGCTGCCAGGAACGTCGCCAGGTCCTGCCGAATCGCATGCCTGGTGCGGAAACGGGGCGCCAGGCTTTGGTTGATTTCCCGCAGGATGGCGACGTGCGACGCGCTGTATTGGTTCCGGCTCGGCCCGATGTACTCCCAATGAACGAAGACACCGTCGGGATCCATCGCCCGGGAGAGGAGCTCGACCATACGGAAGAGAAACCGCACGTGATGCAACGAGGCGACGTTCACGATCAGATCATAGGAACGACGGGGCACGTAGCTGTCGAAATTCGATCGCTCATAGGAGATGGGGCGGCTCCCGCGCTGCTTCTCTGCGGAGGCAAGATATTCGGCGGAAGCATCGAACGCGTCGAAGCTCTCCGCCACGCCCCGATCGAAAAGATCTCTCTCGACCCAGCCGTTGCCGCACCCGAACACCAGGGCGCGCGTGCGCGGCGGCGTCGCGTACTTCCTCTTGAAGTAGTCCATCCACCAGAGCGCCGGATCACCGGTGGCGCGCCTGCAGAGATAGGAAAGAACCGTGGGAAGCTCGTTCCAGTACTGATCCGAGTAATGGTTGACCTGCCCGGCCAAGATCAGATCACTCGCTTGACGATGGACTTGACGGCGTTCTTTACGAACGGCACGCGGTCCCAGACCTTCTTGGCCCGCTGGATCAACTGCGTGCTCACCATCCCGCGCAGCTCGGTGTGCTGTGCGCGCTCCAATGCCAGCTCGCCGCGGGCTTGATCGAGTTCCCATTGCAGCAAGTCCCGCTCCGCTTCCGTACGTTGGGCTCGGGAGAGCTCGGCTGCATTGCGCTCGATGACGCTCAGCAGGCGATCGATCACGGCCTGGTTCATCTCGTCGCGCCGCCTCTGCTCGTCCGTGACTTGCGTCTTGAGGTTCTCGAGCTCGGCCCGCGCCTCCCGTTCGCTGCGCTCGCGCTCCTCGAGCTCGACGCGCGTGTTGTAGACTTCTTCGCCCACCAGCTTGCGCGCGCGGTCGAGCATCACCGCGCTCTCGATGTTGGTCTCGAACGACGTCTTGGCGACCGCCGCCACCAGGTATTCGCCGCCTCCGCGAATGCCAGGT
>WNFF01001641.1_pt1 | contig 29721 bp, 30 predicted proteins | sample 5400441 | NCBI WGS metagenome assembly WNFF01 (sample SAMN13153345, study PRJNA577476) | soil metagenome | isolation source: 120 cm saprolite under Douglas fir tree site 2 hole 3 replicate 1 | place: USA:California | collected 2015-04-18
GGACTGTGCTGGGTCTCGGTGGAGGCCGCGTCGCCGACGAAAGTATCGGACGGGATGCGCCGATAGCGGCGGTTGACATGCCACGGCGTCGTGAACGCGACCGGATCCGCGATCGTCATGGCGTTCTCGAAGGTGTCCTTGTCGATGAGGCGCATGCGCTCGATCAAGTGCACCTTATCGCTGTGGGGCGCGCCGGTGCGGTCATAGGGGGTGTCGCCGCGCATGCTCACGGTGTCGATCACCAGCGTCTCGCCCTCCCAATGGCCGATCGAGTGCCCGGTCCAGGAATCGAAACGTTCCTCGAGCGGCAGGTGGTCGCGGCCGTCGGTATAGATGCGGCGTAGCTGCGGCCCGTATTCCCAGATGACGAAGGTTATTTCCGGCGTCACGACGAATTCAAGCGGCCCCGGAATTCCGCCCATCAGGCGCGGCATGCCATGGGGCAGGCAATTGGTGATCGGGTCGGTGAAGTAGCCGGCGAGCGTGTGATCGAGCTTGGCCTTGTAGATCGCCTCCCATTCGGCGTTGTATGGCGGATGCTCGCGGTCGCCCGGCTGCTGCGCGCTGTTGCCCTTGGGGTCTGCGGTGCTGGGGTCGAAGATCAGTCCGCCCACCGGGTTCCACAGGCCCGACCAGTTCGGCAAGGCCGCGGCCACCTTGGCACGATCTGGCTGAGACAAGCCGAACGGCGTGACGCCCTTCGGCTGAGCGAGCGCAGGCGAGCTCAAGCACGCCGTCAGCACGGCCGCCAAGAGCGGCACCGCGGTCCTCACGTGTCCGTTCGTCGCCTTCGCGATCATCGAATCCTCCCAGGTATTGCTACGCGTCAGTTCGCGGGCGCCGATGCCGGGATCGGGCCTGGGCGCGGATTGAGCACGGTACCGTCCGATTTGGTGACCGAGACCCAGGCGCCGGCCGGCCGGCCGTCACGCAACGGACGCGTGCGCACCGTGATTTGGTCGCCGGGCCGCAGCGCGTTCGCCTTGATGCCCGCCCGCATCAGCGCACTCGGGCCTTCGGCCTCGATGCCCCACAAGGTCTCGCTCCCTTTGTCGTCGCGCACGAGGACGTAAAGCCATGAATGCGGATTGGTATATTCGAATTCCTTCACGGTGCCTTCGAGGGTCACCACTTTTTCCGGTTCGAACATTGCGCCCGAATGATGACACCATGCCGGCGGCGCGCCGAGCGCCAGGCCGACGACGCCGATGGCAGCGAAAATGGATGTTTTCATCGCGCTTGTCCCTTGTTGGCGTTTTCCCTTGTTGGCGTTTCCGGTTTGGGCGCCGTCTCGGTTTCGCGCGGCCGCGGCCGCTCGCCCGAGCTATTCAACCATAGTCGGCCGGCCGTTTCCATGATGAATGCTTTTGACGTAGCGCGTGATGGTGTCGATCACGATTTCGCGCCGGCGCGCAAGCGCGTCCGGGGTTGCCATCTCGCGTTTGAAGATGCGCGAGAAGGTCGCGCGGTTGGAGACGTTGAAGAAGCACAGCGCGCTGATCGACATGTGCAGGTCGACCTCGTCGATCCCGTCGCGGAACGCGCCCGCGGCCCGGCCGCGCCGATAGATGTCACGCAGGGTCGTAATGGCCGAAAAGTTCAGCTCTTCGATGCGCCTCGACCGTGCGAGATGGACGCCGTTGTGGATATTCTCGATCATCACCAGGCGAATGAAGCTCTCATTGGCGTTCTGATAGTCGAACGTGAATCCGACGAGCGCCCGCAGGGCCGATTCCGGCTCGATCTGATCGAGTTCGAGCGATGCCTCGATGTGGCGGATGCGGCTGTAGGCCTGTTCGAGCACCTCGGCGAAGAGCCCCTCCTTGTCGCCAAAGTAGTAGTAGATCATCCGCTTGCTGGTGTTGGTGCGCGCCGCGATGTCGTCGACGCGCGCCCCGCTGAAGCCCTTGTTGGCGAACTCGTCCGTGGCGATTTCCAGAATGTTCCTTCTGGTGCCGTCGCGGTCTTGGGTCCGCCGCTCGGCGTCCCGAAGCCGGCCGGCCTTGCGGCCATGACCGCCAGACCCGAACCTCTTCTCTGAACGCCGGGCGTTCATCGGTCTCATCAGCGTCTCCGTCGTGGCGTATCGGCTTTTTATCTCAACTGAACTAGTCAGTCCATCCCGCGATGTTCGGCGCATTCTGTTTTTATCTTATAAAACATAGCATTGATACGAAGATCGCCAGAATCTGTCGGTTTTTGTTTGCATAAACTAACTAAGTGGTACATTATATTGGGATCAAAACTGAGCGGGCGGAACTCGTGGGGTTCCGGGGCGAGCGATGCAGATTGCCGACGTGTCGATCGAAGCGCCACGCGATGGTCGCGTTGCGGTGTCGAGGGCGTCCGTCCTTCCCGGCTCGGACCAGACCTTGGTCGGGCTCATCGGCATGGGCATCCAGCCCTCGCGCATGCCGGCGCTGCATGAGCGCGAAGGCGCCGCGCAGGGCCTCACTTATATCTACCGCCTCGTCGATCTTGAGGCTCTCTGCCTCGGCGTTGAGGCCCTGCCCGAGCTCCTTGTGGCGGCCCGCCGCTTCGCCTTCACCGGCCTCAATGTCACCCATCCGTGCAAACAGGCGATAATTCCGCTCCTCGACGAGCTGTCGCCCCATGCGAGAGCGCTCGGGGCCGTGAATACCGTCGTCTTCGCGGCCGATGGCCGCCTGGTCGGGCACAACACCGACTGGTCGGGCTTCGCCGAGAGCTTCAGGCGTGAACTCGCCGACGTGCCGCGACAGCGGGTGGTGCTGCTCGGCGCCGGGGGGGCCGGGGCAGCGGTTGCCCACGCGTTGCTCACGCTTGGAGTTGGCGAGCTCTCGATCATCGACACCGAGGGGGCGCGCGCCGACCGGCTCGCCGCGGGCCTCCGCGACCGCTTCGGCGAGGGTCGCGCTATCGCGGCTCGCGATTTGGCCGAGGCCATCGATGCGGCCGACGGCATCGTCAACGCCACTCCGGTCGGCATGGCGAACCACGCCGGAATGCCGGTCGCTCGCGAACTTCTACGGCCGGACCTGTGGGTCGCCGAAATCATCTATTTTCCGCCCGAGACCAAGCTCCTTCGCGCCGCCCGTGAGCTCGGCTGCCGCACCATGGCGGGCGGCGGCATGGCGGTGTTCCAGGCCGCAGAGGCGTTCCGTCTATTCACCGGGCTCGAACCCGATACAGAGCGGATGATCAGGCACTTCGCGACCATGGAGGCACTGCGCTAAGGTCTCAAGGAACGCCATGGCCGGAAGAGGAAGACAGCGTTGCAGACTGCCATCGCCACCGTTTGCCTGAGCGGCACGCTCAATGAGAAGCTCGAAGCGATCGCCGCCGCGCGCTTCAAGGGGGTGGAGATTTTCGAGAACGACCTGTTGTCGTTCGATGGCACCCCGGCGCAGGTCGGACGCCGGATCAAGGATCTCGGCCTTGCGGCAGTCACGTTCCAGCCGTTTCGCGACTTTGAGGGCATGCCGGAACCGCTGCGCGCAAAAGCGTTCTCCCGCGCCGAGCGCAAGTTCGATCTGATGGACGAGCTCGGTTGCGATCTCCTGATGATCTGCAGCAATGTGTCGCCCGATTCGCTGGGCGGCATTGACCGCGCGGCGGCCGACTTGCGCGAGCTTGGCGAACGGGCGGCGCGGCGAGGCCTTCGTATTGCGTTCGAAGCGCTCGCGTGGGGCAGGCACATCAACGACTATCGCGACGCCTGGGAGGTGGTGCGCCGCGCCGATCATCCGGCCGTCGGGCTGGTGCTCGACAGCTTCCACGTGCTCGCGCGCGGCACCGATCTCAATGCGATGTGCGCTATTCCGAAGGACCGCATCTTCCTGGTCCAGGTCGCCGACGCCCCGAAGCTCGATATGGACTACCTGTCCTGGAGCCGTCATTACCGCTGCTTTCCCGGGCAAGGCGAGCTTGCCATCGACGCATTCATGGACGCCCTGCAAGTCACCGGATTCGACGGGCTCGTTTCACTGGAAATCTTCAACGACAGCTTCAGAGCCGGATCGGCGCGTTACGTTGCCATCGACGGTCAGCGTTCGCTCCTGGTGACGCTTGACGAGTTGCGGCAGCGGAGCGGCGTGCCGGTGAGGGGCTTGCCGCAGCTGCCGCCGCGCGCCCACTGCAGCGGCATCGATTTCGTCGAGTTCGCATTGGACGAAGCAGCCGCTGCAACGTTCGAGACGGCGCTCGGCGCGCTCGGCTTCGTCAAGGCCGGCGTCCACAAATCCAAGGCGGTCACGCGCTGGCGGCAGGGCGATATCAATCTCGTGGTCAACTGCGACAAGGAGGGGTTCGCACACTCCTTCAACATCACCCATGGCTCCGCCGTCTGCGCGATGGCGCTGAAGGTCGATGACGCCGCCATGACGCTCAGCCGCGCCGCGGAGCTCCTCGACCTGCCATTCCGGCAGGTGGTGCGGACCGGCGAGATCGACATTCCGGCCGTGCGTGGGCTCGGCGGCAGCCTGGTCTATTTCATCGACGACAAGACCGCCCTCGGCCGCCACTGGGAGATCGACTTTGACTCCCCGCCACAAGCCGATGGCGGCGCCGATGCGGGGCTCATCGCCGTCGACCACGTCTCACAGTCGATGCAGCACGAGGAGATGCTCACCTGGCTCCTGTTCTACACCTCGCTCCTTAACGTGCGGAAGACGCCGGTCCAGGACGTGCTCGACCCGGGCGGGATCGTCCACAGCCAAGTCGTCGAAACCACCGACGGCGCATTTCGGCTGGTGCTCAATGCCTCGCAGAGCCGCCAGACCCTGTCGTCACGCTTCCTCACCGACCTGTTCGGCTCCGGCGTCCAGCATATCGCTTTTGCGACAAGCGACATCTTTGCAACCGCCAAGCGGCTGCGCGCAAGAGGAGTCGAACTGCTGGCAATCCCGGAAAACTATTACGACGATCTCGAGGCCCGTATCGACTTGCAGCCGGGCGCACTCGACCGGCTGCGCGCCAACAACGTGCTCTACGACCGTCAGGGCACGGGAGAATATTTCCAGATCTACACCAAGACCTTCGACGGCGGATTTTTCTTTGAGCTCGTCGAGCGGCGCGCCTACACAGGCTTCGGCGCCGCGAATGCCCCGATCCGCCTCGCCGCGCAGACCCGGCTTTTGCGCGATCCGCTGAGTTGGGGGCGTTGAATGCGATGAGAGGTCTCAATCCACGAGAACAGCTGCCCTCAAGCCCGAGAAAAAGGCGGCAGCTCGTTGGAGTTCACAAGGGAGGAACAAGATGTCCATTTCAATCGCTGCTCTGTTTCGCCTAGGACTGGCCTCGGCGATCATGACAGGCCTCGGCTTGACGAGCCCGGTCCTTGCACAATCGACCGTCTATATCCCCGCCATCCTCGAACTATCCGGCGCCGGCGCAGTGTCCGGCACCAATTTTCGCGACGGCATGCTGCTGGCGATCGACGAGATCAACGCCAAGGGGGGAATCCTCGGCCGCAAGATCGATACGCCACTCCTCGACACGCAGAGCGACGCAGGAATCTCCCGCGCCCAGGTCCAAAAAGTACTCGACAACAACCCTTACGTTATTCTCGGTCCCGTATTCTCCGGTTCAGTGCTGGTGGATATGGCCCTCACCCAGCAGGCCGAGATTCCGGAAATCGTCGGCGGCGAGGCCGCGGCAATCACCCAGAAGGGCGACCCTTACGTCTTCCGCACTTCGTTCGGCCAGCAATTCAGCATGCCGAAAATCGCCAACTATATTCGCGACAGCGTCAAGGCGAAGTCCGTCGCCGTGCTTTGGGTGAACAACGATTTCGGCAAGGGCGGCCGCGATACGTTCATCAAGGAAATGGCCGCACGTAACATCAAAGTCACGGCCGACATTTCCACCGAGTCCGGCCAAGCCGATTTCTCCGCCGACGTGGTCAAGATCAAAGCCGCCAATGCCGACGCGATCTTCGTCTATGTCAACGAGGAAGAGAGCGCGCGCTTCCTTCGCGAGGCCAAGAAGCAAGGCGTCAAGACGGCGCTGATCGGCGAGACCACCTTGCTTGGCCAGAAGGTCATCGATCTTGCCCAGGGTGCAGCCGAAGGCGTGCGGGGCCACGTCGGCCTCACGGTCGATGCGCCGATCCCTGCCGTGAAGGAGTTCGCCGAACGCTTCAAGAAGCGCTTCAACTATGTGTGCGATCACAACGGCATCAAGGGCTACACCGCCGTCTATTTTATCAAGCACGTCACCGAGAAAATGGGCAAGTTCGACAGCAAGCTGTTCGCCCAGACCCTGCACGGCATGACGATCACGCCGAAGGACGAGCCCGGCGTCCTGATGGAAGCGACATTCGACAAGAACGGCGACATTGACCGGGAAAGCTTCCTGGGCGAGGTCGTGAACGGCAATCAAAAGATCGTGGAGATATTGCCCAAGCTCGGCAAATAGCCTGTGAAAACGATGTCAGACCTCGCCCTGAGGAGCGCGTGAAACATTTCGGACCTCATCCTGAGGAGCGCCGCATCTTTGCGGCGCGTCTCGAAGGATGGCCGCGAGTCCCTGCCGTGCATCCATCCTTCGAGACGGCCGCCCATCGAAATCGGCTGTTGCCGATTTCGACACTTTGGGTTGCCGAAGTCGGGCAGGCCCGACTTCGGTGGGCGGCCTCCTCAGGATGAGGTTGTAAATTGCGTTGAACAGAGGATCCTAGCGCGGCCCTCCATGGCATCCTTCATCCAGCTTGTCGTATCCGGCCTTGCGACGGGTGCGATTTATGCCCTCGTGGCGGTCGGATTTACGTTGCTGTGGCAGACGTCGCAGACGATCAATTTCGCCCAGGGCGAATTCGTCATGCTGCCCGCGTTCTTCATCCTCGCTGCCATGAATGCCGGCGCGCCGTTCTGGCTTGCGGCGCTGATCGGCGTGGCGCTCGCCGTCGCTATTCTTGGGGCTCTGTTCAAGGTCGTCATTGTCGATCCCATGCTCCGATACGGCGTGTTGCCGCTCGTCATTTCGACGATCGCATTGTCGCTGTTCCTCAAGGAGAGCGTCAAAGATTTCTACAGCTCGCAGGCGCAGCCGTTTCCGGCCCTCGTGGCCGCAACGGATATGCAATTTTTCGGCGCGGTGATTTCAACGCAAAGCCTCGCTGTTCTTGCGGTCGCCATTGTCACGATCGTCATGTTGCATGTGCTGCTTAACAAGACGCGGCTCGGCCGGGCGATGCAGGCGACCGCGCAAAATCCGACGCTGGCGCTCATTCTCGGCGTCCCGGTGCGGCGGATGGTGCTCTACACGTTTCTCATCAACGCCGCCCTCGTCGCCATCGCGTCGATCCTGATCAGCCCGATCTATCTGGCGAAATTCACCAATGGCGAGACGCTGGGCATGGCGGCGTTCACCGCCGCCATCATCGGCGGCTTCAATCAAGTGCGCGGCGCGATTGTCGGCGGCGTGCTCCTCGGAGTCCTCGATAATCTTTCGGCGGCCTACCTTTCGTCCCAGTATCGGGGCGCGTTTCCGCTGCTGATCCTTGTCGCCGTCATCCTGCTGCGGCCGCAGGGCTTGCTCGGCCGCTTCGAGGAGCGCACGGTATGAGCCCGCTCGGTGCGGCTGCGACCGCCGCGGCCGCGGCTTTCGCGATCGCCGCCCCGTTCTTTCTCAAGCCGTTCGGCATCTTCCTGATCTCGATGTGGGCGGTGCTGACCATCGCGGCGATGGGGCTCAACCTGACGCTCGGCTATGCCGGCCAGGTGTCGCTCGCGCAAGGCGCCTTCGTCGGCATCGGCGCCTACACTGTGGCGCTGCTGACGCAGGCCGGCTACCCGTTCGCACTGGCGTTCGTCGCGGCGGGGGCGCTGTGTTTCGCCGTCGGCTGGATTCTCGGCTATCCGGCGCTGCGCGTTTCGCATCATTACCTCGCCTTCGTCACGCTCGCGTTCACGACTTTGGTGTTCCTCGTGCTCCGCAACGAGGAATGGCTGACCAACGGCATTTACGGCGTCAACGACATCGCCCGTCCGGCATTCTTCGGCTGGTCGACCCGCGGAGCGCTCAATTTTTACGTTTTCTGCCTTGGCACGCTCGCCGTGCTGTCGCTGGCGACGTGGTGGATGCTGCGTTCGCCATGGGGCCGGGCATTCGTGGCGCTGCGCGAAAATCCGGTCCGCGCGATGTCGCTCGGCCTCGACACCCGGCGCTACACGTTGATGGCCTTCGCCATCGGCTCGAGTCTCGGCGGGTTCGCCGGCGGGCTCTACGCGCCGCTTGTCCAGTTCATCGAGCCGGGCTCGTTTGCGCTCGGAATGTCGTTCAATCTGCTGCTGATGGTGATCGTCGGCGGCGGCGGATATTTCTTCGGCCCGTTTGTCGGCGCGCTCGTCGCGGTGCTGCTGCCGGAATGGATGCGGATTACGCAGGGCTATTACCTCATCGTCTATGCGGCGTTGGTCATGGCGATGATGGCATTCTGCCCGTCCGGCATTCTGGGATTGATCGATCGCGCGTTGAAAGTGGCTTCCCGCAGCGGCCGGACCGCGCCGGCACTGGGCGCCGAGGGGATCGGCCCAACGATCGGCCCAAGGATCGTCCCATGAGCGCGGTCCTTGAAGTTTTGAATTTGCGGAAATCCTTCGGCGGCATCATGGCCGTCGACGGCCTGTCGTTTACGGTGCGCGAAGGCGAGATTTTGGGGATCATCGGACCGAATGGTTCGGGAAAGTCCACGCTGTTCAATTGCGTGCTGGGCCAGTTGTTGCCGAATGGCGGCGAGGTCCGCATCGATGGCAAGCGGACCACCGGGATGCGTCCCTGCGATCTCAATCGCCTCGGCGTGAGCCGGACCTTTCAGCTGTTGCAGGTGTTTGCGCAGCTTTCGGTGCGCGACAACCTCATCCTCGCCGGCCAGGAACATCAAGGGTCGATGTTCTCGCGCCTGATCGGCCGCGCCGACGCCGGGCTTGGCGGAGCGGCCGATCAGATGCTGGAATTTTTTGCGCTTTCGCATCTCGCCGACGAACCGGCGGGCGCGCTGAGCTACGGGCAACAAAAGCTGCTCGACGCCGCGATGGCCTTTATGGCCGGACCGCGGCTCGTTCTGCTCGACGAGCCGGCCGGCGGCGTCAACCTGACGATGCTCGCCCACTTGCGTGAACGGCTTCAGTCCTATCATGCCGAGCGCAAAGCCACATTCGTAGTCATCGAGCACCAGATGGAATTCGTTATGGCGCTGTGTACACGCGTGTTGGTGCTGGCAGAAGGACGCATCATCGCCGCAGGCGCACCGCGCGACATTCGCCGCAACCCCATCGTGATCGACGCGTATCTTGGGCACCGAGGATGAACGCTTCCGAACCGCTGCTCGTCCTCGATCGCGTTTTTGCCGGCTACGGCAAGATGACTATTCTCAATGGGACCACCGCACGCGTCAGGCGCGGCGCCATCACCACCGTGATCGGACCGAACGGCGCCGGCAAATCCACCATGTTCAAGGCCATCTTCGGCCTGCTGCCGGTGCGTTCCGGCACGGTTGCGGTCGATGGGCGCAACGTCACCAATTTCTCGCCGCGCCAGCTTCTCGACTTGGGCGTGGTCTATATCCCGCAAGGCCGCAACATCTTCCCCGAGCTGAGCGTGCGTCACAATCTTGAGCTCGGTGGCGTGGCCACGTCCGACCAGGCCGGGCTCGCCGGCCGCCTCGACGCGATCATACAGCGGTTTGCGATGCTGAGGGACAAGGCAGACGCGCAGGCCTCGACGCTGTCGGGCGGCCAGCAAAAAATCCTCGAAGTGGCGCGCGGGCTTCTGCTCGACCCGAAACTCATCCTGATCGACGAGCCGTCGATCGGCCTGTCGCCGCTCATGGTGCAGGAGGTGTTCACAATCCTGAAAGACCTCCGCAACAACGGCGTCACCATTGTGCTCATCGAGCAGAATGCCAAGCAGGCCTTGCAGATTTCCGACTACGGGCTGGTGCTGGAACAAGGCCAGACCCGCATCGAAGACACGGCGCCGAATATCCTCGCCGACCCGCGCATCGCGCAACTCTTCCTCGGCGGCGGCCTCGCTGCGCCGGAGCGCGTGTCGTGACGAAGCGCAGGATATTGCTGGGACTGATCGGCGCGAATATCACACGATCATTGGCTCCGGCGCTCTTCGCCGACGCATTCGCGGCCGCTGCAATCGACGGCTTTTATCACCCGATGGATGTCGATCGTTTGCCCGGCCGTCGGCTGCCGCAGCTTCTTGATGCAATCAACACTGCCGGTTTCGCCGGCGCCAACATCACCTATCCTTTCAAGCAGGACGTTCTGGCGCTACTCGACACCGTGGACCCAGAAGCCGCTAAGGTCGGCGCGGTCAACACAGTCACGATTGCGCCGGTCTGCCGGCCCTTGGCCCCGAGAGCGGCACCTTCGGCTGCCCATTCGACCCGCGCCGTGCTCGCCAGCGCTCCCCCCGGTCCGCCTCGGCTTCAGCAACACGGGCGCCGTAGTCATTGGCGCCAAGAGCGCATTCACGTAAATGCTTGGCGTGTTCGAACGCAGCTTCGATTATTTTTTCCATGTCGTCTTTTGAACCTTCGGCTGACACCGCTGCACCAATAGTCGAAACATTAAGGCGATTTCCGCTCGGCAACTGAAAAAAGGCGGCGAATCGGACTTATGAAAAATTTGCGCAAACGAGGTAATATTTGATGGCAGCTACACTAAGGCCGGGGTCTTCCCACATCGCATTCGGCGCCTTTCCTCACGTCTTCCGCCCGACCGTCATCGGCGGCCAGGCGCTTTTCCAAGGCTCGAAGATTGAGGCCACCGGCTCGGTCACGCTTATCGGCAGCCAGCCCGCGGCAGGTTGGGCACTCGGATTCATTCAGGTCGAGTGGGTCGACACGAACTGGCTCTACTACCGTGGCAGACACAACGATCATGGCAGCATTTTCTTCCAGCGATCGCGCCCGCCCACCCGCCCCATCAAGGCTTGCCGCGACGTGAAAGCGGCAACCCACATTTATTACGAATTTGGCGGCAGTCCGCCCACCGTTACCGCGGGGGACACCTTTCCCAAAACGCTGACGGTCCATCATTTCGACAAGCCGGGAGACTCTGCTAAGGCTGTCGTCAGGAATTCGCTGACCGGCCAGGACAATTTCATTCGCGAGGCACAACTCGAGTTTCTGTTTTGTGCCGTATTGTCAGCGCGCGACCCCGCCGGAAATTTCCACCATTTGAAGAGTTTTTACTGGAACGTACGCTGGCAGGCGCGCTTCCTCCCACATGATTTCGCGGCGCCGCTCGGCGGTTGGTTCGTCACGCCCATCGCCGCCGGCGAAGGTTCGGCGCGAAGCCACGTCATCGAGGGTGAACCAACGGACAAGCGTTTCAAGGACATTTTGACCGACACTTCGGTGAGCGGATGCAACGCCATCATTCCGCTGTATTCGCCGCCACCCGATGGCGTGCTGCCAGTCGGGAATGCGGGCCGCCGGGAAAGCAATGTATGGAAAGATTTCGACGTTCGTGTATGATTGCCGGTTTCGCGGTGATCGCCATAACACTGAGCCATGCGGCAGCTTTGGAGGGCGCCATCGCGGAGGTGCGCAATCTTGCGCAACCCGGCGCTTTTGCGATCGAGTCGTTGTCGCCTTCCGGGGCGTCGTTCGAAAGGCAAGGCCGGATCGAGCAGCAGACTTCCGCCGGCTGGGAGACCGTGTTTGACGAGTTCTACCTCGTCAAGAATTGCGGCGCGGTCGCGACGTTGCCTGCTTGCGTAGCGCTCGCACCCGGCGCCGTGTTGCGGCCTGTGCCGTGGACCGGATACACTTGCTATGGGCAATGCCCACGCCCATGCAAGGGCAATGTCTACCGCCCTCCGGGCACTTTCCGGCTGGTGCTGACGGCGTGCGGCGAAGGCGTACGGGTGGTGGGAGCGCCGTTCTTCATGGGTTCGCGAGCCAAGCAATAAGCGTGGCTGACCGACTATCGTCTCATAAACTATCGTCTCATAAACCGATGATCGGAGGCGCGCGGGCGCCCGCGTCATTTTTTTGGAATTATCGACGCGCCGAAGCGGCGGCCGTCAGTGCGATGGCGAGCGGATCACAACACAAGACCATCAGGGCGATCAGCCACCGGACGGCGCGTTCGCTGTCGGCATTGGTCCCGAGCAGTTCCGCGACGTAGCGGATCGGCGCAGCCTCGGTCTCGGTCGCGGGTGCCGACGGGGTCGTCAACGCCACTCAGACCGGCATGGCCGGTTTTCCCGGCAACCCGATCCCCATGGCTGCGTTCGAATCCTCGCATTGGGCTGCCGACGTCATCTACACTCCGATTGAAACCGAGTTCATCAAAGCTGCGGCTGCAAAAGGCGCCCGCGTGCTCAACGGCGGCGGGATGTGCGTTCATCAAGCGGTCGCGGCGTTCAGGCTCTTCACCGGCGTCAAGCCCGATCTTGCGAGCATGCATCGTTCTTTCGCCGTAGCCCTTGCCCCGCGTGACGCCGCGTGAAACCTGACCCCATTTTCGGGCATTGCATGTTATGGTGATGCCATGTGCGGACGATTCACGCAGCGCTACACCTGGAGCGAAATCCAGGAGCTCTACGGCCTCATGGGCGCTGCCAGCAATCTGCAGGCCCACTACAACATCGCGCCAACCGATACCGTCGACGTCGTGAGGCCTTCCCACGACGGCGCCAACCGCCTTGTGCCGATGCGGTGGGGACTCATTCCATCGTGGTGGAAAAAGACCATCAAGGAGGCGCCAGCCACCTTCAACGCCCGCGCGGAGACGGTTGTCGACAAACCCATGTTCCGCGATGTCTTCAGACGCCATAGATGCATCATTCCGGCGTCAGGGTATTACGAATGGCTAAAGGTGCCCGACGGCAAGCAGCCCTATTATTTCAGCGCCGCCGATGGCGGCGTGCTGAGCATCGCCGGCCTGTGGGACAGATGGTCCAATTCCGAGACCGGCGAACCGGTGATATCTTGCACGATGGTCATCACGGACGCGAATGCCTTTGTCCGCCCCGTTCATGATCGCATGCCGGTCCTTTTGGAGCCGGCCGACTTCGGAATTTGGCTCGGAGGCGCGGACGGCATCGAATTGCTTCGACCGGCGGCGGACCACACGTTACGCATGTGGCCCGTGTCACGGCGGGTCAACCGCACCGGCAGCGGCGACGACGATCCGACGCTCCGTGATGAAGTGGCTGCCTGATTCTTGAGATGGCGAACCGGAACGCCGATCGCCGCGCGTTGGAGTGTTGACGACAATGGAACTGTTGACGGCAATTACGGAAATCATCCGCAACCTCCTCATCTTCGTCGCCGTGATGACGGCGTTGCTCATCGCCCTCATCGTGATCGTCTCGAAGATGCCCGACACCAATCCGCTCAAACGCCTGCTCGTGGCCCTGACTTACCGGGTCGGGGCGACCGCAGCGGCAGGCGCCGCCGCGATTCCGATCGAACCGATCCCCGGCATCGATGCCCTGTACGATTTTGTCGTCCCCCTTCTGCTGGTCTGGTACTGGTGGACATTCTTTCGGGACGCGGGCCGTACAACTGAGATGCACCCCCCGCCGCCGAATCAGGAGCAGATCAGTCGCGACGGCCGGTGACCGCCCCTGGGCCTCCCGTGGCAATTGCAGGTGGCATAGCGCACCGGACGGCATTGATTTCGTTGGGAATTCCAAAATTAGTTCGTTTCCACAAAATCCGCCCCAACAGCCTAGATGGTATTTTTATACCTTATTAGGCCGCCGCCGGCGCGCGCGAGTCGAACACGCGAGAGCGTGCGCTTGTCAGCTCATCCGTAAGTTGTACCTCCCCCGCGTGCGGGGGAGGTAGGGGGCGGCTAAGCCTTTCTGCATCGTCGGAAAAGGAACCGTTAGGGCCGCCCCCGGGTTGCAGTCTCATCGCAATCGCTGAGCTTTTAGTGGAGTCCTTCATGACCGCACGGATATGGCGCTTACGTGCTCCCGCGTTTGTTGCTGTTCTTTGTCTCACCCTATCGGGCTGCGGCTACAACATCATTCCGACCCAGGAGGAGCAGGCGAAGGCGAAGTGGGCGGACGTTCAAAACAACTACCAGCGCCGCGCCGACCTCATCCCCAACCTCGTCGCTACCGTGCAGGGCTATGCCAAGCAGGAAAAGAGCGTCCTCACCGAGGTGATCGAGGCCCGCGCCAAGGCCACTCAGATCAAGCTTGACGCCTCGCAGCTGACCGATCCCGAAAAGGTGAAGCAGTTTCAGGAGGCGCAGGCTCAGTTGACCGGCGCGCTCGGCCGGCTCCTCGCCGTCAGCGAGAACTATCCCGATCTCAAATCGAACCAGAACTTCCTGGCGCTGCAGTCGCAGCTCGAGGGCACCGAGAATCGCATCGCGGTGTCGCGCCGCGATTACATCGAAGCGGTGCGGACATATAACACGACCCTCAAGACGTTCCCGGGTCTTTTGTGGGCCGCGACTCTGTTCCGCAACAACAAGCCGATGGCGGAGTTCACGGCCGGCGAAACAGCACAGACGCCGCCGCAAGTGAAGTTCTGACGCGCCCGCGCAATTATTCGAGGGCGCCCAGTGCGCGTTCCGATGAAATCGAATCATTCTCCATCGTCATGCCCGCGCAGAGACACCCCGCCGCGTCACGCTGCGGGGACCCCGTCTTCGCGGGCATCCACGTCTTTCTTGCTGAAGCTCAGCGAGCAAGACATGGATGGCCGGGACAAGCCCGGCCATGACTCCGGAGAAGCGCTTCAACCCGACCGGAATCTCCTCTAAATGACCGCAGGCCGCGTCCCCTCTGTCTTGGCGCGGTCGGCTCAGGCGCTTGTCGTTCTCGTTGTGCTGCTCTGCGCGGCGCTTGCGGTTTGTGCCGTTACCTTTCCCCCGCTCACCGATCGCGTCGTCGATGAGGCCCATATCCTCTCCGCGCGGGAGCGCGAGGCCCTCGTCGCGAAGCTCGCCGAACTCGAAACCAAATCCGGCATCCAGCTCGTCGTAGTCACCGTCAACTCGCTCCAAGGCCAGGAGATCGAGCCCTATGCCAACGAGCTATTCCGCACCTGGAAGCTCGGCGAGAAGACGAAGAACAACGGCGTGCTGTTGCTCGTCGCGCCAAACGAGCACCGCGTGCGCATCGAGGTCGGCTACGGTCTTGAGGGCACGCTGACCGATGCGCTGTCGAAGATCATCATCGCGAACGCCATCGCGCCGCGTTTTAAGATCGGTGACTTTGACGGCGGGGTCTCGCGCGGCGTCGATGACATCATCACGGTGCTCACGACCGATGCTGCGGAATGGCAACAGCGTCCTTCGCTTCGCCTCGACCATCAGCCGCGCCCCGGTTGGCTGGACTGGCTCCTGATGGCGGCTGCCATCGCCCTGATGACGCTGTTCATCGTATCGCCCGGGTTCCGCTGGTTCTTCCTCAACGTCATGCTCAATCTCCTCCTCAATTCCGGCGGCCCGCGTGGCGGCGCGTACCCGCGCGGCGGCGGGTTCGGCGGCGGCGGCGGCTCGTCGGGTGGGGGCGGGGCATCGGGGAGCTGGTAATGAGCATTTCAGCACAGGATCACCAGCGGATATCGGCCGCCATCCACGCCGCGGAGGCAAAGACCTCAGGCGAAATCGTCTGCGTTCTGGCCCAGGCGTCCTGTGACGCCACCGCGCTGCCGATCCTGGTAGCGGCGCTGGCGGCGCTGGCGTTGCCTTGGCTGATGGTCGCCTTTACGGCGATGCCGGTTAACCTGATCCTGTTGCTGCAGCTCGTCGTATTCTTCGCGCTTGCTGTGCTGCTTTGTCTGCCGCGCGTGCGCATCGCGCTGGTGCCGCGCGCGGCACGCCGTGCTGTTGCGCATCGCGTGGCGATGGAGCAGTTCATGATCCGCGGCGTTGGGCATAAGAAAGATCGCACCGGCATCCTGATTTTCGTCTCCCTGGCGGAGCACTATGCGCGCATCATCGCCGACCAGGGCATAGCGACACGGGTGCCGCAATCGCAATGGCAGGGAGCTGTCGACGCACTCACCGCCCAAATGAGCGGCGGCCACATCGCCGATGGCTTCATCGCGGCGGTCGACCTGTGCGGGAAGGTGCTCGAGCAGCACTTTCCGCGGTCCGAATCGAGCCGCGACGAGCTGCCGGACCGAATTTATGTGATTTGAGGCCGGGTCCGTCCGGGTCCGGCCTTTGGCCGGCCCGATGGCAGGCTCCGGCCGGGCCCGGTGGCTCCATCGAGGCTACGAGGCTGAACAGACAGCCCAAAATTGCCAAGCCATCGCCAACGTGACAGAACGCCAGCATGCGCGAGCGCAATTCCGATCATCGCCAACCCGGCAGGCGCGCCCAGCGCGACGAGCGCAGACCTTTCGGCGACAAGCCCAGCCGCCGTTCCGGCAAACCCAAGGCCGCGCCTTGGCGCGGCACGCCGCGCGACCGCGACGGCACCGTGGTTCTTTACGGCTGGCACACCGTCAAGGCCGCGCTGGAAAATCCGCAGCGCCGTTTCCATCGCTTGCTCGCGACCGAAAACGCCGAGCGGCGGTTGACCGAAGATAGGGTCACATTTCCGATCGCGCCCACGCTGGTGCGCCCCGAGGACATTGCCGCAATCGCCGGGGCGACGGCCGTGCACCAGGGCCTTTATGCCGAGGCCGATCCGCTGGCGTCGCCGGAGTTGGAGGACGTCGCCACCGACGGCATCGTGGTGGTGCTCGATCAGATCACCGACCCGCACAATTTCGGTGCGATCCTGCGCTCGGCGGCGGCTTTTGCCGTCACGGCGGTGGTGACGACGGAGCGCCACAGTCCGCAGGCGTCCGGCGTGCTCGCCAAGGCGGCGTCGGGCGCGCTCGAATACGTGCCGATCGTGACGGTGGTCAATCTCGCCCGCGCACTCGATGAGCTGCGCGAGCTCAATACGTTTCTGATCGGCCTAGATAGCGGCGGCGATGCCGATCTCGCGGCCATGCCCCTGTCCGCCCCCCTCGCCCTGGTGATCGGCGCCGAAGGCAAAGGCCTGCGGCATCTCACCCGGGTCCATTGCGACGCGATCGCACGGCTCACGCTGCCGGGCCGGATCACCAGTCTCAATGTCTCCAACGCAACGGCGTTGGCGCTTTACGTAGCGAGCAGCAGACTCGTCGCTCCAGCGTGAGGCGTCACCTCCTCACTACCCTCCCCCGCTTACGGGCGAGTTAGGGGCGGGGTTTTGCAACGCACAACGCACGGCTGCCGCATCCCTCCGAAAGTCTTATTAGGTGGTATCCGGCCGCAATGTTAGTTTGCTCATGCACCGCAGCCTGGCGCCCTGCTCGGACGCGATGAATGACAAAGGGAGCACGCCGCAGATTTGGTTCTGACTTTAAAATGTCGGCGTGCGGCAGGAGGAGGAAAACATGATTCAACCCCCAAAGGACTTCCGACGCGTGATCGTCGCCGCCGCGGTGGGAAACGTCATCGAATGGTATGACTTCTATATTTTCGGCAGCTTGGCGGCGGTCCTGTCGGTCAAGTTCTTCGAAAAGACACATCCGGTCGCGGCGCTGCTGAGCACGATTGCACTGTTTACAGCCGGATTCCTGATCCGTCCATTGGGCGCTTTCCTGTTCGGATGGCTGGGTGATCGAGTGGGCCGCAAGTACACGTTCCTCATTACCCTGTCAGGAATGGGGGTGGGTACGGGCGTGATCGGGTTGCTCCCCACCTTCGACCAGGTCGGTCTGGCCGCCGCCTTCCTCCTGTTCGGCCTGCGCATGATCCAGGGACTATGCCTCGGCGGGGAATACGGAGGCGCCATCACTTACGTGGCCGAGCATGTGTCGGACGAACGCCGCGGCTTCTATACTGGTTGGCTGCAAACCTCCCCGACCCTCGGGATCGTAGTGTCGTTGGCCGTGGTCGCCGGTGCGCGTGTAGGTCTCGGCAATGAGACGTTCAGCGACTGGGGATGGCGCGTACCATTCCTGTTCTCTTTCCTGCTGGTAGCGATCGCCATTTACATCCGCCTGCAACTGCAGGAGACGCCAATCTTCGAACAGATCAAGGCCAAGGGAGGGATGACCAAGAACCCGTGGAGAGAGGCCTTCCTCAGCTCCAATGTGAAGTTCGTGGGGATCGCGATGACCAAGAACCCGTGGAGAGAGGCCTTCCTCAGCTCCAATGTGAAGTTCGTGGGGATCGCCTGCATCGTGCTGATCGGGCAGGGCGTGGTCTGGTACAGCGGGCAATTCACGGCGCTGTACTTCCTCCAGCAGGTATCCAAGTTAGACCTGCTGACGTCGAGCGCCATCATCGGAATCGCGCTGCTCATCGCGTCGCCAACCTTGATCCTGTTTGGCTGGCTGTCTGACTTGATCGGCCGCAAGCCGGTGATACTCGGAGGCATGTTTCTCGCAGCGGTCACGTACTATCCCCTGTACGCGTGGCTCGGAACGGTCACTCAGCCGGACAATATCAACTATCCGGTCGCGATTTTGATCATCTGCATCCTCGTGTCCTACGTCGGGATGGTCTATGGACCGGTCGGAGCATTCCTCGCGGAATTTTTCCCCGGCCGGATCCGCTACACGTCGGTTTCGGTCCCGTATCATATCGGCAACGGTTGGGGTGGCGGGCTGGTGCCGTTCATCACCGCAGCGGGCTTCCAGTCGGGGACCCTTGGCAACGCCCTGATCTATCCGATTGCGGTGCCCGCGGTGTGCTTCGTGCTCGCCCTGTTCCTGATGCCGGAGACTCGTAAGATAAGCATCTGGGAGCCCGCCGAGGCTAAAGCGGCGTCCTAGCGCTTGCTTCGGCCAATCTGAACGGATCCGAGCATCGTGATGTAGGGGCGACCCTTGTGGTCGCCCTGTTGGCGGACGCGGTGCGCAAACCGGGCGACCACAAGGGTCGCCCCCAGGGTCGCCCCTACAGCAGGCAATGTTGGAGGACGCCACTTGTGGGGGTGCCCCAACGTTTTGACTAGGTCGATGGCCCTGGCCTCACTCCGCCGCTTCCACCAGCGCCAGGCCCTCGCCGCGCCAATGGCCTATTCCGGTCACGACCGCCTGGGTCAACGCGCCGGTCGCGGCTCGCTCGTAGGGATCGCACGGCGGAAACAAGGCTCTCCGCTCGACCGCCATGGCGGCAAGCGCAATGTTCATCGCGAATTGCGGCTCGACGCCGTGACCGATACGGCTGCCGGTGGCGCGCACCGCAAGTTCGACATGTGTGTCGAGGAAGGTGCATTCTTCGGCGGTGGCAGGCCCAGCGCCGCTCGCCCCTGAAATCACGGCGCAGTCGGGGCGAACAGCAGGCAGCGTTGTCCACAGCTTGGCGAGCGTCGCCGTCACGGCGCCGGGCTTGCGGTTCGAGCGCGCATTGAGGACGGCGGCGAGCCGGGCAAGCGGTTTCGCGCCGCGGGCACGCGCGTGCTCGCTCGCTTCCAGCACCAGGAATGCTCCCATCGAGCCGAGCGCGAATCCCGGCTGGGCGGCACGACCCCACACCGGATGGAACGCACCCTTGAGGGCGAAACCGCCAAACTCGTAAAGCATCAACATTTCCTTGCGCTCGGAGTTCTGAGCGCCGCCAACAAGGGCAATGTCGCTCTGGCCGGCCGCAATGCGGGCGAGCGCAATGCGCACCGCGTCGACGCCGGCGGACTCCTCGCCCATGAAGGTGCGCGAGGAGCCGGTGACGCCGTGCACGATCGAGATGTTGCCGGCGAGGAGGTTGGAGAGCTGGGCCAGAAACAGCGTCGGCCGCAGGTCGCTCATCAGGCGTTCGTTGAGGAAACGATCATGTTCGCCGGGCTTGGCGCCGGGATTCGTGCCGGCCTTGGGCAGGCCAGACAGAATCGCGCCGTCGACCGCAAGGTCGCGCTCGCCCCCGCCAGCCGCAACGATCATATCCATACGGCCGAGGATGTCGGCATTACCCTTGACGCCGGCGCTGTCGAGAGCGAGCCCGGCCGCATAGACGCCGATGCGCTGCCACGGCTCCATCTGGCGCTGGTCGCCCTTCTTGGGGATTTGGGCATCGAAACTCATGGGCGGGAGCGGATGCACGATGTAGGGCGGGTAGCCGGCCGCATCGAAATTGATCTTGCCGTCGGCGAGCGCCCGCCAATGAGCTTCGGGCCCCTCGCCAAGACACGACAGGATGCCGACGCCGGTGATCCAGGTTTCCCGCTCCATTGTTCTTAAGCTGGTTCAGCCACAAGCTGTCACCGGAAAGTCGATGGCGGCTGCCACCAGCCTCATGCCGGCGCGCAAGTTCGGATCCGGAAATGGGGTCAACCGAAACGTGAGTTCGCTGTCGGCGACCACCTTGCCGCCCACCTCAATGGCCGCCTTGGTTATGGTGAAGCCCGAGCCCTCGTAGACAATACGTGCCGTGACCGTCAAAGCCTGACCGGGTGACACGAAGGTGCGCAATTTCGCCTCTCTCACGGACGCGAGGAAAGCCATCCGCTCGAATTTAGCCAGGCCGATGATCAGCCAGCCGGAGGTCTGCGCCATTGACTCGATCAGGAGCACACCGGGCATCAACGGGTGGCCCGGAAAATGCCCCTCGAAAATCGTGCTCGTCGGCGGAATTTTGGCATGCGCCTTGACCGTGCGAGCCTCGAGATCGAGCGCAACGATCCGGTCGATCAACTGGAAATATTCGAGCCGCATGCCGGATGAGGATGATCAGGCCCCCTTCGCGGCCACCAGGCCGTCGATGCGGGCGCACAGGTTGTCGAGTACGAAGTATTGCTCGGTGGTGGCCTTGCCGTCGTTGACTTCCTGCGTCCATTGCTCGAGCGGAAGCTTGATTCCGAAGGCCTTATCAATCGCAAAAGCGATGTCGAGAAAGTCGAGGCTATCGATGCCGAGATCGTTGATCGCGTGGCTCTCCGGCTTGATCGTGTCGCGGGGGATGTCGCACGTCTCGGCGATGATATTGGCGACCGTATCAAACGTTGAGGACATCGCATAACTTCCTGGGAAATCGAGAATTTTCTCTGGTGGGCAGGGCCGCGCCGCGATGCCCGCACAAGCCCGCCGTGCCGCCCGCTTAAGGATCGCGGTTCCTAATAGCGAAGCGAATCGCCTAGCGCAATGCCAATGGCGGTCGAATGCCACAGGCCATCAGGATGCCCTAATACGGCCACAATCACACGCGATTTGGCGGCCTCCCTCGCTGTAGAGGGGATCACCCCGAAATTGCCAAGCCGACGTTGGTCAAAGGCTAACCTTTGGCCTTCTTCACTATTGGCGTTGCGGGACAACGAGTACAGCAAACGAAAGGAAGTACGTTTTGAGAAATCAAAACATGACGCATCGTCGTACCATCAAGGCCGCCGCTCTCACAGCAGCGCTCGCCTGCGCGCTCGCAACCGGGGTTGCGGTCACGCCGTCGCTGGCGCGGCCGCACTCCGCGAACGAGGTGTTCGCACGGGCCACGAAGGCCGACTTCGGGTCAGCGTTGTCGGGAGTGGCCTCGGTCTACCACGACCGCATGACGGCCAGCGGCGAGCACATGAATCCCAACGCGATGACGGCGGCCCACAAGACCCTGCCGCTCGGCAGCATCGTCACCGTTCGCAATCACCGCAACGGCCGCTCCATAACGGTGCGAATCAACGATCGCGGCCCCTATGTGCGCGGACGCGTGATCGATCTCAGCCCGGGCGCGGCGCGAGTCCTCGGCGTCGACGGCCTTGCACCGGTGTCGCTGAGCGTCGCCGGGCGTGCCGGGCGCCGGGTCTAATCGCATCCCAGCTAAACCTCTGGCGGTCCCGATGAGAGCCCGCATCTGGCGGGCTTGACATCCGGGGCCGGCCGAGCGGTTCAGACTCTGGCCGCCAGTGCGTCGATGTCTCGGCGCACTGCGCGGCTACTCTGAGGATAGAGCGTCCGCCCGAAGCGGACGTTCCATCCGAGCTAATCCTCGGCCGACTCGTCGCCGCTATATTCGTCGCTGCAGAAGGTCCCGCCCTGGTACCTATCACCGACCGGGTCGTTCGGCAGCCTGGCCTGGGCGGCGAGTGCGGCATCGCGAAAATCTTCCGCGCGAAACTGCGGCCGGTAGCCGTAACGGTGGGCCGCGGCATTGTCCCACCAGGCCCGGTCGTTGTCCGAGACGCCGTAGAATATCTCGTAGTGGATGTCAGGGTGTTCGAGACCGATGCGCACCAGTCGCACGAGGTCTTCCGGCCGCACCCAGATGGCGAGCCGGCGCCGATCGGCCGGAGCGTCGGCGACATTGCCGATGCGCAGGCAGGTGACGCGCAGGCCATGCTTGTAGGCGTAAAGCGCACCGACCGCCTCACCGAATGCCTTGCTGACCCCGTACCGTGAATCCGGGCGTACCGAGACGTCGGTTCCGATCCGCCGTCGGCGCGGATAGAAGCCGACCGCGTGGTTGGAGGAGGCAAATACGACGCGCGGCACCTTGGCAAGCCGAGCGGCCTCGAACAGGTTGTAGCAACCGATGATGTTGGAATTCAAAATCGTATCCCACGCCCCTTCCACCGAGAAGCCGCCGAGATGCACGATGCCGTCGACGCCCGCGACGGCGCGTTCGACCTCAGCCCTGTCGGCGAGGTCGGCCGCGACGAAATCTGCATCGGCCTTAAGGCCCGCAGGCGTCCTGATATCGGAGAGCCGCAGCCGGTAGGTGTCCTGCAGGAGCGCCGTCAGCCGCGAGCCCACGTCGCCCGCCGCGCCGGTGATCAGTATTTTTTGCATAGGGTCATCTCTCGAATCCGCTGGGTAAGCAAAGCCGGCCCGCCGGGTCCGATCTGATGAGGCTCTGCGTGCCCGCGGCGGCAGACGCGGCACAGCAGCGGGTCTCTGCCATCCTACGTGTTGAATTCGTAATCGGGGAAATCGAGTTGTAGTCGCTTCCGCGACGTTTTAGTGCATAATATCTGCTGATAATCAAATTGTGGGGCGTTCGCGACATAACGTCGGTCGCGTAATCGCTGAGTAAAGTGGGAGGAACTCATGAGAACAAAAGCAGGCGTTCGAGGTCTCGCGGGAGCCATTGCCGTCATCGCGCTTGTCTGCCTCGGCAGTGCGGCGATCGCGCAGCAGAAGCTTATCCTCAAGGCGTCGGACGTGCATCCGGCCGGATATCCCACCGTCGTGGCCGTGGAGAACCTCGGCAAGAAGCTCGAAAAGGCGACCAATGGCCGGTTGAGCGTGCAGATGTTCGCCGCGATGCAGCTCGGCGGCGAAAAGGAGGCGATCGAGCAGGCCCAGGTCGGCGCCATCCAGATTGCGCGCGTCAGCGTCGGTGCGCTCGGGCCCGTGATCGATGATCTCAACGTTTTCAACCTGCCGTTTCTGTTCCGCAACACCGCGCACATGCAGAAGGTGATCGACGGCCCGATCGGTCAGGAATTGCTCGACAAGGTGACCGGCAACCGCAATGCCGGCCTCGTCGCGCTCGCCTGGATGGATGCCGGCGCGCGCAGCGTCTACGACACCAAGAAGCCGATCCGCACCATCGCCGACCTCAAGGGCCTCAAGGTCCGCGTCATGGGCAACCCGATGTTCGTCGACATGATGAATGCGCTCGGCGGCAATGGCGTTGCCATGGGCTACGACCAGGTGTTCAGCGCGCTGCAGACCGGCGTCGTCGATGGCGCGGAAAACAACCCGCCAAGCTTCGTGTTCGATAACCATTACCAAGTGGCCAAATACTACACCCTCACCGAGCACTTGATCGTACCGGAGATCGTCGTGTTCTCGCGACGAACCTGGGACACACTCGGCAAGGACGACCAGGGACTCATCCGCAAGTTCTCGCGCGAGGCCCAGAGCGAAGAGCGCGTGCTGTGGGAAGCCTACGAGAAGGAGGCGATGGGCAAGGCCACTGCCGCGGGCATCCAGGTGTTCGATGTCGCCGACAAGAAACCGTTCCAGGACGCCGTGAAGCCGGTGTGGGAGAAATACGGCCCGCGATTTGCCGACATCATCAAGCGCATCCAGGCGGAGTGAACTGGCCTGGGAGCGCGGGCGTCCCGCCACCCCCACCCTGCCCTCCCCCGCAGGCGGGGGAGGGTAGGGTGGGGGTAACGGGCGGGACGCCCGCGGTCCGATCAATGTTCTCCACTTATCGCAAGGCCATGGATGCCCTCTATCTTGCCTGCGTGCTCGTTGCCGGCACCGCGCTGGTGCTGATTTCGGCCGTCATCCCGTGGGCCGTCTATACGCGCTACGTGCTCAATCGAGCCGCATCGTGGCCGGAGCCGATGGCGGTGCTGCTCACCATCGTTCTCACCTTCTTCGGCGCCGCCGCCTGCTATCGCCGCCGGCTGCACATGAACGTATCCTTCTTCGTCGCCATGCTGCCGCCGCGCCTGCGCCGGATCGCCGATCTGATCGCCGAACTCCTGGTGGCACTGTTCGCGCTCTTTATGGCGATCTGGGGCGTGAAGCTGGTTGACGCCACCTGGTACAACACCATTGCGGATTTTCCGGCGCTCTCGGTCGGCGTCACCTACCTGCCGATTCCGCTCGGAGGCGCCATTCTGCTGCTTTTCGTGATCGAGCGCGTGAGCGGAGGTGCACGGCAGCCGGCGCCGCCTGGCGAACATGGGCACGCGATGGGGGATTGATGTTCATAGCGCATCACTCGCCTCCGTCATGCCCGCGCTTGTCGCGGGCATCCACGGCTTGCTTGCGACGTTTCGGCAAGCAAGACGTGGATGGCCGGGACAAGCCCGGCCATGACGAGTCGTTCTGAGGCACCCATGGACATCTTCGTGCTGCTCGCGACCATGTTCACCTGCTTCCTGCTCGGCGTGCCGATCGCTTATGCGCTGGCGCTGGCCGCGATCGCGGGAGCGGTGTGGATCGGCATTCCGCTCGAAGCCATCATGCTCAAAATTTCCGATGGGGTGAGCAAGGTCGCGATGCTCACCATCCCGTTCTTCGTCCTCGCCGGCGCCATCATGGCGGAGGGCGGCATGGCGAAGCGGTTGGTCGCCTTCGCCGACGTTTTAGTCGGCTTCACCCGGGTGCGCGGCGGCCTCTCGGTGGTAAACGTGCTGGCGACGACGTTCCTCTCCGGCATCTCGGGTTCCTCGGTCGCCGACACCTCGGCAATCGGCTCGGTGATGATCCCCCAGATGGAGAAGGCCGGTTATCCGCGGGTCTTTGCCACCAACGTTACGATCACGGCGTCGGTGCAGGCGCTCCTCGTGCCGCCGAGCCACAATGCGGTCATCTATTCGCTGGCGACCGGCGGCTCGATCTCGATCATCAGCCTGTTCATGGCGGGGGTGGTGCCGGGCCTGCTGCTCGGCTTCTCGATCATGATCCTGTGCCTCGTCATCGCCTACCGCGACGGCCATCCGCGCGGCCAGACGGTGCCGCTGCGCGATGCGGTCAAGATCACCTTCGACGCACTATGGGGCTTGATCACCCTTGCGATCATCCTCGGCGGCATCCTGCTCGGGGTGTTCACGGCGATCGAGGCTGGCGCGGTCGCCTGCGTGTGGGCGTTCTTCGTCACCATGTTCATCTACCGCGACTACAGGTGGCGCGACCTGCCGGCACTTATCCACCGCACGCTCAACACGGTCGCCATGGTGATGACGCTGATCGCCTGCGCGTCAGCGGTCGGCTACATCATGGCGCTCACCCAGATGCCGGGCAAGATCACGGCGTTTTTCCTGTCGATATCGAGCAACAAGAACGTGATCCTGTTCCTCATCAACGTTCTGCTCCTGGTGCTCGGCTGCCTCGTCGACATGGCGCCGTCGATCCTGATCTGCACGCCGATCCTGCTTCCCGTTATGGTCAACTTCGGCGTCGACCCGGTCCATTTCGGCATGATCATGATGCTCAATCTCGGCATCGGCCTGTGCCACCCGCCGGTCGGCTCGATCCTGTTCGTCGGCTGCGCGGTCGGGAAGGTGACGATCGAGCAGGTGATGCGCCGCATCTGGCCGTTCTACGGGGTGATGTTCGCGGTTCTGATGCTGGTCACGTATGTTCCGGAAATCTCGCTGTGGTTTCCGAGGTGGGTGCTGCAGCGACCGTAGGCCGTAGCCCGGATAGAGCGACCGCAATTTTGCGGTCGCGTCACCCGGGACCAGCGCCGCAGCAGGCGGAGAGGTTGATCCCGGATTACGCTTTCGCTCCATCCGGGCTACGCGTCACCTGCCGAAGCGGCGGCCCTCGCTGGCTTCGTCCACCTGTGCGGCAATCTTGGTCTTGCCTGCTGCGGCGGCTATGGCTCCGCTCAGTTCGTTCTCCAGCTTCAGGCGCGCCTCTCGCAACTCATGAGCGAGGTCATGGAAGGTGTTTCGCGGCTGGACATGCGCCGGATCAGCGCCAGGCATGGGCCGGCGCAGCCCGAACTTTGCCCCGTGAGCGTCGATCCAATGCCAGATCGCACTTGAATCGCCCTCGGCGCTCGTGATGTCGATGGCGCGGCCATGGCCGTAGCCGCCGGTTGCGTTGCTGCCGCCGTGCTGGGAATTGCCGCCATGCGCCTTGAAGCCTGCCGCGAGGCGCTGGCGATAGTCATCGCGAAATGCGCTCAGCATCGACCATCGGATTCCGCTCGCGTCCATGGCGCGGCCGGCGTGGTAAAGCTGCTCGCGGAAGTCGGCGTCCATGCCGTTTATCACGTAGGCTTTCAGCGACATGCCCAGCCGCTTTGCGGCCGCCGGGTCCTTCCAGGTGAAGTCGCCGGTCGAATCCGACTTGATGGGCTTACGCTGATAAACCTCCCACAAATACCGATCGACCGGATCCGGGTTGCTGGCGCCCGGGCGTTTGGGCGACGTCACCTCGATGGCCTTTCCGAGCGGCGCCAACGGCGTTACCACGATGACCTTTCCGGATGGCGCCAACCGCGTCGCTTCCGCGGGCACATCGACCGAAGGGGCCTCGTTCGTTGCAGTCGCAGCCGTTTCCGGAACCGTGAGGCTCCACCTTTCGGCGAATGTGATTGGTCCAGGTTGGCGCGCGGGAGGATCGGCCGCCACCACCGGCAGATCCACCCGCAACGCTTCCATGGGCGACGGCAGCATCGGCAATGCCCGGAACGATGACACCTCAGCAAACGCGGAATTCTCGATGACCCACTCGCGCTGCTTGGGCGTTGGAAACGGGCTCGAAAGCGCCAACGGCAGCGCCACCACGAATACCAACACGCCCCCCACCACCCCGGCGAGGAGAATGGCGCAACTGGAAATTCGATCGGCGCAATGGGCGGGTACTTTCATTTCCAACCGTGTGCTGTCGTCGAAACGCCGACGATTGTCCCTCGCCCCGGGGGCCAAGTCGCATCACAGCGGCCAGAACGCTACAAACGTCGTTACCAACGTCATAAAGGCTCAGGGTTAGAAGGAGGTTAACCGGCGCCTTGGCGCCGCGAGGCCCGACGTCGTGTTTTCTTCACGCGGTCGCCCGCCCGCACGATCCGCCTTGCCGGTGCCACAGGAAAAGAGCATTCTTCCGCCCGGAAGGCGGGTCGAATTTATAAAATGGCGACTGATAGGCCGGCGCCAGTTGGCCGATCCGTCGGGCTTAGGCGGCTCGTCACCACAGGAGGAGATCCAAAATGTATCGGAATACATTGGCCGCGCTCGCGGCCACGACGGCATTGCTTACCGGCACGGCACTCGCGCAACAGAACATCGATTTCTCCAAGGTCGAGGTAAAAACCATCGACCTCGGCAACAAAACCTACATGCTGCAAGGCGCGGGCGGCAATGTCACGGTCGCGATCGGCACCGACGGCTACATTCAGGTGGACGGCCAGTTCGCCCCGATGCACGACAAGCTCAAGGCGGCCGTCGAAAAGCTCACGCCGCTGCCCATCAAGTACCTGATCAACACCCATTATCACGGCGATCACACCGGGGGTAACGCAGCCTTCCGCAAGGACGGCGCAACGATCGTGGCTCAGGACAACATCCGGGTCCGCCTCGCCGCCGGCACCACCAACGCCCTCACCGGCAACAAGGCGCCGCCGCAGCCGGCGGACGCGCTGCCGACCGACACCTACTACGGCGGCTCCAAGACTGTCGAAATCGGCGGCCGCAAGGCGCTGCTCAACCATATCTACAACGCCCACACGGACGGCGACAGCTACGTGTTCTTTGACGACGCCAACGTGCTCGCGACCGGCGACATCTTCGGCAACACCGGCCGCTACAACACCATCGACTTCGGCAATGGCGGCGACATCCGGGGATTGATCCGCGCGCTCGATGCCTACATCAAGGTGTCGAACGACCAGACCAAGGTTGTGCCCGGCCATGGCGAACTCGCCACCAAGGCCAATCTCGTTGCATTCCGCGAAATGCTTGTAACTTCGCGCGATCGCATCCAGAAGCTGTTCAATGAGGGCAAGAGCGAACAAGAGGTGGTCGCCGCCAAGCCGTTGGCGGACCTCGACGCCAAATGGGCCGCAAACGAGCAGCAGGCCCAGAACTGGGCCCGCATGGTGTACAATTCCTTTAAACGCTCGTAGTACATTCGCAGGTGGGCCGCCGGCGGCAGCGGGTGCTGACGGCGGTCCCCTTGGCAACACCGGTCCGGCACATTCGGACTTCACAAAGAACTGAGGAGGAGAGCCAACATGCACAAAACAGCACTTGCCGCCCTTGCGGCCACAGCCCTGCTGGCCGGCACCGCACTCGCGCAGCAGCCGGACCGCTCGCAGGTCCAGATCAAGACCACCGACCTCGGCAACAAGACCTACATGCTGGAAGGCGCCGGGGGCAACATTACCATCGCGGTCGGCACCGACGGCCTCATCATGGTGGACACCCAGTTCGCGGATCTGTCCGACAGGATTAAAGCGGCGATCAAGGCGATTTCGCCGCTGCCGATCAAGTATATCATCAACACCCACTTCCACGGCGACCACACCGGCGGAAATGCGAACTTCCAGAAGGACGGCGCCACCGTCATCGCGCAGGACAACATTCGGGTCCGCCTCGTCGCCGGCACCACCAACGGCACCACCGGCAACAAGACGGCCCCCGTTTCGGGCGACGCGATCCCGAAGGAGACCTTTGTGGGCGGCGTCAAGACCATCGAGGTCGGCGGCCGCAAGGCGGAGTTGCACCACGTTTACAACGCCCATACGGATGGCGACACTTGGGTTTATTTCGCGGACGCCAACGTGCTCTGCACCGGCGACGTGATGAACAACAACCACCGATATCAGCAGGTTGACTTCGCCAATGGCGGGGACATCAGGGGCATGATCCGTGCAACCAACGACTGGCTGAAGGTGTCGAACGACAATACAAAGGTCGTGGTCGGCCATGGTCCGCTGGCGAAGAAATCCGACGTTGCCGCTTACAGCGAAATGGTGAAGACCGCGCGCGAGCGGGTTGAGAAATTGGTCAACGAGGGCAAGAGCGAGGCCGAGGTGATCGCTGCAAAGCCATTGGCCGACCTCGACAAGACCTGGGCGGCGAATGACCAGGGCGCGGACAACTTCGTGAAGCAGGTCTACAACTCGTTCAAGCGGTCGTAACCACGGCGCATTGAGCCTGTCAGGCTGTCCAAGTGCGGATCGCCGGGACGGATGTCCCGGCGATCTTTTCTTGGCGTCATCGTTTGCGAGAGACGATCCGCCGTAGCCCGCATGGAGCCACCGGGTCCGGCCGGAGCCTGCCATCGGGCCGGCCAGAGGCCGGACCCGGTGGGCCGGCCCGATGATAAACTCCGCGAAATGCGGGAACCGCCTGCCCCGGATTACGCTGCGCTCCATCCGGGCTACGGGCCCCGGGTCACCGCGGTTCGATGGGCACCTTGAT